>Ga0126342_10012088_pt1 | contig 15417 bp, 22 predicted proteins | sample Cyp1metagenome_FD_92528 | JGI IMG/M metagenome (GOLD analysis project Ga0126342, IMG submission 92528) | Coral microbial communities from Lord Howe Island, Old Settlement Bay, Australia - Cyphastrea 1 metagenome | ecosystem: Host-associated > Invertebrates > Cnidaria > Coral ...
AGATCTAGATCTGCAGGTGTGAGGGTGTGAAGATCTAGATCAGCAGATGTGAAGGAGTGAAGATCTAGTATAACGGCTGCTTTTTTACGAAGAACCCTTCGCAGGCGCTCTCGGGAAAAAACAAATCCTGTATTTTCATGTATTTTCTGCGTTTATATTTACAATTATTCTACATTATAATATCAACATCAGAATCTATTTCTTTCTTTCTTCCTTTCTTCCTTTCTTCCTTCCTTCCTTCCTTCCTTTCTTTCTTTCTTTCTTTCTTTCTTACTGTCTCTCTCTCTTACTGTCTCTCTCTCTCTTACTGTCTCTCTCTCTCTCTATCTATCTATCTATCTATCGATCTATCTATCTATCTATCTATCTATTTATCTATCCATCCATCCATCCATCCACCCATCTACCCACCTACACATCTATCCATCTATCCATCTATGCATCTATCTATCGATCGATCTATCTGTCTATCCATCCATCTAGCCATCTATTCATCTATCCATATATCTATCTATTTATTTTCTCTAAATTTCTATCTATTTATTTATTTATTTATCTAGGTATCTATCTATATATCAATCCATGTCTATGTCTATGTTAATATCTAGGTCTATGCAATTCAATGTCCATATCTATGTCTCAGTCTATATCTATATTCGTGTGTATCTAAATCTATATCCGTATCTGTGTTTGTGTCTTTCTGTTTGTCTATAATATATCTTCGGTCTATCCATCTACCTACCTATCTACGCACCTGTTTACTTTTTTGGAAAATCACACACGCAAACACACACACACACATCACATATATATATACATTCAACACATTTGATAGCATAGTCATGTATAATCATGTATAATCATCAATCAGCAGATTTGGATAGTTTTCTGAGCTTTCCTGACATCTTCGTTGTAGCTTTCAACTTGGCTTGCAGGCCGCCAGAGCCGAAAGCACTGCAAGGCTGTAGGCCGCAAGCTCCTGACAGTGCAGGCTGGGGCTCGGAGAAAGTTTCAGCCAGTCAAGATCCATCCAGGATGATTGTTGAAAATTATTGAGATGTGGAGGACCATGTGGACCAATCATTTTGGACGATTCTTGGATGCCAGGTGAGGTGACATCATTTTCTGATATCGAGTTTCGATTGGATCTTCTTTCAGAGCAGGCAGGAACTGATGTGCAGGTTATATCAACTGGCATTACCGTCCGTGCGACGCCTGATGTCACTTGCTGTCACATATACCAAGCTTCCATGTATATGTTTACACACTTCGAAGTCATTTTGATTTGCTTTTGTAGGAATCGATTTGTATCTTTTCTTTTCGTGTCTTTCATCGAGTCTGAGTCTTGGTGGCCGGGATGTTTCCATAGTTTTCCCACCTCGCAGGTTGACGCTTGCCTCAGCGAAATCCACTTGTTGGGCGCGCGAAGTTCGCCTGCAAACCCCAAATCCGTCCGCTCCACCATCTGCTCCACCGTCCGCTCAGCAACATCCCTTCGCCTATCCAGTTACCGCTTTCGAGGCTGGGCGGCTGGGCTGTCAAATGCATGTCAACCTTCGCCTGGAGCAACCATCAAGCTATGTCGGCGATGTCAACCGGGCAAAGCCTGGCAAACCTTGCATGCATGAGTTCACTTCGGATATTCCCGCACCATCTTGGCCGCAGGTTCTGAGTTGTCAGCCATCATTGACATCATGTCTGAAAAGCCTCTACCGGAAGCGGCAACTTCACACCAGCTTGGACGGTTATCAACCAATTCTGTCACCCAGGCAGCATTTTATGTAGAAGCTCAGCAGTTTGGGATGTCACTCGGGCCGCCTTTTGGCTGAAAGAACGCAGCAATTCATTAAGTCGTTGGCCACACATCAGTTTCCAAGCACGAACAGTTCAGTTTACATCAGTTAACCCAGTCAGATGTTATTGTAGTTCGACAGTTTGCTGGAGTTAGCTTGGCTAGCTATTCAACAATGCTCCACCGACGGTTTTTTCAATGTTCCTTTGTGTTCTTTTTTTGTTTGTCCAATTTTTTTCTGCGAAAGTGAAGATTCGTGCAAAATATCTAAAAGGCACCAGACAGCTGGCGAAAAATGGATTGCCCCACACGGCCGTACTTGTATTAGATGAACATTTCGTCCAGTATAGTTTTGCACCGGAAGATCCGACTATCGATGCATGCACGACTGCAACTTGGACCACTTGATTCCAAGGTTCCGAGCCGAACAGGCAAAGGTGATGGACAGCGCAACTTGCGGCAGTCGATCATGACGAACGCCACCAACACCACCAACTTCACCAACGCGACCGGCATGACCTTCGTTGCTTGGCAGATCTTGGCAGATCTTGGCAGATCTTGGCAGCTGTGGCTGAGCTTGGGCACAGCCGGAAAGTTACGGCAAAGGCCGATGCTCGTCGTGACATTCTCGATATGAACGGAGAGGTGGGAGAGAAACCACGAGATTGTTGATGTGAAAAGATGCGGAAATCGCAAGGACCAACGGGCTGACTTGAAAGACCGCTTGCCGTCGATGGTTTGATTGACAGCTCTCTCGAATAGAGGGATAATTCCCGCGGGAAGGCCTTATGTTGTCGTTAGCGACTTGGGCGGTTTCTGGCTTGGCCACCTTGCCATGAGTCCAGATTCATGGGGGTAACACATGGAAAATCGAAGCAACAGTTTCATCACAGGGAAGTCAGTGAGCGTCCCTGATATATCAGTACCGCCACAGAAGCCTCTTCGTTGGACTGTCACTTCTGTGGGGTAGACAGTCTCCTTGTCATGGTTTTTCAAAAACGGTAAAATTAGAGAAAAGCCTTGAGGAACAGGGTTGGGCACACACACACACAGCACAGCGCGCAGCGCACAGCGCGCAGCGCACAGAGCACAGCGCACAGCGCACAGCGCACAGCGCAGAGCGCAGAGCACAGAGCGCAGAGCGCAGAGCGCAGAGCGCACAGCGCAGAGCGCAGAGTGCAGAGCGCAGAGCGCAGAGCGCAGAGCGCACAGCGCAGAGCGCAGAGCGCAGAGCGCACAGCGCACAGCGCACAGCACACAGCACACAGCAGACAGCAGACAGCAGACAGCAGACAGCACACCGACAGCACACCGACAGCACACCGACAGCACACCGACAGCACACAGACAGCACACAGACAGCACACACATGCATTGCGTTGCAGTTTTTTAAAGGTTTGAGCGATTTTGATTGATTGTTTGCCTGGAAGTTCGTATTCGCAAGTGTGCCGCCAGGCAGGTTCTGGTCGAAGCCGGCCACAAGCAACGGTGACTTGGGCAGAGGCAAAACATCATTGAGTCATGATACCACGTGACCAGGTGAACATGGAATAAATGGACACGCTTTAGGATGATGAGATGTGATGACCGTAATTGCACCACCTGGGCTCTGGGCATGCGTTAAAGTTGAGGTGCGCAAATCAAACCTTGACCCTCAGATTCCAAGAAAAAGGGGAATGCCAGTCTCTTGGCCGCAGCGTTATAGCATGGCAACAGTTGCGGATAAGTGAGTCGTTCGAGTGGTATTGGCGAAGGAACATATAGAAAAAGGCTGAATGGTTGCCTGTCACATAGTGTGGGTGACGCAGTGGTACCTGTACAGTAGTCACCTGGTAGTTGTTGCCCCGAGGGATCCACATCATGCTGTGCTCGAGCGTTGGCTCGAGAGGTCAGATCGGTTGACCTCAAAGTGGCTTGGAAGGCCTCGTCTGATGGTAAGGCACCAGCGGAGGACTGCCATGCCTGACCCGTCCAATTTGGCCATGGCTTTCGGCACCAAAACCCATTGTTTTGGATATGTTTGGATCATATTTCCGGCCCACCCTTTCAACATCATGAAACTTGCAATTTTTGACCAATTTAAAGATATATGCCAGGTTTGGACAAACCCATGCTGCTTCCAAATTGGGAGAACCGCTTTCAGGACCTGCCTGGGGATGTGGTGAATCCGATGATGCGATTGGTGCGTCCCATGGTTGAAATGACCCGACTGGAACCATTCAAAGCTGCACCAGCTGTCTTCTAGTGTGGAAACCAATGGCAATGCTTGGCAGATTCGCAGCTTGCAAGGCCTCATTTCTAGCATTTTAACATGAAATATGGATAGATATGGCACGTATGGTTAGATCGGTTTGGCTTTTACTGCCATGCGCTTCCCTTGTCCTTCCAAACAACGAAACAAGACTGGGCATTTCATCCCATGCAAAGGTCACCAGCCATCAGCAACCCAATGTTATACCATGTTATACCAGTGTTGGCCCATTAGCCGGTGTCCCAGAACGGAATCGCTTTGAAAAGATCTGGGAGCTGCTGGAAGATCCTTACACAAGCCGATGCTTGCCCTGAAAGTCTTGGAAGTCAGAGGAAGGCTGAGTTATTGAAGGGACGGTAGGACCGCGCAACTAGTGGCCATACAGTTTTGCACTTGCATACTTTGGAGATCTTTGGAGTCAAAAAGATGAACCGCTAAATTAAATCATGTAGAAAATGATGTATACACCTGCCGGAATGTTTTGAATCGAAAAGCGATCCATTGCCAGGCTTTTGTCTAAATTGACAAAGGACCAAAAAGGGTGTATTTGGAATAATAACTAACAGATGCACTTTTCAGACGACCATGTGATCTTTCAAGTCACATAGAGAATCTCTTTTTCCTCCGTTCTTGTGCCCAGAGGACGTGGCAAAATGTAGTCACCGGTTGATCAACCTGATCGCTGTTGATCTACGATATATTGTCATCCGCTAGCCAAATCCGCACGAAGTGTTTCCGCCTGAGGTGCTGCTTGGTTTATCTCCCTTTTCCTCAAGGCGCGGATCTCAGGAGAGCCCTGCCTTGTTGTCACTTTTTTTTTGGAGCGCGATTTGTTCAGAAAGGTTGGAAATAGGGGCCCAGTTTTACCACGTTTGTGGAAATGCAGTATGCCTTCTCTGTCATATTTGAGCATATGTTGTTCGAATGCTCAAAGACCTTTGCTTACAGAATGTTACGTTCCTGAATATTTTGGAAGCATGAACGCGTAACACTTCAAAACCGAGGGCCATTGATTTAGTTTTTTTTAGTTTAAAGTTTAGTGTTTTTTGATTACCATCTCCTTTCTACTGTGCCGCTTCTCTGCTTCTCTGCTTTTGTTCTTCTCGGTTTTTTTTTGCTTCTCTGCTTTTCTGCATGTCTGCTTTTTTGCTTCTACACTTCTCTGTTGTTTTTGCTTCTCTGCTTTTCTGTTTCTTTTTTGCTTTTCTGTGATTTTGCTTGTCTGCTGGTCTGCTTTTTTTTGTTCTTCTGTTTTTTTGTTTCTCTGCTTTTTTGCTTCTCTGCTTTTCTTTTTTTTTGCCTCTACGCTTCTTTGTTTGCTTCTCTGCTTTTCTTGCTTCTCTGCTTTTTTGCTTCTATGTTTTTTTTGTTTTTTGTTTCTCGGTTTTCTGCTCTATGCCTTGTATTTGTTTTGCTTTCGTTTCTTTTTTGTTTTCTACTTGCTTCCTTGTTGTTCTGCTTGATGATAAGTTCAGCTACAACTGCATGAAGAACAGCACCAGCAGCACAAACAACAAGAGCAGCAAATACAAAGGAGCAACGAGAACAACAAACGCAACAAAAGAAACAAGAACAACAAGAACAAGAACAGCAAAAGAAAGAAGAACAATTACAGCGGCAAAGGGGGAAGCTGTCTCTGTGTTCCTTGGGGGAAGCCACTGCTGAGCACAGTTTATATACGCTGTCAAGGCTCAAGAGAGAGATAGAGATATAGCTTGTCCACTAGGCGCTGCACTGACTGGCTATTGGCCGACAGAGGAAAACTAGTGCTTGCAGCCTGGGAAGATGCTTTAGCTGATCCTTGAAGAGGACGCTCCCTCTTCAAGTGGCAGCGGAGCTGTGATCCTGCACTGCAGGTGAGCTCCAGGTAGAGCCCACTAGTGGCAAGCCATGGCTTTGATGATGACTTCGGCATTGTCTATGCAGATGGTTCATGGAACTAGTGTGACTCTTATGCAATCACCCCAACAACGAGCAATTCACATGAATCAGCAGATGACCACGAAGGTTGTTCTGGATATGATTGAAGGACCAGTTTCTTTGCTTTTGCGGATGCAATTGATGATTGGTGTGACATCACAGAGCTGGAACCTGAAAAAAGTGGACTTGCATTGCGGAACAGATTAGAAGGTGATGCGTCTCAATACAAAAGACTACTGAAAATAGAGTTGCTGAGAGGCCCAAATGATGGAGTGAGCTATTTATTTCAAAAAAATCTTGCGACCACCGCCGAGAGCCAGGGTTTCAGGCATACGGGCTTCCAACTCTGGAGATGTCATCTTTGTTGACCATGCCGAGATGTTGCTGGGGAAGAACAAGTACATGCTGTTGCTTGTTCTTGGTGGTGCATCAAACTTACTTTGGGCTACGGCACAATCGTCACTGAGCAACAAAGAGGCAATTCAGGCTCTAAGGTTGTGGACTGATGAGAACAATTGTGTGCCTAAAGCCAATGTAGGTGATGAAGCCTTTTTCCAAGAAGACTGTCTGACTTACTACTGAACTCATGGTATCAAGGAATGTCCCTGTGGTTCAAGAACCCCTGCCAAAGAACCTTGGACAAGATACCAGGTGTCTGTCCAGCCTTGAAGAGTTCTCTGGCCTCTGCACACCCCAATGGGAAGATGTGCTCTCTGAGTGCCTCGGCTGAGAGCAATACTCCTTCCTTCTTGGCCAGCTCCGTAAGTCCAAGAGATATGGCAACCTTCAGAGATTCACCAGCGAGACCTTCGGTGATCTTGCTGGCCACTTTCCACTATCACCATCATCATCATCATCATCATCATCAGCGGATGCATTTACAAGAAGATTCAACATCCAGAAGATCTGGTGGCCTTCTACCTGTGGCAATCTCCAACGGTGAGTAACCACTCACCGTCAGTTGAGCGTTTCTGGCCGAAACAGTGCGTTTAACAGCGTCTCTGATTTTGAACCTATCGGCTACATCTTGCATAGAAGGAGATGGTATGACATGCTGTGCAACCTAGACAACTCGATTCAGCTGAGTGACCAGTTGAGAGGGGTTCTGTTATTGGACCATGCAAACCTCTCACACAACGAGAAGTTGATGACCATGACTCATGACATCCACATTCAATGACCTCGATTTTGAATGATTTTGGCAGAGTTGCAGAGGCACTGGTCAAGCAACATGCGCCTGCACACTCGATCAAAGCTCCTGATGGAAGAATGACGACCAAGCAGACCAGTGGCAGGAATGGTGCCCTGAAGAAGCTTACTTCACTGCTGACTACGAGGAAGATGAGGATGCAGAGGAATCATGGCGATGAGCTGTATGCATGGTATACAGACGACGCTCAGGACCCATGGGTGACGACCTGGGAATGTCATGATGAAGACTGGCGAATGGACAGCATGGTTTGGTGATACAGCTTCCTGGGACGAAGCAAGCACACCAGCAGATGCATACAAGGAAAGGCTCGCCCAACAGAACCTGGAAGGAGATTGTGAGCAAATTGCTATGGAAGTGCAATCGGCGTACCTGTCCAATGAGGATCAACATGCCTACCTTGGAAAGGGCAAATCCAAGGGGTATGGAAAAGGAAAGAAAGGCATGTCCAAAGGAATGAAAGGAAAAGGCTATGGCAAAAGCAAACGATAAGGAAAAGGCAAAATGAAAGGAAGAGTCAAAATGAAAGGAAAAGGCAAGGGAAACAACTATGCCAAGCCAGGAGACTTGAGCCTGGAAGATCGCAGGAAGAAACTTCAGGAGTTGAACGCCAAGACAAAGTGTCAAGCCTGTGGGCAAGTTGGGCACTGGGCAGGTGAAAACACATGTCCAAAGCGTAAGCAAACGGCTAACCTTTCCACAGGTCTTGTCACGCCAAAGGTAGTTGCGCCACAAGATGAAGGATTGGTGTTGTCCAATTCAGACCATGACGACACGACTTTCATGGCTGTCAGGAAAGAGCCAAAGGAGAAGAAGGCGCGCAAAGCAGCATCACAAAAAGGGCCATCCTCACCAGTCTCAGCAGATAGCTGTATCCAGATTTCTTCAGATGATGAAGCCGTCGGTTAAGATGCCAGAAGAGCTGCAGCAAGAATGGGCGTAGATCCACCCTTAGCCCAAGTGGCAACAACGGAGTCTGCGCCATCAACACCTGCTGAAGCTGAAGTCACATATGAGATGATGAGAGGATTGCCGCTGAAGGATGCGGTCTTCAGGACAGGCAACCACCGAGGAACATCCTTTGACAAGGTAGTGCATGATCACCCGGAGTTTTGCGAAGAAAGGGCGCAGGACCTCATCGTGGACGACATGAAGAGAAGTTGTTCAAAGCATGGTTGACGTCATGCTTTGAGATCATTCGTGGAAGGCTGAAGCCAAAGGAAAGGGCAGCCTGGCCAGACGCAGATGCCATCTATGAAATGTCGTCTAGCGTCTAGAGATCTCACTTCTCCAGAGGAAAGACCTGGATGTGAAGGTGGATGCAAGAACTTCTCATTCAACTTATGAGATCTAGACGTGCAAGAAGTGTGGCAGAAGAACAAGAACAAAGAAAGAGTTCATGAAGCTGTATGAGCCAGATGTCTGCCCACACCAGACAACAGACAACAGAGGGTCAAGTAAGACCACATCCAGGACATTTTGTCTCCAATGTACAACATTGTACAACATTTATTTCAGAGATCCCGCAGCAGGAAAGCATGAGAAGAACACTGTGCTCAAGGAGATGGACACGAAGAGCACCCCTGCAATCATTGATGCATCCAGGAGGTGGGTGAGTCAGGAGGACATGCAACTCACCAAAGAGGAAGCACTGATCTGTGTTGAGAGACTGGGTGGATATGTAGAACAAATGTCCGAGAAGATCAAGCCCACCGAATTAATAAACGCATTGCAGGATGCAATCGATGTCCTGACACAGAGATCAGCATCCAAAGGATCAGCACTCATGGTTACCCACAAAGGTTTGATGCCTATTTACAAAGGTCCAGCGATCAAGACGCTGAGACGTGGACATCATAGCAGATCCAGGTGTTTGAGCCATCCTGGACGAAGGACGCAACGCTGCATGCCACAGCTAGATGTGGAGAGAGAACGCAGGGTTTTGTGGTCGAAAGATTTGGCTCCAGAAGTGAGCGGTTTTGGCAAAGCACCGATCATTACCAAGCCCCGTTTCAGGTTTCCATTCAACATTCACTGTGGACCAATGAGACACACCGTTGCGGGTGTGCTGGATTCACAAGAGCTGGGGCATGATGGATTTGTGCCACTCCTTTTGTCAAGAACATGCGTGACGCAACATGTTACTGTTACTTGACCAACGGTGATGCATCAATCGAGCTATGCATTTGCGATCAGAATGGCTTGCCGTGCATCGAGATGGCATGGGATGATGACAGATTCCAAGCAGTACTCCAGACCACCGGGGCAAAGAAGAAGACAACAAAGCCTGCGGAACCAACATACTGCAAAGGAATCCCGACCAAAGGAAAAGCCCCAGAGGGTGACAACCTCTAAAGGAAGAATCTGGAGGACGATCAGATCCAGAAGACGTTCCAAAGCGCAGACAGAAAGATGAGCCTGAAAAGGGATATTGGGATGAGAGCAAAAAGAAGCGAAGGAGCGAGGAACGAGACAAGGATCGAGACCATCGGAGACGTGGACGGGACAGGACGCCAGAATATCCAGCAAGAGCAATGGCATCGAGGCCTGAGAAGAAGGAAAGAAGGTCAAGGTCTCCAGCGCCATCAAACAAAGCACAACTTGACGAGCTGGATGACGAAGCTTGGCTGAGGATGCAACAGAGGATTGCAACGACTCTGGAACAGAGAAAGTCCAAAGGTGAGAGCGGCAAGGTGACAGCAGAAGCTGCCACCGCGAATGCCCCGCCAAGGTCAGAAAAGAAATCAGAAGTGAAAGAAGAAAGGTCAGATACAGATCAGCCAGAGGCTGACTATGGAGACCAGGATGAATTAGAAGATAGTCATGATGACGACGAAGAACATCAACGAGTTCAGGAACAGATCAGGAAAGACCTGCAATCTGAAGACGGTGAAGAAGAGCGATATAAGAGAAGGGAATGCATTTTGAAATCGGCAGACCTGGACCGACGCCTAGAAGACGAACGCGACGAGAGACGCAGGACCAGGAGCAGAAGTCCCAGACACGAAGATTGGAGAGGACACTGGCACTCTCAATCACGTGAGAGATCACACAAAGGATTCGGGAAGGGCAAGGAAGGTCGCAAAGGCAAGGGGTCCTGAAGACCATCTGATTGGAAATTGAACTGAGGAGTGATGAAGCATGAGTGCTCCCTCGTCTCGTTTGCTGTGAGACACATCTCCTCAAACCTTTGTCGGTCCTTCTCGTTGGCGTGATGGTCTATCACTCCAATCAGATTGATGCGCTCCGCAGCTTCGCCATGCTGTGGTTGCCCTTGACCTTGAAGATGGTTCCGTGGAAGTTCGGTCCTTCGGATGGTTGCGCAAATTGAATTCCATTCACTTGTCACTTGTCCAAAAAGTGCAACAACCGACAAACATGTCCGCAGGAATCAAACTCCTGTCTTTGGCACGTTCATGGTTGCATCCTGTACTGTGTCCATTGGTTTCTTCACACGCAAGCCAACCCCTACCCAACATCAGCGGCTGCGAGCGCCATATAATGCTGCGCTGTGCTCTGGTCTAGGCTCAAGAGTGCATCCTTTCCCTGTTGGAAATTGGGTGACGCTGCAAAACAGACTGGTTGCCCGATGGTCGATGCTCTTGGCAGGAAACACCATGACATAGTTCATCTTTTCACCTTCGAACCCTGTCTCGAAGTCTGATGGCTTCATCGGCTCAATCTCAACCCAATCATCGTCGCCCTTCTTGGCGAAACTGAACTTGAGGCTGGTCGACAACCACGGTGCCACATTGATACGAGTGTGGCGCGGAGCGATCTTGCACGAAAATCGTGCTGAGCATCCCAGCTTGTCCAACAGCATCCAATCCATGCTCGTGCGTTTGCAACTTCGCACATCAAACTTGCGGCATTTTTCGAGCAGGATCTTGGACATTTCGTCCGGAGTGGTCGTGCGTGGGTTCCACTCCCAGTCTCCACCTTTCGATCTCTTTTGACTTTCCAAATCGCGGACTTGACTAGGTGGAATGGACCTGGGGATATCAGAATTGGCAGCGTCCCGACCTATGTGCCAATGGGCATCAAGAAAGGACAAGCTCCATGCGCCAAAAATGGCCAATCCAGTGATGACACCGTCAACGAGGTGTTCAATCAAGTTTCACAGTCCATTTTGGACAAGTCTATGATGCAACAAGCTCTTCCGGCAGAAGGCCACGAAGCAGAGAGAGAAGAAGCGGGAACCATTGACTTCCCCGACAAGGACGAGTCGGGAGGCGTACCATGCAGCTGTAGCATTTGATGTCAAAGAGCTAGAAAAGGCATTTGACAAGGAGGAAGAGATGCTGGAACAGCTCCGATTACCGGACATTACAACCGAAGAAACCACGGGAAGACAACAGCGGTTGAAGATGTCGAGACAGACGAGGACAGCAGTCAAAAAACTACATCGAAAATTTAGTCATTGTCCAAACCGAGTACTCACGGAGATATTCAGAGCATCAGGATCTCCGGCACAGTATATCAAAGCGGCCAAGCTCATAAGATGTGACGGTTGTGAACATGAGAAACCAAAGCCGCAAACGAGCAAGAGCACATTGCTAAGGACATACAAGTCCAACCAGTCAATTGGAATAGACATATTCGAAATCAAAGATAGCAATGGCAAGAGGTACAGTGTACTCAGTTTCCTGTGCCTGGGTACGCTTTACCACCACGCAGCCATCGTCAGCACGAAAGGCGGACAGGTTAGTTCCAAACTGTGTTTCCAAATGTTCAATGACAAGTGGACGCAGTACATGGGATTGCCGGAAGAAGTCATTACTGACAGAGGATTGCATAACAGAGGTGATTTCGTACGAGGCCTGACAGCACCGGGTGTGCAGTTCCGAACCATAGGAGTGGAATCGCGGGAACAGTGGGGAAGAACAGGCAGACACGGAGCTATCTTGAAGGGAATTATTCATCGAGTAATCCATGAACTCAAAGCTTCAGGTGATGACATGGTTAAGATGATTCTCGCAGAGGTTTTGTACACAAAGAACTCCCAAAGTAGAGTTCGAGGGTTCACCCCAATGCAATGGGTATTTGGAAATCCCCCGGGGGACACTACGAGTATGACAAACGATGGCATGGATCTTGGAGCATTGCAGAATGCCCAAGATGAGAGCCACGAGTTTGGGAAACAGATGTCAATCCGCGAATCTGCGCGGAGAGTGTTCATCAAAGAAAAGCTTGAGAAAAGCAGCCCCAATTCTCGAGGAATATAGCCTAGGTGACTCAGTTTGTTTCAAGACAGATCAGTCTGGATGGACGGCGGCAGGTCATATCATAGGTTTCGAAGGAGCAAAGCTGGTATGGTTGTTCAAGGAATGGGGTTATGTTTAGCATTGGATCGTTTGAGATCAGTCAACGCAGCAGAAGCTTTGGCATACCAGCATCTCAAAGATCAGGGTAGACTTGACATTGCACCAGGGTGAAGTACAGGGTTCATTGACGCAACAGAACCACTCAACCCAATCGCAGAGGGAGAAGAATCTCCTCAAGAAATCGAAGACACGTCGGATGACGAAACGCCACAACTCGAAGACACGCCATCACACCAAAGACGGCTCGAATTCAAACAGGTTGAGACCGTGACCGTGGAAGAGCCTGATATGGAAATAGTACCAAGGAGGAGATCCAGAGAAGAACAACAGAGTGATCAGGCAGATGTTCCCATGTCCATCCGCAGAAGATTTTCATCACAAGAACCTCAGGAGCAGGTACCCCTGTGGTGGACTCTACCGCTTATGAATCACGGGCAAGCAACGAACCCAGCCTGTTGACAGAGATGTTTCAGAGACCGGGACCAGTGGACCTGGAGTGGAACTTGCTGAAGATGGATGCAATAGGACTCATTTTGCAGACAGTTGGCAAGTGCACGAAGAGACATGAGTGGTGGTACGCATTCATGACACACCACGGACAGCATTATTCAGTCCAGACCCTACCGATGACTGTCCTGTCCCAAAGGAAAAGTCTAGCGGAGTGAGGGTCACGAACCTCACGGACAGAGATGGCAGCACACAAACCATGCAAGACTGTTTTCATTCCGAAGGAGAAGGTCATAGAACATCAGCAGACCAAGCAACAAGCAATTTCATTCCTGGCAGGAAGAATGACAGATACCTCAAAGAGCAGCAAGAGAAAAGCGACTGGAAAACAATTCAATTAATTCAAGGAGTCAGATTGGATCAAAGACGGTATCAATAAATTGCGCTTGGAAGAATGGCAGACATGGATGCGATTTACGGCTGTTAGACCAATTGAGGAGGAAGAACCCCAGAAACTTCTACAAGAAGGTCATACACCAATAGATACAGACAAGAATTTGCACCTCAAGCCTCAAGCGAGAAGGTGAAGAACATCAAATCCAATTCAAAAGTAGACTTGTTGAAAGAGGTGGCCAGGAAACCACACAAGGAATCAGAACAGACAGTCCAACAGAAGTCAATTTGGTGATCAGCTGGGCCTCCAGCATGAAACTCTGACTAACAACGTTGGATATCACCAATGCATATTTTCATAGGAGAGCCAGAAGGTAGAATGTATGTAGGAAATTGCCTTATCTATGGAGGTAAAGATGGTGGCAGACTTTTCTGGAAAAGATTGCGGTCGAAGCAACACATACGGGATTGAAAGCCTGCAAGGTCAGTCCTGCATTGTTCTACACTTGTGAGAATGGAGAGCCAAAGATCATGTTGGCTTCACACGTAGACGATCTCATCTATGCATGCATGCCTGGATATGAACATATCATGAAGGAACTCCAGAAAGCATTCCAAGTGGAAGACTCCAAAATATCATCAGGCACAATCAGATTCTGTGGAAGAGAGATCAAGCAGCACGAGGATTTCTCTATTGTAGCGACATGCAAGGACACGACGGAAAGACTCGAGAAGATATCATACCGAACCGGTGTGAAGAAAGATATTCCTGTTAGGGAAGGAGAGAGATCACAGCTCAGAAGCGTGGTCGGTGGACTTGCTTGGGTAGCAAGGCAGGCAAGACTGGATTTGTAATACAAAGTGCCTTAGTTGCAGTGACAGTAAAGGACTTGGTATATGCCATTGACGCTGTACCGGAAGCACAACAACATGCCAACCATGGATTGGTGTACGAGTCAGATGCAACCGACTGGAAGAACATTATACTTGTCACAGTATGGGATGCATCATGGAGCAACAAAACAGAATATCTCAAAGGCAAACCACAGAAACATAGAAGCCAAAGGGCACGCATGACCATTTTGGCAAACCCAGATTTCTGGGAAAAGAAAGAAACAAGTTTCACGTAATCAGTTGGCAATCATCCAATCAACCATGATCCGAAGAGTTTGTCGCAGTACACCCCAAGCAGAAACATATGCAATGAGTTCAGTTGTAGAGGAAGGATTGAGGATCAGAGCTATTCTGAAAGATATCCACGGCAGCTTGGAATAATTACAAAATTGGGAACAGAAGACCAGATGGTTCATGAGACATTTATTGATATTTATTGCTGATAGATTGCAAACCACTGGAAGATCATTTGAGAAGCAACAATCTCGGCAAGGTCGGCGACAAGAGACTGTCCATAGACATTACATGTTTGAGAAGGACTCCAAATGGAACTGAACAAAATGCCTCTTGTGACATGTCCATGTGCATTTTGACTGTTGAGGCTCGCGCAAAATGCTGGCCGCGGGAGCAGCGTCCGGCATTTTCCCTCTAAATTTCCGCACAAAACCTCTTGTGAAATGTCCGTGTGCATTTCGACTGTGCAGGCTCGCACAAAGTGTGCTTCCCGGTCTTGGGACCGGTCTTCCTCCTCAACATCCTCCTCCTCAGCTGCATTATCTTCCTCCTCCTCAACACCCACATCATCATCTTCCTCTCACCATCCTCACCATCCTCACCATCCTCACCATCCTCACCATCATCGTCATCATCGTCATCATCATCCTCCTCCTCCTCATCATCATCATAATCATAATCATCATCATCATCATCATCATCATCATTCATCATCATCATCATCATCATTGTCACCATCATCATCATCATCATCATCATCGTCAACAGCAACAGCAACAGCAACAGTACCAGCAGCAGCATCAGCATCATCATCATCATCATCATCATCATCATCATCATCACCATCTTCATCACCATTACCAATACCATCATCATCGCCATCACCATGATCATCGCCACCATCATCATCGCCATCACCATCATCATCGTCACCATCGCCATCACCATCATC
>Ga0126342_10012089_pt1 | contig 15414 bp, 13 predicted proteins | sample Cyp1metagenome_FD_92528 | JGI IMG/M metagenome (GOLD analysis project Ga0126342, IMG submission 92528) | Coral microbial communities from Lord Howe Island, Old Settlement Bay, Australia - Cyphastrea 1 metagenome | ecosystem: Host-associated > Invertebrates > Cnidaria > Coral ...
AGATAGGTAGATAGGTAGATAGGTAGATAGGTAGATAGGTAGATAGGTAGATAGGTAGATAGGTAGATAGATAGATAGATAGACAGATAGACAGATAGACAGATAGACAGATAGACAGATAGACAGATAGATAGATAGATAGATAGATAGACAGACAGATAGATAGATAGACAGACAGATAGATAGGTAATTAGATAATTAGATGAAAGAGAGAGAGAGAGATATATATATATAGATAGATCGATAGTTAGATAGATACATAGAAGATAGATAGATAGGTAGGTAGGTAGGTAGGTTAGGTAGGTAGGTAGGTAGGTAGGTAGGTAGGCAGGCAGGTAGGTAGGTAGGTAGGTAGTCAGAGAAAGAGAGAGAAAGAGAGGAGACCTCAAGCACCTTTCAGTCCATCGGTGGCTTCGCTCTGCCATCCCTGATTCACAACAACCAATCTCTCCTATAGGTTTCCTATTTTTGAAACTTCCGCCACCGCCTTGTGCGGTACTACTGGTACTGTATAATCTAGGACGGGTGTATTTACTTTAAAAATATGGTTAAAACATGTTAAGACCTTATCTATACTATACAGATGTTTTGAGATTTTGAGATTTACCCAGTTTTCATCATATATCATTTGTGTGGATCTTGCTCCGAACGATCTGTAATCCGTGCCACGTCGAGACGTGGAAAATCACAGTCACCACCTGGACAAGGTTCCATGCTCAGACGTTTCGGGTATGACTGCAGCTTTGCCACAACATGGCCACATCAGAGGTCAACCTATGTTCTAGAAGTGATGGGTTGACAGGGAAGCATCAGGCTCATAGAGCGATACAATATCTGGTCTTCTCTGAAAATAGGATACCCCATGATACCCCCTGCTGGTCAATCATTATTTTGTCCTACACTATGTACCCCGCTGGCATGATTAATGATTGCTATACTTCATTTGGCGAGCGGCTATGTGCATCCCGCATCTAGAAAACTGATGTCCACAAATCCTCGCAGCCACGCAGATCCAGAGCCAAGGCAACAGTCATACGTGTCCAAAATTGTCCACGCAGGAGACAACGCACTGCATGGATATATATCTGCTGGCAGCCCGCTGGATCATCTCTGTCCGAATTTCTTGGCCTGAATCCTGAGTAAACCAAACCAGCATTTGTATATGAAAGCAACCCAAAGAACAGAATCATAAAGTGGGATGGTTATCTAAAGATCAGACTCATCCGTCATGCTTACCCCCTGCATTCGGGTAGGCGTGACATCACACTTTCGCATCCGTCATGCGGCGAGCATTTCAAGCGAGGCTGAACATACCTTTGTTGAAATACTGGTTGGTGGTATACCTACCCCTCTGAAAAATGATGGACTTCGCCAGTTGGGATGATTTTCCATTCCCAACTGAATGGAAAGTCATTCAAAATTCCATGGTTCCAAACCACAACCAGTTGGTTGTATATAATATGTTACTATATACATCATATATACACATATATATATATATAATTATATATTATATTATATATATATACCCACATTCACATACATTGGCCAAATTTGTTGAAATATGTTGATCATTCAATATCATCCAATATCCCCATGGATTTAACCATGGACTCTGTGCATCTCGTATGCCAGTCGTCACTCTTCGCCCTGCAAATAAAAAAGGTCGTCAAAACATGCCAAGTCTGCAAGCCAAGCAGTTAGAACGTTTGATCAAATTTGATCAATGTCTGCGAATATAGCAATATTCAATCATATTCAATCATGTTATATATATGATATTCATCAACATTCATCAGTATTCAATGCAGCAGCCAAGTCTTCTTGGAGCGATTTTCAGAGAGTTGTGTAGACGTCTGGAAAGAGAGTCAAAGCAGAAACTGAACTCGCCTGATGCCTCTCCTTGTGTACGTGGCTGTTTAGATCAGTGCCAATCTTAGATATCCTGCAAAAAAATAAATTCTGAGCTGGTTAGTAGATAATACAGTTGATACCAAAAGATACCAAAAGACTAAAGGATTAGTTTCTACCCATCTAAGATTGACCGAGACACGACACGGCTTCGACAGATCAGCTGTCAGACCAGCCTATGGAGGAGGCATCGCAGTTGGTGGCGGTCCCTTCGGCCCTGGCACAATACGAAACCTTCGGCGAAAATCACGAAAAAAAACCCACCAGTTGTTTCCCTTTTCTGAATGAACATCCCATAGAAATTCCATTTAAAAATTCCCAATCCGAAATCCAGAGATCTCTTTGAATTGAACGTGTTTTTCCCGGTGGCCGGCCTGCCCTCAGAGCGTTTTCCGGCACTTGCGGCACTGCCTGACAATGACACGACGATACGGACGGTGTCCAGCAAAGTCGCTGAGGAAGTAAAACACGAACATCTTACTATGCAATGACCATCTGAGAGGTGATATATCTATTCTATATTCATCTATCAGATATTCCAATGGTACACATCATTTTGATATTCATCTATAAAAAGTGTACCATTGTTTCATAGTAGATGTTTAATATTGTTTAATAATATCAATATATCCAATAATATAGTAGTCTGATACTCTAATATCAGATTCATATCCATAAAAATATCAATATCCAATTTCATAGTAGTCTGATTCTGATACTCTAATATCAGATTAATATCCATTAATATCAATATCCATTAATCTCCATTATTAGTAAAGTAGTCTATAGTAATTTATTGGATCTTAGACTATACCATTATTGGATCCAACTAATTGGACGGTGAACAAAATCCCATGGTGCTTTTACGGATTTTACCAGGGCGTTGGCGAAGCTGCTTGTAATTGGTTTATGGTTTATAACCACAAGAAGCAGGGCTTATGCTAGATATTATATATATACAGTATATATGGTTGGCCTCCTGTAAACTTATATACATTAGATGTGGAAAATCTCCACCTTATTAGTAGATCACTTTCCTGCTCCATGGCTTTTCATCGTTGCGAAAAACCCCGGGATAACTGGGGCACCACCAGGCGCGCCGACCAACCTTGGCTTTCGGAGCATTCGCCTGGCTTGGAACAGTCTGGACCACTAAGATCACAATGGCCGGTCATTGAAACGTGAAATCTTTAAGTGGCAAAAAAATGGTTCAAACAGGCTGAATCTATGAAGATCTGAGGTTGTATCAAACAGATTTCAAAATCTCGAGTCCAAATGCAGGCATAACTTGGACCACAAGGTCCCTGACCACATGAGGGCCAAAGTTGCCAAAAAATGCAGTTTTCTGGTGAAAAACTATAGCAAGGCAATCTCCTGCATGCACATGTTTGCTTGTAGCACCCGCCTGCGGTAGCACAGCTTCCTGGCTTTGCAAAAGTGTCTGTCTGCTGGCCACTGGGCTTCTCAAAGACAATTGGACACAATCCCACGAACTGTCTTTCCATAACTTCTCTCAGTGCAAGTGTTCAAACAAATTCATTACTAACCCCCCCGGAAACCATGGTTTATATAGTAGGGGATTCAACATAATCGGGACCATACCATTTAGGAGGTGTTTAACGCTAGGGATATGGGATTAACCATGAAAAATGGTGGTCTTTACCATAGAAAAGTGGTGAACAATGGTGGGTTTTTACCATCGAAAACGGTTTTAACTATGAACAATGGTGGTTTTTGCCATGAAACATGGTAAACAAATGTAAACAACTATGTTTTTTGACCAGAAAAAACGGTTTTAACCATTAAACATGGTGGTTTTTGCCATGACAAATGGTTTCAAATGCTTTTAACCAAGCATTAATCACAGCACTTTTCATCATGTCTCGTTTCTTTTTTTGATAATCCATATTATGGATAGTAATTATTAAATAATCATCAACTATTATAAATATCTCCATTATTGATAATCCATTAAATAATAATGTCAATATATCCATTATAATAATAGATAATTGTTGACATTAAATATCTCCATTATTGATAATCCATTAAATAATTGATGTCTTATCAATAATGTCATCATTATAATCCATTAAAAAAAATGGTGGTTGATAAATAATTATAAAATTAATGTCAACCACCATTTTTTTTTGGTTCCAGATGTTTTCCCCAGGGACGGTGCCTGTGGTCGTGGCAGCGGTGCCGGTGGAGGCGCCTGCGCCGGTGGCGCCGCTGGTGGCGCCTGGGCGGGTGGCCCTTGAGGCGGCGGAGCCTGCACCGAGGCCACAAAGAATGGAGCCCTAGGGGGTTGGTTTATTTCATGAAAAATCCGAGGAAAATGGATGATGTATAGGGGTACCCATATTTTAGGAAACCTCCATATATATAATTGTGTTGAGTTCTAGATGATACATTACATGGTATATCAAATATGTTTACGTGTTTTTAAAACAAATATCTTGTATAATATGGATCATAGATGGTTTCCAATATTTCATTGGATCCAGACATGTATCTACATAAATGACAATACTTCACTGACATAAAAGGTTCGGCCATTTGGGGATGATTTCCTCTGTGAATTATCATTCCAATAAATTGCAGTGATGTCCAATGAGGTCCTTATAATTAACTTATCGATCATACATGTGTTTATAGTAACCACCCAAAAAATACAAACCCAAATTATCACAGGTTTTTACTTTAATGGGATGTTACCAAGGACTATCTTTTTTTGGGGGCTACCTCTCAGGGTATTCTCTTGGATCCCAAACATGTACTACCCTCTGCTTATGTAACGTATAGAAAATCCACCTGTTTTAATAGGTAATCATCTATTTCTATGGTCCATTCTTCTATAGCAAACTTTTAGTTTACTGGAGGGCATCCTTTTACTGTTAGTTTACTGGAGGGTATCAATGGTGATACCCTCCAGTAAACTAACAGTCTTTGAAAGCGGTAAATCATCGAACTACATGAGCCAGTTCCGCAAATTGTTAAATCACCAGAGGGTACCCCCCTTGGTGAAGTAAATCCAAGAATCAACTTTCAAATGAGGATGGTCTGTCTTATTAACCATGGCATATAGATAGATTGACTACATTAGATTGAATTGGATTTGATTGCATTGGATTAGATTGGATAGATATATAGATAGATCATGACATGGATCCCCAGCCTGCTGCGGCACTGGCTGCTGTGCCAAGCCCGCCTGTGCTGCCTGCTGCAAGACCACTTGCTGTGCTGCGGCTTGCTGTGCGTGGTGGTGCGCCTGTAGGAGCGCGGAACATTTCTAGCGGGTTTTGGTGGGTTTTAATGGGTTTCAATGGAGTTTTAATATGTCTTAATGGGGATTTGATGGAGATTTGATGGGGAAATACTAGGGACATTTCATGGGGATATACTTGGGTAATTACACATAGATAGCTGGGAAATTCCGCGATATAAATGGAGGTGTTTATGGGAAAACATCACCGAACTAAATGGGTGATTTTCCATAACAACAGTAAGCAGGACAACCCCCAATTCAGGTGCCATAGGTTTTGACTGTTCTTGACCCATCTCATAAAGGATCACGGGCCACCTTTGGGTGTCGGTGAAACCGGCTGAAAAGGCTTGATCTACCACTGGGACATTCCGAACATATTCTGTAGATGTTTGAATGGCATGATTAGTTCCCTTTCTACTATCGAATTGGGCCAATTTATCTGCATATTCCGTGCGCGAAAAATTATTTCAAAATGGAAAGCACATGACATTCCATCCAGATCATCGCCAAGTATTTCTGTGACATTTCTCCACCAATGGGACATTTCTGCAACCATATGGGGTACAATGTCCTCAAAATTTACCATATGTATCTGGGTAAATTCGTCAAACTACCATTGTACCAAAGGCTTATCATATATTTGCAACATATCCATGCCAAAAAATACAAAAAACAAAAATACTTTACCCCTAGACTCTCTTTGGTAAACTAACGTAGCTATGGAAAATCACCATTTTTAATGGGAAAATCCACTATAAATGGCCATTTTCCATAGCAATGTTAAATTTCCAGAGGATAACCATCCATTAACCATCCATTAACCATCCATTAACCATCCATTAACCATCCATTAACCATCCATTAACCATCCATTCAATCCATAAAAACTGGTGGATTTTCCAGTTCGCGATGATGGTCGCGCGCCTGAGCTCTAAGAGCCGCCTGCTGCGCGTCGATCTGCTGCTGTCGGAAGTGCTGATGCGCAACCTCCTGGTTTTTCTGAAAGAAATTTGGCTGGGAGATATATATAGTGTATATATATATATATATATATGGGAGTTATATATATATTATATTATATATATATATTATATTATATATATATATATATATTATATTATCTATATATATATACCCGAACTGAATCGAGGTTTGTTCATGAGACCAGCGGCACTAGCGGCTAGTGTTTATACAATATCCTTGTATCTATGCTACAAAAGTGCTACAAATAATCCGCCATTACTGCTGTACAAGGATATAGAGAGTATATATGTATATATATATACACTGTATATATGTATACGTATATATATATGTATATACTCTAAACCATAATATTGTGCTATATATATAATATACGTGGAGAGAGAGAGAGAGGGAGGGAGGGAGGGAGGGAGGGAGGAAGGGAGGGAGGGAGAGCGAGAGCAAGAACAAGTAAAGTATATATACATAGAGAGAGAGAGGGAGAGTCCACATGTGCACATTCATATACATATCTATTGTATTCATCTACGTATATGTTATTGTATGTGCAGGTACATGATGGTGTATAATGGTACAGTATATGTCAATAGTTGTGGGACATCACAAATGAGTGGCGATCCAATCATCAAAACAGGATTAAAAAAAAAACACCAGGAATCGTTGCCAAGGAGCATTGAATTTGTAAGCCTTCAAATAGTTCAGTTGCGCTTCTGGTGTGTCCTGCAAGGATCGAGTCAGGGCCAGTCGCGCAGTGCTATGACGTGCGACTGGCACTTCCGGCCAAACCAGCAATTCATCCAGACCCCGAAAAACCACCACGAAATCGTCCTGGAAAATCTTAATGGATGGTTAATGGATGGTGACCCTCTGGAAATTTAACATTGCTATTGAAAATGGCCATTTACAGTTGATTTTCCCATTAAAAATTGTGATTTTCCATAGTTGTCCCATGATGTGCCATGATGTGCCATGACTTTTTAATGGATGGTTAATGGCTTGTTATCTGTTGGGAAGTCCTGGAAGTCCTGGAAAATCCTATCAGCATCCCGCGACCGTCCCAGCGGTCCACAGGCTCGCCCTCAGTAGGAATGGGTTGGCCCAGGCATGTGAAGGCCACACTGGTGAAGAGCTTTTGCAACTGGCGCAGGCCGCCAACGCAAACAACGTAAACCAACCATTTGATGGAGCATGGTGCTATATAGTGCCATATTATCATGATATAGTATCAACAAAATGTCTTATTGTGTCCAAAAGTTGTATCTGATACCAGATTTTTAGACAAGCCCAGATGCCCCAAATTACTTGGATGATCCTGGACTTAGGACTGACGTTTACTAAATGGGTGGTAAATCGATTCCGAAACAAGAAAATGCATTGTGCAGTACTGAATTGTCTTGTCTTGTTGTGTCTCAGGTTGCAGTTGTGAGTTGTGTGTGATGGATGTGATGGTGTCTTGCCGGGCTGTCTTGCCAGGCTGTCTTATCAAAACACATGTTTTCTCCCCCAGCCTCAACAGTCTTGTAAAAGTGATGCAAACAGCTATGCAGTCTGCTCCCCCAAGATCCAGCAAAACGTGACCAATGAGAGACTGAAATAAGGTTCTTGGTCTAAAGAAGCAATGGCTCACAGAGGCAACCTTGGCAACATGAGCCCTTGCTGGGGTATGCAAGTTTTGCTGGACTATCATACAAATCCTAACCATTAAATTATATACATAATAAGTCGCTATACATACTGGTGCAGCATCTCAGCTGTTGGCAAATTTCACCCTCAGCTGACTTTGGCTGCTTCTAAGCACACTTTGGCGCAATGAACAAACTTCCTCCTCCTTCTCCTGCCACATGGTAGTACGCAAAAAGGTCAAGCTGAACCAATTGGAAGCTGTATGTTCCTAGATGTGATTCGGGTTGGAACTCCAAATAATCGGAATCTGGTTTGAGGTTAAAAATCAGAGACCCAATTAGACGCTGTCATTCTCTTGTGGCACTCGGATCTTCAAACTGCATGGGCAGTTTTCATTCGGCAGGTTTCGCTAAGGGTACAGCACAAGACCAGTAAATTCCACTGATTTTCAATCACTTGCATATTTTCTCAGAACCTGAATGATTAAAAAACAGTAAAAAAAATTAAAAAACAACTGAATTGTTCAAGGTTCGCAGGGAATTGTAGGTTATAGTTATACTGTGTTATACTGTTATACTATACATTTTGAGTGTTTGAACACTAATAGAACTTCAATACCACATCAGTCTCTCCTTCAAGCGTGCTTCTGCTGCTGCTTGCATCTCTCGGAGTCGTGACCTAAATGGAGCCTGCAGGGCGGCGTTGCTGTAACCGGTGGATTTTTTTTCTCCCAGTTCTTTTGGAATCAACCTACAATTGACCTATAGCAGCCCCAAAAAAAAGTGCTTGAAAATAACTTGGAAACCTCAGAACCATAGGGGAAAACGTCAAACTGCCATCATGGAATATGGTGTTCTATCATGTTCTATCTTTTTGAGGACCCCTATAATGTTGGATCACGTTGGATCCACCATGTTACAAACCATCCTCAATGAGAGAACAAACTTTGGGGATCTTTGGGGTGTAGGGTAAAGGGTCCCCCACTTGTCGGTGGCCTACAGTTTTATACACCGCAATTTTTTGCGGATGGTTGATGGCATGGTAAATCTCTCCCCAGGATTTCTACGGATTTGTTGACTCTTCGTCCAAACGTCACCCTCTTCTGGGGGGTTAACTAGTCTTAAAGACTCAAAAAGACATTAAACTAAAAACACAAGAACATTTCAGCAGTTCTAAAGCAGCCAAATCTTTAGACCCCCAGAAGATCCAGATCCTCACTATTCTGTGGTAATTCAATAATTGTGGAACATTCACCTGTGTAGAATTTTACCTCTTAAGCATGTCCATTTTCCGATTCCAGAGTTATATTGCGATATAATCCTTTCCCCCTATTAATTACTAAACCCCCCCCAAATACTAACAACTAGGGTCCATCTCCCAGTTTGTTTCCAAATTTCAGCTTGGCCAATTTGACTTTTAATTGATCCCCTTTAAAGAAAACAACAATCTATATATATATATATATTCTGGAAGGTACCCAGCTACATCCATCCACCTTGGTTCGATGTTCCCGAACTCTGCCGTGCCTTAAACTCGCGCTCCGATTGTTTCATCGCTTCAGCGCGCAGCTCTTCGTTCCTCAACAAACCCTCCAAAGTCATCTGGGACGAGAACGTCAAGCGTAGCTCCTCCCAAGTCTGGTGAGAAAGCCATGGAGCTGGTGGCTTTGGGAAGAAATCTCCGAGAATTCTACGTAATTTTTTGCTCAATTATAGCTGGATCCAAACAAAAAGTGTTCATAAAAACTCAACATTGGCACTTGAACCCCAAGGTCCACCACCTGCCCGGGACATGTGGGACCGACCCTTGCTGCAGACAAGGTTTTGGAAAGAAAGAAAGAAATCGAAAGAAATCGAACCTAAGAAAGAAACAAAAGAATGATCTCCAGCTCCTCCTCCAGTTCGAAGGTTTGCGATGCCACTACAGCCTAGCAGGCATTGAGGAGATCAGTGATGGAGATCAGTGATGTGTCATCTGCGGAAATCCTCTTACCACCATGAAAACGGTAAAGTATGAAAACTATAACGTTTGATCTAGCATGTGTATGGATAATGTAGTACTATGTACATAGTACCGCAATGTACCGCATATATACATACATGAACCCATGTCATATGTCTGTCGGCCTGCATGACAGTCTGTCTGTCAGCCTGTCTGTTAGTCTGTCTGCATTTTTATCTACATATCTATATGTCATATATGTATCTATGCATATATGTTTCTATCGCTGTGTCTGTGCATGCATATATATATATATATATATATATGCATGTTTAAACGTATCAATGTATGCATCTGTGCATGTACTTGTGTATATAGTCTGATACTCTATGCGTGCATGTACGTATGCATGTATGCTCGTATGTGCCTATGTCTATATACGTGTGTATATATGCACATGTAGCTCTGCATGTGTGCATACGTGTCTGTATACACACAAATCATGCATACATCACTACATCTGTCTTTGCATGCACATATACAGTTACATGCACATATATAACTATATGATATATGTATTATATATATGATATATGTATTATATATAATTGTATATGTACATGTGTGATCCATACAGGATCTACGTTTGACCGGCAGTCACCGGGCCTCAAAGTTCTGCTGAGTCTTCTGATGACACTCCAACTCATGGTGCATGTGCCGCTGAAAGAATTCCAACAGGCCTTACGTCCAAGTCATCGAAGAGTCAAATGGCTATGAATCAATACCTATGAAAATACCATTTTTAGGGGGATGAACATCCATAAATCCCAGCTATGACTTGGGGTGAACAAAAGGTACCAGGGTTTTGACCCATCCCCAAATCTGAACTAGTAGACAATCACTTTCATCACTTTTCGATCTTTTGAGGGCTATTGTGCAAAATCATTGAGAATATGGGACTCCAACCGGGGCATCAAGACACTTGATGCACCTTCTGATGAGCCACATTGGTCGACGAGGAGTTTAAGATCCCAACGTGTCTCGGTCATCAAATCCTGTCGCCAGCTTCTTTGTGATGAGTGCTCCTATCTATGAATGCTTCCCCTATCTATCTGGGTTTGCCCAAAAATGGTAGATAATGTGGCATACAGCAAAACGGCAACTCGCGCTTGGAAAATGATGGTGAGCAACTGGATTTTGGAATAATTGGGATCTCCTATTTTTAAACACACCAAGAGGCCAACACTGCGCATTGGCCGTGGTAAGGATGCCTGACTAATTACATCGCTACATGTTATTATGAGTTCTACATGATATCATATCATGTCATATGATACCATTATACATTAGATTGAATTATACCGACTACATTGTGTTATTTCAAAGTATATTCTATTTTTGTCAAATTATACTATATCGTGTATGTATCAAACGAACTCAACTACTTACCGTAGTATTCAATATTATATAGTGTGTTATGTTTAATCATACAATACCACCATATATATATATATATGTATGTATGTATGTATATATATACATATTAATATCAGATTATAATACATTACAATCTAGTATATTATGTTACTATATATATATTGGATTCGATGAGTTCAGCGTTTTTTCTAGCTCCGTGGTCGCCTCCACCGCAGCTTCTTCAGAGAAGCGCGTCTCCTGAGATACGGGAGATCCGTGGATTCTAAGAACTAAACCATGCTGCTCAACTAAGCACAGTTAGATATGTTTAGATATATTTAGATATGATGAAATATCATTAGATAAGTCATTTGTATATATAGAATTAGAAATAAATAAATATAATTCGATAAAACTGGATACAATTGGATATAATTTGATATAATGGATACGATGAGATACAATCAAGTCAATAGCGAAGCCATACGTAGCTACCCGACAGTTCATGGCATGCGTTTTCTCGCAATTTGAGAAGCAGGAAAGAGTCAAGAGAGATACCGGACAAGTAAAGCTCCTGTTCTGACTGGTTGAGCTAGACACCTGTGAATGCCGAACCAGCTCCAAAACTGTTCTGTACATGCAGCCAGCACCGGCACCCCGCATCAGGTTTTACCGGGGGGCGGCCAGATCACAGCTGCACCATTGTTAAGGCTCGATTTTTCGATCTAGGACAATTACACGTGTTAAACCTTGGCAGATGCCGGGGAACAAATGCCTTGAATTTTCTTCCCCAACTGCTGGAAGAAGCGGCTGAAGCGTCGTGGGCTCTTCTCTTCCCATGGTTTGCGAGCTGTGGGATCTGTGGCCACCACTTTTCTCATGGTTCTCAGCATCATCCAGCAAAGGAAATTGTTCCTCAAGGTTGCCTTGAAGCCGCTAGCGGTGTGCAGGCCACCAACCATGGAGCTTTTGGACACCACCTAATTGGTTGCTTTTCACCCCTAAGAATGGGACAGCAGAGTCATTGGGGATCATCATCACCATCATCATCATCACCACCACCATCCCAAACAGCAGGACAAACACATTTGAAGAAAAGAAACATCAAATGCACCAAGCGATCGAGCCACGGCTTCGCAATAGGCCTTGCGACTGGTCTCATAGAGCTTGAGCCCATCCTGCATAGCGATCTTTTCGTTCATCAAGATTTCACCCAGGCAAAACGCGTCGTGCATCGCCATGTTCGCCCCCTGACCCATGAAGGGTGCCGTGGCGTGGGCTGCATCGCCTAACAGGACCACACGACCTTTAGGGCTGATCCAAGAATCTCTGGTGGGCTGTTTGTAGATGCCCCAGTCGAAGCATACCTGGTCCAGCTGTCCAGCTCTTGGAATGTGAACATATATAGTCCCGCGTCTTGTGTTCACGGCCCCCCCACATGGTATGGGGGGTTACCCCCGACGCCCCCACCACATCCACAGGGGGGAGGAATACATACACATATGCATATACACATTCATATACTTACATACTGTAAACATGTGCACATACACATGCTACTACATACGTATACTTACAAACACATGTGTATATATAAATAAATAAATAAATATATATATATATATATTATGTATATATATATTATGTATATATATATATATTATGTATATATATATATATATATTATGTGTATATATATATACATTGTACACTACACATATATCTAAATATATACATATATATTATTATTTTCATATACATATAGGGACAATCACCATCTCGGGGGGGCAGGGGGGACCACCAGACACTGGGCCATAAATATATATATATGCATGGCATATGTCTATATACATGGTCACCATCCCCCCAGAACCCCCATATTGAGGATTAGGGCTCTGACCGTAGAGAAATACATTAAAAATCATTAAAACAGTAATGAGTCACCCCTCCAAAACACTGCAAATACCAGTGAAATGAAATATACATTATATATATATATATGCATTGTATATTGTGTATCAAATAAATGGTGTATATATATAATTATATATATATGTATATTATATTATATCCATATCATCTATTGCATAATTTACTATATCATGTATTTCTCAGTATATATTTTATATTATCTAAGTAGCCAATGAAACAGGAAACTTGGTAAATGCTCTCCCTCACTTGAACGCAACAACCTTGACACATCCAAGCGAACCAATGTCATCACAGAAACTGCTACTGTAGAGATGTAGGAAACACAATGGACACGATGGCTTCAAAGTGAATCTATACATATATATATATATACATATAATAATTATTTATTTTGCAATAGTAAGGGCTATACCCAACCTGAACGCATCAATTCTGAAGCATCCCAATAAATTGATGTTATCACAGAAGGCATTGCAGATGCAAACCACAAACCATAGTCAACTTAGTTGTACACCAAATTATAGACCCCTTGTTGTATATGCGGCATTCCAAATGGCGTATGTCTCCCCAGTTCCCCACTTCCAATCAGCCTCTGAACACTCCACTGCCTTCCCTAAAACCGGGTGGTCCGGTGCCACGTGCGCTGCAAACTCCTCAAGTCGCTCCTTGACCAACGTCGAGTCCCAACGGTCAGTGACTTGTTCCTCGCTACGCATGATGATGATCATGACATCATGGCGATTCTCACCCTTTCCTGCAGGGTTCATTGATCATGCATATGAATATAGACTTATTATATAATACATATATATATAGTATATATATACACAGTATAATTTAATAATATGTATAATAGAGAGAGAAGGTGAGCTCCAATGAAACAGTGGTAAGGTACCTGTCTATCCTTTTGTGCTTGCTATGTTACCCTTTCTGCGTTTTTGTGGCTCTTAACAACTTAAGACCAGCCTCTTTGGCCCTGGTCCTGCAGTCAAGTCCAGGAGACCATAGCCTGCACCGTCCACCTCCTTCCAATGAACATGAGCCACAGTGGGATCAGCACGGAAATGCTTCGAAGAGAGGCTATACAACACCCGAAAACCTGTGAATTCCGGCTGGTCCCCACCAAAGATCTTCTGCCTCGCGAAGCTGTGAATGCCATCTGATGCCACCAACAAATGTGCGGTGGCTCTTTCTCCGTTCTCAAATTCCAGCGTCACTTCATCTGTTCCTTCAGTTATCTCCACCAGTTTGTGGCCAAGCTTGATACAACTGGAGGGTAACGAGTCCACCAAGATCTTCTGAAGATCCTTTCTCATGGCCTTGGAGTTGTTTCAGGCCATTAAAAATATGTTTAAAAAAACGACATACCAGCGGTATGTCCCCAGAAAACTGGGTGGATTGGTGGATTCACCAACAGGAAAATGCATCATTTGATCAACAAATTGCAGGGATTCCAAGGGAGTCCAAGGGGCCGTGCAGGCCGGGAGATGCATAGAATTCAGCTCAATACCATTGGCGTGGAAATGGACGTCAAAGCCATCCACCTGAGAAGTCTCTACTCGCTTGTTCATGGGATTTACCACTAGGTCACTAGATTTTGATCGTTTCCAATATGTCCCAATACTTAAAGGATGGTGTAATCCCCAAACTAATCATCAACCAACCATCATTTACCAGTTGTAAACACTTTATATCCCATAATTTGATGCATGAAACTCCTAGTAAACAATCATTATTACAGTAAATGATATCCCCATTCCTTTGGATTGTGTATTCACCATTTAAGACCCATATCTATACATTTCTTTGGGAACCCCCAAAATCATCCATGTTTTTTTTAGTTGGGATTTTCCATGACCAACCGTCCAGCTATTGTGAGGTACCCCCACCTGGTTGGCCACTGCTGCCAACTGATCTCCCAGCCCCAAGCGGCGCAAAATCCGCGCGCCCGCCGCCAACCCCAAGGCTCCACCTCGAACCTTCCAATGGTCCCAGGCTTCGTAAATGCACACCTTGAGAGGTGGTTTAGGAGTCAATAAATGATCTACCTCGTATATATTTATGTAGATAGATGGATAGATAGATAGATAGGTAGATAGATAGATAGATAGGTAGGTAGATAGATAGATAGATAGATAGATATATTAAATTTCACGAGCTCCTGGGATTTTGTGATTTTTAGGGAATATTGGATATCAAGGTCAAGATGCAATATGTGGTGCAGTGTACGTGCACAAGGGTGGCACCAAAAAACTTAAGCGTCATGGTTTGCACGGGTTTGCACTGGATCAGCCTTCCATAAATGGAAGTGGTCCAATTAATCGTTCAGAAAAAATGAA
>Ga0126342_10012090_pt1 | contig 15414 bp, 16 predicted proteins | sample Cyp1metagenome_FD_92528 | JGI IMG/M metagenome (GOLD analysis project Ga0126342, IMG submission 92528) | Coral microbial communities from Lord Howe Island, Old Settlement Bay, Australia - Cyphastrea 1 metagenome | ecosystem: Host-associated > Invertebrates > Cnidaria > Coral ...
CAACCCAACAGCGTACCAGCGTACCAGCGTAACAGCGTATCAGTGTAACAGCGTAATAGCGTATCAGCGTAACAGCGTATCAGCGTATCAACCCAACAGCGTACCAGCGTACCAGCGTAACAGCGTATCAGTGTAACAGCGTAATAGCGTATCAGCGTAACAGCGTATCAGCGTATCAACCCAACAGCGTACCAGCGTACCAGCGTACCAGCGTATCAGCGTATCAGGGTAACAGCGTAACAGCGTACAGGCATGTTGAAGGTTCGCCCACCAGAAGCCATCATGTTTGGACATGCTTGTATTAAAGTTCCTCTGGGCATCCGGTCTTGCTGCTGCAGTTGCGATCATGTCTAACCTAATATTTTACTGTTCCATAGCTCCAGTTGCTTACATTGACTTCCTACCGTCCACACTGTTTGGGGTCTCTTCCAGTTGCCCGTGTAGATTTTGAGGGTTCTGAAGGGGAAACCTGTCCTGGCTCATTTTCGGGCATCGTCTAGGCATCTTCTAGGCATCGTTTTGGCATCGTCAGGGGCCACTTCCAGCTTGGCTTTTACCCCCCATGTTTGAACCCTACAAGTCCTGCAACCTTTGTTGCGCACCACAGAGTGGCCACAACAAGTCTGACAATTTGTGAAATTGCCGAAGTGACCCAGAGAATAGAACCATATTGATGCAGAATCCCAGCGTTGATTAAAAAAATCATCAATCGCGTTCCATTGTGTTTCACCTTGTGTTAATGTCTAAAATGCACGGCTACACTTTTATTGAGGACAGCGTTCCTTGCAGAAAAGCATTTAGGCATGACTTAGGCATGACTTCTTGGATACAGCGTTTACAATGGTAAATGCCATTCAAAAACACGCTAGGCATGACTTAGGCGTGACATTGTCGTTTCCCTGTACCAGCGTATCAGCGTATCAGCGTATCAACGTATCAGGGTAACAACGTAACAGTGTAACAGCGTATCAGCGTATCAGCGTACTACCCCTTGCAAGGTTGTAACCTTTTCAGCTACTCAGCGTATCAGCGTCGAACCACGTCTGAAACGCATTGCCACCACTCTCACCTATTCCGACATTTTCCGACCTTCTGAGAAGATTCAGAAGGATTCAGAAGGTCTCACGCTTTCCGTGCTTACCCGTTATGGCCGTTGCCAGGCTGGTCCAGGTTGCAGAGCTTCAGGCTCTCGGCATCCCGCAACGCTTTGCCAAGGAGTCCAGTGGACGGAGTGGACGGAGTGGTAGCCTGGCCCGGCGCAGCACCAGGGCGACTGAAGATTGGCTTGAATGATTTTGAAAGGTTTTGTGGAAGCACCGGTTAATATTTGGCCCATTTTTGACCTTCAAAATCCCGGTGAAGGAGCTGTTGCAGCTGGCGCAGAACGATGGGCAAAAGCCGGAGCCGCCTCCTCCGCCCAGTATCACTGTGCCCAGTCCGCATCCGCCCGAGGGCCCGCCACCGCGCAAACGTCCCCATGAAGACGGACCTGAGTATGGGATCCTTGGACAGCAGTTTCCTACTATTTCCTAATCCCCTTTTATTCCTTTTAATCGTGTGTGTGTGTGTGTGCGTGTGTGTGCCAGTCAGCACCCAAGGTCTAAGGTATGCCTAGTAGAATGAGAATGGCTCCACGGCGGCTTTCAGTAAAAAAGGGTCATTCTGTCCTACCGCGTTATGCGCAAAGAGTTCTATCTAGGCTGATAATTCAAGATGTGCAAAGATGCGCCGAGGAAAGGACAAGGCAGCCATGCCAGCGCATGGAAGAGCCCACGGCCAGAAGAAAAAGGCCGAGTTGGGGCATAGCATAGCAATACATGGTATCGATGCATTGAGTCACGAGCAAGGGAAGTGGTTGGACCATGTTGGACCATGTTGGACCCATGCAGAAGTCGCAACAAGTCGCATCAGCATTCTTGCATCAGGCAGTGAGGAGCGGAAGGGAAAGGGAAAAGGCAAGGGAAAAGCTAAGGATGCTTGGTGAAATTTCATTCTTTGAATATCACCGAACTAGCAAAACATACTTAAAAATATGCAAAACCGCAAATTTGTCAATTGCAGCCATGGCCACCCTTGCACACTGTTGATGTTGCAGTCATGCTTTGGAGGGTCTGGATCAAGCGTCCATGTAGAGGTTGCGCCACTGCGTTCAGCGGACTAAGGGCGGAAAGGGCGATCGCCAGGACGATCGATGGGACGACTCACGAAATAACAGTCGCACTGGCCATGACCAATGGGACCAATATGAGAAGTGGGACGATTGGCGCAGAAACTGTGCGGCATTGGGCAGTGCAGTGTGCCAGGCTTCAGGTGCAGCAGAAGTGGTATTTTCACCCAACAAGTTGGACGATGTGATTAGTAAGGAGGAGGAAAAAAGATAGAAAAAGTCAAAACATGCGAAACCACAGATGTTTGCACACTTGTTTTTTGATGCTTTATAAGTCTGTTTTGGTCATGTTAGACCGAACAGCTATCCCCTTCTATGGGTACGGGATGGTACGGGTGCTGATGACCGCGGCTGAGGTCAAAACCATGAGCTTCCCCCGGAGCTGGCGTCGCACAAGCACTTTCAGCTGATGCACCTGAGCCCGCATGGATGACACCTGGGGACACCTGGGGACACCTGACGTCTGGGATCGCCTGGGGATGGTTGACATGTCGACATTGACACCCCCCAGACATGGAAGATATGGAAGGTTCATGATAGTTTAGGTCCACTATTGTCAACCTATAGGGGTATAGACTATAGAGCAATATGAGTCAGGAAGGATGCATGCGACGAATTAATGTTGTATGATATTTGGGGATGAATTGTGATTGAGTTTTTTTTTTTGCGTTGTATGATTTGCCGCCCTCCACTTGCACCACTCACAAAAACCGTTGAAGGTATGGCCGACTCCATTGATCCCCTTTCCAGCGCTTTCCTTCTTCCTGATTCCTGTCCCTGATCCCAGGCACAAGATCACATTTCAAGAAGAAATTGATCGAAATTTCCCCTTGGCAGCGCGTTTGATTGGGAGAGGCAACTGGCCATGTTTGAAATTTCTGGAACTGATCTCGTCCCGGAAAAGCAAAGACTGGTGAAGTCAATTGGGGGGAAGTATGGATGCCCAGTTCATCATTCTGTTTATCTCATTTATCTCTTCATTATCCACCAAGACTCATAAGACTCGCATCGTTTCGTTCCTATTGTGTTCTTTTGCTGCCTGAATGTGGATGGAAGTGTTTCTCTTGCATCGGTGGCACTTCCAATCTGTATACTCTAAAATTTCTTGCTTGAGCATTGGAAGTTTGTTCGCAGGTGGCCGGAATGTGAAGCACATTCACAAAGAGACTGGTGCCTGGGTATGGCTTTGTGGTCGTGGCTCTGGTTTCAAGGACCGGATTGACCTTCAGGGCGTAGACGCGATGTATGAGTGGCTCCTTTCAGGGTCGAATACAAGCCGCGCAGCGCAAGGTTGATGGTAAAACATGTTCAAGCATTCATTGGTATTCATTGAGCTTGTGGTTCTAAGCCAGCGACGTTCGTTTGGACATACTCTGGAGTTTCACGCCCCTTAATCTGTCGCTTGAAATCTTGAAAGGAGAAGGATGGCCAAGAAGCAGACGAGCCACTCCACATCCGTGTGCAGTGTGACAGCCAGGCAAGTCCTTTTCCTATCTTTTCCTCTTTTTTCAATGGGGTTTGCTGCCAACGATTGATCCTAGAGTGCTATGCTTCGCACTGGCCGCACTAGCTGAATGATGCAGACAGCGCAGACAGATGAGACACACGCACACAGACACACATAATATAACAATCTATGAGGCCTGAAAGCAACTAGGTCATGACGTAAATGGCTTTAACTATTCACTTGCACTCGTTACACATGTACTGTAGCTTGTCTGATGCAGCAGGAGCTCCTTTCACAAAAGCAATCCTTCTTGATCCCTGGTGCAGACGTGATCAGACGTGTGTGTTCAATTCAAACCAAGCGGTGAAGCAGAGCTTCAACTTCCTCAACTGTGCCAGCTGTTGTTTTCTTGCCTTGACCAGGTCTCTCTAGCAGCTCTAGCATCTCTATAGCGCATTTTTCTTTATTTTTCGACTTTTGGGTCCGCGATCGTCTGCGATCGTAGATCGGGCTGCTAGCTCTCCTCCCTTAGTCTCAGGATGTCCCTGTCCATCCCTTAGGGTGGTGATTGCCATGTCAGGCCAATTTGGACGAAGCTGTTGTCCAGACACACGATCTCCTTGATGCAGTGCTGCAGATGTACAGTGACTGGCTGGTTTCGGGCAAACTACCTGACGAGGACGAAGCTTGTCCCTAGGCATGCAAAGGCTCAAGGCCTCCTTCAGAATTGAGATTGGGTGATGGCCTAAGATGGCAATGCTGGCAATGCTGAATGCTTACGATGGTGACGCTGGTGACGATGGTGATGCTGGTGGCGATGGTAACGATCGTGGACGATAGTGGACGTCCATGATGACGATGGTGGGTGACTATGGTCACCATAGTGTTTGATTTACATGTTGATGGTAATGTTGATGGTGATGATGCTGGTGATGATGATGGTAATGTTGATGGCCAGGTTGATGGTCACTTTCATGGTAATCTTGATGATGGCGATGGTAGTGATGGCGGTGATCGTGATGATGATGGTGGTGGTGGTGGTGGCGACACTAGAATACCTGCTGGAACTGTAGAAATGGCTGAGAGGTTTTGCGAACAACACAGGCAAGGGTGTTTTCAGGTTTCTGTTCATGTTACCTGAGTTGACAAGATCAACTCAATCCAAAAATACCTAGCACCCCATGTGAAGAAGCTAAATTTGGAGCACACTGGGTGCTTGAAGCGGCTTCTTTATTTTCTTTCAATTTTTTCAAATCTGCTTTTTGGCGTTTCCATGCAGCCATGCGTTTCCGCTTCAGGGGCGCCCACAGCTCAGGCTATGAATGTGGTCAGACTGGTCACATCGCGAAGTTTTGTTCGAAGAGAAGTGGAAATGGGGGAAGGGCCCCAAGGGCTCCTCGGGAGGCTCCCAACACCGCTTTCAAGGGTGCTTCCAAGGGCGAAAAAGAGAAATGCTCCTTGAACGGCAGTTGTTGGGATGTTGGGTGGGACAAGGCCGAGCTCCAAGCTATCCAAAAATTAGACTAGAAGCTGGTCAACAGTAAATTAAAGCATGAGAATCAGCTTGCTTGAATGGAGTTTGGAAGGCCATTGCTGTTGCATTGGGCTCTCACAAGATGCTTTGTCAACTCAATTGCTATTCAATTCCGCGACAGGTTATTTGATCATAATACAATAATATATCATAATTCCATGACGTGATTCCAACTTGTCCGTGCACAGTGCCAGGTTTGTTTCCTACTCGTAGCACATGAACCGCCCTGAATCGTTTGGTGACAATATCATTTTCATCATTGCGATGAAAATTGCAAGAAGAACTTCATGAACACTTCATGAACCCTGAAAACGCATGTCACGAGTTTCATAGGCTCCTTTGTCGGATTTTCATGGGCGTCAATATCTTGCTCGTTTATTTTTTCTTGAGTCCTTTGCCCGTTCTAACCGTGTGCCATCGAGCTCTGCAGAGGCTTCGATTGTGGTGAGGTCGGCCACTTTCAGCGCCACTGCCCTTACAGACAGGAGCATCAGAAAAGTCAGAAAGGGAACCGTAGCTGGGAGCAGAAAAGTGATTGGTCAAAGTCAAAGTGGTAGTCTCACAATGCCGATGAATTGTCGCATGTAGTCTCTGGTCTTCAGCTCCGGCCGAAACTGGCTGCGAACCTGCCACCGCTGCTCCAAGTTTTACCGTATGAATCCCCATGACTACTGTTGGGATTCATTCATCCCAGCTTCTGGAATCTGGAAGGGCATGATGCAAGATGCAGCTTCAACTGAAAATTATATTGGATTTGATGAAGCCCCATTTTAGATATGTCATTGGTTGCTTTCTTTCTCGGTCGAAGCATGTTGGGGAGAAACCGCTGTCGGATCAGTGTGACAAAGTCTTTCACTAAAGAAAAGTCGCTTCAGCAACCTCCGCTGATCCAAGCTGCAGATGCTTCTTGCCCTGGCTCACAAGCCTCGGTCTAGTAGCAGTGCGGAAAAGATGAGCTGCAGAAAATTACAAGTCAATGTGTGCTCCACGTTGCCTTAAAATTTGACCCATACCATGATTCATGATGTGTGATTCATCACAATGATGAGTATACTATTCAACAAGTTATACATCCGCACTGTGACCGCCAGAATGATCATAAGGATTTATAAGCATCACTATGGCTGATGTGCGACTTGTGCGACTGATGACAGGAATCATTATTATATATAGATATTTGGTTGTGATCCGTGATAATGATCGGATATCTAAATCGTCATCCATTATGACAGTTCATTCTAATGACGCATCATTTTGGTAGATTACTTAAAAAGGTGTATGATTATTACTTATTGTGTATGTATATACGTATATATATATACACATATATATGTATATATATATATATATGTATATATATGGCGAGATGGCGATGGAGGGAGGGGGAGAATTATCACACATGATATTCTATGACATTCCTAAGAAAAGGCTACCTATTGTGGTTAATCTAATGTGGGTTATCTATCGTTGGTTTCTTCGCCCCGGTTTCGCCAGGGGAGGAGCTGCGGCGCATGAGCTGCGACGGAAGCGCAAGGTGGAGTCTCGGAAGTGGCTTGGGTGTGGAGTAGATTGATGTAGAGAGATGCAGATTGTGATTTGAAGTTTCATTCCATATGCAGATCTTGGGTAAAGTTCCTCTGAAGGACTAATTTGCTTCAATCTGTGTCCGAAGTCTTATATAATACTTTTGATGCACATGCCAACCGGTTGGTGCCGTGTCAGGTCCTGTCCTGAAGGCGCTGCTTGGAGGGCAGAACTGGGAACTCTTGGCCTTGGTACTTGTAGTGAGGAAGGAATGTAGGTGACAGATGGTGCGAGGGCTTTCAAGCTTTGAGCTTGGCTGTTCCATGGTAACCTCTAACCTGCTGACGGAACCTGATAAAACACCCTCATACCCTGAACGATGATGATATACAACGCTGAATCATCAGGCAACATGGTTCAACATGGGTAAACAAATGTAGCTTTCAAATGCCAGAGATGACCTGCACTAGGTCATCCACGAAGTTCAGTTCCGATCAGTACCACGGGCAGTGAAGACTTTCAGGCTCGACAACTTTGGGCCGTTGATGTGGTCTGTTCAGACCCACAAGTTTAGGCCAGTGATCATGTATTGTATGGTTTTGTGATATTTTGTGATTGCAGTCATAAACTCACATTTGAACACATTGAGAATCAAACAATACCACAGATGGGGCGCATTGTCTTTGCCTCAGGGGCTGTCGCAGGGTGGCCCCCTGCCACCGGTGCTGCTCTGAGACTCTCAGACTGGGCCGCCACACTTCAGACCTTCCAACAAAGGAGGGCTATGTGCCTTCAAGTTTGAACCTGCGGGTGGCTCTATTGGTCACAAGCACTTGTTATGAGCCTGTTCGCTTCACTGAGGTGGAAACCGAGGATTTGGAGGTGTCCACGACTCAATAGGGTGACATATGGGTGACGTATGGTGCCTCGATTTAGCGCCACGGTTCACCGCATCATACCGCGTCCATCACTTCGATGCCATGTGAGGTCTCCACGGGGCAGCGAGCAAGTGGAGTTCCTATGCCAGAAGGCATTCCCCAATCATTCCCACACAGGCGCTGGTGTCATGGTGAGCCGTTTGCTGACGGCAGGCGCAAAGCTTGGTGCGGCAGATGGGCGCAGTCGGGCACCTGGGTGGGACTGCATCGTTGGCGGCACTGCCCAAACCATCTCAGACCCTAAAGCCTTGTACCTTTCAAATTATTGTAAATCCCTTCAACATCTTTCAACATCTTTCAACATCCCAAACCATCTCTGCATTGAGCCAAGGCCTTGAGCTTTGATGGAGCTTGTAGGATGCTCAGGGGAATCTCGGCGCTCGGTGTGGCTCGTAGCGAGCGTTACCAAGTTGTTGATTTGTGGCTTTACCAAGGCTCTCGGCCGCCCAGCGCGCGCTCGAGTCCGTGCATCAAGGTTCCAATGGCTGAGGGTTTTTCTCTTGTGGACGCCAAGTAGTCTTTGACCGTCTCCCAGTAGTTGAATTTTAATTGACGATAGTTGATGATAGTTGGTTGGAGACTGCCTCCAAGCGCCCTAGATACATTGACACGTAGAAAGTTTTTTGATCCATTGGAGTCCTCGCTCCGCGCTCTCCAGGTGTCACCGCCTTTGGCATCTCCATGTACGTGCGGTTGCCCTGCTTGCGAGGTTTCATCTCCAATCCAGAAGGAAAGGAACAGTGACGACTTACTTCTTGCCCAAGTGCCCAGCTAAAATATCTAGAAGATACTAAATACATCTAAATACATCTAAATACATCTAAATACATCTAAATACATCTAAATACATCTAAATACAATTAAATACATCTAAATACATCTAAATACATCTAAATACTAAATGACTAAATGCATCTTAATGCTTGGGTGCCTGTCACAGACAGGACCAGGCAGCTCTGTGCAGTGTGCAAGCCAAGGCCATGCAATCGAGGTGCATCCCTCAGTTGTCATTTGTTTCGTTGGGAGTCTGTATCCTACGTATATAAAGCCCAAAAGCATGTTGTAGAACCATGCAACACATGACACACGCAAGGGGTATTTGTTCATTTTCTTAGGGAGTCGCGATCAACAGGTGACGGGCTGCAAAGCATGATGAAGTTCAGCCCTGGCAACGCTCGAGCAGCTGAAGCCCTGGTGCTTTGGGGTGTTGAACACATTGAAAGAGGACCGAGAAGGGAATTGGCTTGCCAGTTGTGTGGAAGTCAGATGATGGAGGAAGACCAAGATGACCAACGGGGCCTTGATTTGTTGTTACTTACTGTTGATCCGCTCAACTGGTTCGTCAGCAAGGCGGGTTCATCAGCAAGGCACGGTAAGACGTTGCCAAGTCAATGCAAGTCATAGAGGCAAAGGTGTGAAAAAGATGGTGGGTTTGTGCGCCAGTCACCTGCAAACTTTAGTATCTTCATATTACATATACTTTCATGATCTTTCATGCATCTTGTTTTGGATCCTTCCGAAAACATAGTAACACCTGTGAGCGGAGCCCAGGTCCTGCCTGATATTACCAACTTGCAGCGCGAGGCCCGGGGAATGAAGCGGCACACGATGTTCCATCGTACAATATGATGACATGCCACTCCTGTTGCCAAGCCATGACCAGCCTCCAATCCAAAGCGCTGAGCCTCACTCAGCTGGACTCGCCAGGATTTGACAGAGCTCAAACACCGTTTGTCGCAAGTGGAGCAGGTGCAGCAGCGACCCCCTTTGAAGAGCCGTGCTTCTCTTGTTTGGTAATGTTTGGTATAATTGTGTATCATTCAAAACCTGTCAGCACTAAAAGGTATGTGCTGCTCTGGATACCGTTTTTATACGCTTTTCTGGGGGTATATACTGTAAGTGGATGTAAGTAGATGATGTAATTAGTTACAGTAGTATATCTGCAAGCATGTAAGGCTGAGAAAGCACCAGCAGGGTGCTGCCCACAACTTCATCACACTTCATCTTAATCATTATAGAATCGCAGTTCTATTCTATTGGTATTTCCATTTTCTGGTTCTTTTCCGTACGTCGATTTCGAGGGGTCAGGCACTCCTGGGCACTGGCCAGGCACTGAAGCTTGGGCAACCTGCCAGCAGCTCGGAGGCCAATCGTTTCAGTGAATTTCAGTGGCAGTATTAATCGACTGCCGAAGGAGCGAGTGGATGCTTGGTACCCACTCCCAAGTTCTACAATACAAGTTGCCATCCGGTGGCTTTCAAAATCTACGACAACGACTGAAACCTTAGCGCCCTGAGCTGGGTGGAAAGATCTGGAAAGATCTGTGACTGAAATTATGGCAGGTGTTGAAGCTAAGAGGCCGCATGCAAACTGCCTGGCGCCAAGTGTTTCCAAGTGTGATGTGAGCCTCTGGCAACTGCTTTTGAGATTGAAGTTAAGTCCCGCCCCCTGCAAGTTTTGTTTCTGAACTTATGCCAGCTGTGGTCAAATGAGTCATACTTCTACACCCGAGCAGCCCCCCATATATTTGTCAAGATTATTATCCATCAGATACAATCACCGACAAATGTTGGTAAATGAATGTAAATGAGTGAGCCACATTTGTGTACAGTTTTTACTAACACTGAAATTTCAAGGTTGAATCAGAGCTGCTGGATGTTCGGACCGAGCTGAAAGAGGCTGGATCATGATAGAATTCCCCATTGTGATCAAAGCTAGCAATGGAACAAACACATGAATAGACTGATCAATGGATTAAGTGCGGCAACTGTTAAATGGGTGTAGCATGGTGTAACATGGTGACAATAATAGAATTTCAGAATTGGGAATAAACATGAATAAAACAACATTGCCAGGTTAGATTCCTGATGCCAATGTTACTTGGGAGGTTCGCATAGCAGTCTCGCGCTTCACGGAGAAGCCTGGGGAGACGAAGATTGCACAGCTTGGCGCCCCAACTTTCAATACTCTAAGCATCTCTAAGCATCTCTAAGCCCTTCCGCAGAAGATCCTACTATACTATGATCATATTATATATAAAAATAAATTAAAAATATATATATAAAATATATTAGTTACTAAGAATTACTACAATAACACTACGCACAGACCCCGTGGTTTGCCCGGACTGCAACATTGAGGATTCCCTGTCGTCGAACATGAGAAGAGAAATTGCAGAAAATACTGCGTATATGCAGTGTTTTCTGCTTTCGGATTCAGAGTTTTCAAGGTTTCAGGGTTTAGGGCTTTAGGGTTTTAGGATGTTTTAGGCTTTAGGGTTTTAGGGTTTAGGGTTCGTCGGCTGGTAAATACCAAAACGCTGGCCATGCGCAGGTTTTTGAGCATGTCGAAGGATAATATTTAAACTCCATTCTAACCTTGCGGGCAAACCATAGGGTCTTGCCGCAATACTAAATTAGTTATTAAATTAGTATTCTATAGTATTAAATAAATATATATATATATATGCACACTAATTTTCCTATATTTTTCTGAGAATATCTCTTGGCAGTTTCGGAAGATCTTTACAGTACAGTGTTCAGGCAATCTCGCAGGTGATGCATAAGTCCTTGAGGACAAATTTGCCTGACTTAATCTTTTCCCGCTTCAACACGCAATGCAGGCAACATGATGCCAGGCGTGTAGGACGCTTGCGTAAACCATCAACTATCCACTGTTGAGTGACAGTGGGACGGACTGCAATCCATTGAGCAGGGGGTTCCTGCTGAGGCCCGTCCGTGCATGTCACCCTGTGATGGCGAGCCCTATGATGCCAAGCAAAAAGGAAAATGTTGGGTGGTACCCTCAGGAACCTGACATGACTGACCATGGAAATGTGGTGCCTCATGTCCAGTGAAAGGCCGTGACTTCCAAGTAGCTATCAGAACTGTGGGCCATCAAGTCCCCCTCGTGAAAATTCTCCAGCCTTGCCAAGGCTTCCGAGTGAGCCGACAACAGGTGGCCAGGCATGGCCTTTGTCCGATGAATTCCCGAGCTTTTGCCCAATTGATATCCTCTTTGAAGATGTAATCTGATGTAATTTGGCGTGAAGGCCGCACTGTCAGCAGACCCAACTGCGTTCGACAAGGCGCAGAATGCTTTGAGATGTTGCTGTCGATTTCCTGACTGAAGAGCCTGTAGCATGCACATGAAACTCAGGAAACCAAGGATGTGGTGGAGAATCCCTCTGAAAACACAGGGATGCAATAAGGGTCAGTACTCGGGCAATTCCCAGCGGAGCTTTTTGCCCTCAATTGTTGAGACAAGCTGCGCAGGGCAATGCTGAATAAATGTGAGCAGTTTGCAAACGCTTCATCACCACCTTACAAATTTTCACATGAAAGATAGGTGGGCAGCACCCTTAGAGTCAGATATTTGGACAACCTGGCCATGAAAGTTTATCTACACTCGTTTGATTGTTCTGGACTTGATGGATTTGGACCAGACTGAGAATAGTTCAAGACAAGACTTCTCAAGTGTCCTGAGCCATGAGCCTCTTGGGGGCGGGCTACGACAGTGGAGACGAGAGTGGTGAAGAAGGACAACAGGTGCGATTGAATATGCCAGCACGCTGTGGCCATTGTGATGTTCAGTTTTTGATCGGCAGCAGCGAGGCTCCGGATGCTCTCGTCAGTGACGCATCTCCTACCTCTGCGGCTGCCGATGCTCTCGTCAGTGACGCATCCCCTACCTCTGGAGATGGTTTGAAGCTCAGAGCATTGAATGAGGTGGGGGGGTTAAGGAGAATTCAACACCTTATTACGCACAGTCAGCCACAGTGGGCAGAAACCAAGTTCTCCCAGGAATGGCTAAAAGGGGTTTGCGACCGTGTTCGACCACTACTTACACTTCGGACTTCTTTACTCGGCAAAGACCCACCCCATACTTCTCAAGTTTCCCCAGCACAAAGACAGACCAAGTTGCTGCCAGTTTCCCCCGCGCGTCTGCAAGGTGGCGACCCATCAGATTTGGCCCTGCTCAAGAAGCGGAAGGCGACAAGTGTTCGCAAACGAGTGCGGGAGGAGTGTTGAAGCATGCAAAAGAACATGATACTTGGATGGATAAGTGATAAATATGGATGAGCATGTTGGGACCATCTAAGGCAAGAAGCCAAGATCGAATGAGGAGAACAACACTTGAAACAAAGCCTATGAGATTCACGTGAATATGCTATAGACTGTAGATAGGTTTGAACTCTATTTGTCAAAAGAAGTTTGAAAGAATTTGAGAGAACTTCCGTGTTACGGATATGAATGAATGAATGAATGAATAAATTTAATTGAATTGAATTGAAATGAGACGAAATGAAATTATGAATAAATGAATGAATGAATGCATGGATGGATGGATGGATGAATGGATGAATGAAAAAAATGAAATGAAATGGAATGAAATGAAATGAAATGAAATGAATGAGTGAATGAAATGAAATGAAATGAAATGAAATGAAATGAAATGAAATGAATGAATGAATGAATGAATGCATGAATGCATGAATGCATGAATGCATGAATGCATGAATGCATGAATGCATGAATGCATGAATGCATGCATGAATGGATGAATGGATGAATGGATGAATGAATGAAATGAATGAATGAATGAATGAACGAATGAACGAATGAACGAAGGAAGGAATGAATGAATGAATGGAATGAATGAATGAATGAATGAATGCATGAATGAATGAATGCATGGATGGATGGATGGATGAATGGATGAATGAAAAAAATGAAATGAAATGGAATGGAATGAAATGAAATGAAATGAAATGAATGAGTGAATGAAATGAATTAATGAACGAAATGAAATGAAATGAAACGAAACGAAACGAAATGAAATAAATAAATAAATAAATGAATGAATGAATGAATGAAATGAATGAATGAATGAAAGAAAGAAAGACATGAATGAATTAATGAATGAGTAAATGCATGAATGAATGAATGAAGGAATGAATGAATGAATAAATGAAGGAAATGAATGAATGAATGAATGAATGAATGAAAGGAATGAATGAATGATTGAATGAATGGAATGAATGAAATGAAATGAAATGAAATGAAATGAAATGAAATGGAATGAATTAATTGAATCGAATGAAGGAATGAATGAATAAATTGAATTGAATGAATGTGAATTGAATTGAAATTGAAATTTGAACAGAACGAATGAATGAATGAATGAATGAATGAATGAATGAATTGATTAATTAATTAATTAATTCATTCATTCATTGAATTAACTAATATAATTAATTAATTAATTGGATTGGTTGATTGAATGAATGAGTGAATGAATGAACGAAGGAAGTCTCGCACGAAAGCTTCGATTTCACATCTTCATTCAACTTTCACTTTTTCAGGGAAGTCTCGCACGAAAGCTTCGTTGTCACATCTTGCACTTTCACTTCTTTTTGAGAGAAGCCTCGCACGACAGCTTCGTTCTCACATCTTCCACTTTCACTTTTTGAGGGACGTCTCGCACGACAGTTTCGTTCTCACATCTTGCACTTTCACTTTTTGAGGGAAGTCTCGCACGAGAGCTCCGTTTTCATATCTTCCACTTTCACTTTTTGAGGGAAGTTTCGCACGAAAGCTTCGTTTTCACATCTTCCACGTTCACTTTTTGAGGAAGGTCTCGCACGAAATGTGTTTTTGAAAGTTCGCGGGTGCACGAAATGCTGTGTTTTGCTGGAGAAAACGTGTCCCAGAAGATGGATGGGGAAACTTGTCCGGCTGGCAGGTGCGGATTCAATCGGGATCATGCTCGGATCGGCCGCGCGCTGGAACTGACAGTTCAGGTGTCGTTTTGCTAACGTTCTTGCGCGTACTTCTATTGTGTTTTGCAACTCAGCCTTTGCAAATCGCATTGTAATGGCTGCTTCAAGGTTGCCTGGCGCGGAGGCTGCGTGCGTAATACTATTGTCTTTTGCAGCTGGACATCGTAAATCACATTGGTGTGGCTGCATCAAGTTGGCGATCGTGATTTGTCAGCAGAATTTCTCAATTTTGGCGCTGATGATTTTCCTTTTAAAATTCCTTTTAAAAAGTGCTTCAATATCGTCTTTTTTTGCTTTGGCGTCGAGATCCATCCGGTTTTGGAGCTGGAATTTCTGACGCGCTTGCGCGTAGTTCTATTGTGTTTTAGCATGGCAAATCGCATTGTAATGGCTGCGTCAAGGTTGCTTGGCGCCGCGGCTGCGCGTGTAATACTATTATCTTTCGCAGCTGGACATCGTACTGGGTAAAAGCTTGCTTTGTGTATCTTTGTGTAAAAGCTTGCTTTGTGTAAAAGCTTGCTGTGAATAAAAGCTCCCCTAACTCTGTGTAAAAGCTTCTGCGTGTAAAAGCTGCTGCGTGTACAAGCTTCTCTGTGCAAAAGCTTGCTGTGTGTAAAAGCTTCTCTGTGGAAAGCGTAGGGCTTGCTTGCTTTGGTGCCGAGATCCGTTTTTGGAGCAGGTTTTGGGCCAGAGACTAAGTCGTGACTAAGTGAGATGATTTGAAAGTGCGCTGAGAAGAGCTGAGATGAGGTGAGACGAGCTGACAAGAGGTGAGATCAGCTGAGTAGATGGGAGAAGAGCTCAGAAGATGTGAGAAGAGGAGAGAAGAGATGAGAACACATAAGATGAGCCTACATGAGCTGCGGAAAGTTGAGAAGGGTTGGGAAAAGCTGTGAAATCATCCCCCGCTAATGTACCTTTATAGAATGAGTTTGTGGTCGTTTATGGAATGCAGTTTTGGGTATCATTCTATAAACCCAGATTCGGGGGGAATCGATCGGACCGGCTGGAACAAGCAAGTAC
>Ga0126342_10012091_pt1 | contig 15413 bp, 16 predicted proteins | sample Cyp1metagenome_FD_92528 | JGI IMG/M metagenome (GOLD analysis project Ga0126342, IMG submission 92528) | Coral microbial communities from Lord Howe Island, Old Settlement Bay, Australia - Cyphastrea 1 metagenome | ecosystem: Host-associated > Invertebrates > Cnidaria > Coral ...
TATTTCGTTGTTGCTTCAGCCCTCCATCCACCCCTTGCTCCACCAGATCATCTTTGCCAAGCCCACAGCCAACACGGCTGGCTGCAATTTGAGTCAGTCCCACCGTTAAAACAGTGTGTATCTTCAAGCTGCGAACGTCGTTGAAGGAATAAATCTTGTGTTTGATTTTTCCCGGTCAACTGTTTGATTTTTGAAACCTGGCACGTCCCAAAAACCTCGATATTTTGGCAGCGGGGGGTGAAAAACCATTTCTTGTAGCAATCTGATTATTATTGCATGTATACCTATCAATGGCACTAGCTTTGTTCCGGATATACAGTTTTGCACTATTGTAATTCTTTTCCATTTCTTGCTACCTGAACAATCCTCAACACAGCATCCTATATAGTCGCACTTCCAACGCATTTGAAAAAAACATGTGGGAGACACTGAAATCAAAAAACTGCAAGACACGAAAACATGTAATATATGAAACACTGAAACTTCGGAACTGGGAAATCCTCCGGATGGCATAGTGCTCAGTGCAACGCGAATCTCCTTGGCTTCGTGAAACATGGCGTCGAAGGATGATGCAATCCGCAGCTTCGATGTGGCAACCAGTTTGTTGATTCAATGCCGAATGGCCCATCAACACCTGCAAACAGCAGGATCAAAGGAAGAAAAACTCTTAAACCGAAGCTTAGCTGGAAGATGATGCAAGATGGACATTTTAAGTTTTTTGCACGTTTTGGGACGAAAGTGTTTTCCTTCGAAACTTGCAGTGAGGATTGTGTCGTGAACTTCAATCTCTTCGGAGTCAAGTCCCTGAAAGCTTCGAATTCGCTTTGAGGGACGACAGTGAAGTGGATTCTTTTCCCATGCCGATGCATCTGCCGCCTACCTCAGATTTCGATCCGATGAATCCGATGGATGAACGCTCGAGCTCTACGAAGCCACGAACGCCGGCCTCCCGGGAGGCCGCCCAAGCGCAAGAGTCCAACGGACCCGGCCAGGTGGATCCCATGGATCCCATGGATCCCATGGATCCGAATCCTTCGATCCGACGGAGTTCGGTACATTCCACGGAATCGAGGGCATCACGGAGTTCGTTTAAGCGTCGCAATAGTCGCAATACGACGTTTGACGTGGAAAGTGATCCGGTGACCCACAGCTACTCGATCAATGGCATCACGAGAAAGGAGCCATGTCCCGCATTCCATCGGGTGAAACAACAACATGAAGATAACAATCCCTCAAAATACAGTGCAGGGTCTGCATGGTTTGGGGCGGCAATGACGTTCTGTGAGGGTACAGTGATTCCCAAATGACAGATGGAATTGCTTGGATTTGTTTGGTGTCTGTATACTACACACTTTCTTGTGGTTCAAGTAAGGATTGCGGTGTGCAATCCGATCCCTTGTTTTTTGTTTGGGGCCGGAGAGTACCAACCGGTGTTGCGGAAGTAGGCCCTGTGTTTGGCATCGCAAGAGGAGCCAGCGGTTCCTCGCAACACGCTCGTGAATGTGCTCAAGACCAACTTTGGAACAGACACTTGGACGGTTCTATCTAGATAGATAGATAGATAGATCGATAGATCGCTCGATCGATCTCCAGTTACGATATGTTATCTTGAATCCTTTCAGCCACCACAACTATCACAGTTAGAAAACCCGAAGGGAGAGAGCGAAATACAATGTTTTGCCAGGTTTTTGTGGCTTGGCCACCATTCAGCATACCGCCAGCACTAGCAGGGACTGATTGTGTTCCATTTCTTGATCACCGTGGAGCGTCGTTGGAGGAATATTTGGAGATCCCTTTGGTCTTGCAGGGTCTCCTTAGTAATCATGCCTAGTCGGGCGCTCCAAGCGGCTTGAGGTCAGAAGGGCTTGAGGTCGGAGCCCGCCAGCAAAGGGTCGTCAAAACAAGGACATGCAACAAGGCTTCTGCCGGTCCTTTGTCTGTGTGGTGCTTATTGAACAGAGGGGCCTGGGACAAGCTAGCCAGACATGCAAAAACCATTGAACAATATATAGAACAATTTGACAAAGCGTGCAAAACAAATTTAGACATAAAAACAAAACACAATAAATGCAAAAACAACTCAAAAAACAGTGAAATTTCGAAGAAATGCATGACACACATGCAACTGTGAGAAGCACACGGAACAATAACAAAACATACACATCTATACATGAAAAACACAAATCACGGAAAGGAAAAATGGAACACAATTTTTGCAGATCCTGCTCCATTTGCTCTGTGTTTATTAAGTGGGGCATGGAAAATTGTACAAACCATACAAAACCTAAGAAAATAGCAAAGGATCTGAGCAAACAAAAGTCCGCAGATCACAAAAAAAACACAAATAAAGCAACTAAAAGCGAAATGGTAAACAAGAATCGAAACTGCAAACAAGATCAAATATCGCGAAAAGGACATGACAAAACATGCAGTTTTTAGGTTCTGCAGTTCCTATGACATGTGTTTTGTGTTTTCTGCGCGGGTTGGCCTGGGGCATTGACAAGACATTCCCATTAATCAACGAAAACAGTAGTATAATGGAAATTATATATATATATATATACATGTAATGATATGATATGATATGATATGATATGATATGATATATATAATATACATATGCAGAATTTGAGGACTACTGTTCCCGAGAAATGCTGACCGTTTCAGCGGGCTGAAAGAAGCTCCCGGCCGTTACCTGCGCTTACCATTGGAACGCAAAGAAACGAAGGATAAACCATGCAACAGTTCTGCAGGTCCTATGTTCTGTGCCTTGTGTTTGTTAGGAGGGGTCAGGGACTGTGACAAAACGCGCAGATACAACAAACTCTTGAAAAATCGAAGAAGAAGAAGATGACACAACGCACAGAAACAAAGGGAGAACTTGCGAAAAACGGTTTGAGATCAAAGAAGAACATGTCATGATGAAATATCCACAAAATCATTGAACAACCCAACACATTAGTCGCAAAACAGGCAACGAATATTGAAATATGAAAGGACCACTGGATGAAAACCAAAGGGATTTTTGCAGGTTTCAAATGAAACATGTCCTCTCATTTTGTGCGGAAATCTGATTCCATGGTAAATGTGTATGGTTTAGCAGATATGTAACCATATCACTATGTATACAGGTATACTTTGCAGCACGTATTTGCTTCCTATATATTCTTAGCTAGAAACGTGTTGAGTTCAAACACTTACGGCCTTCCGATGCCTGAGGTCATGGCCTCTCAAATTGAATGAATCAGCCTAGGCTCGATGCAAACATATGCAAACGATCCCAAAACACAAGACTTGACCATTGTGTTTCAAGGACAAGCGCATAGCAGACTCTCTGGCAAAGTGTTGGCAAATAGAAGAACCTGAGAGACGTGGATGTTTGGCAAAACTGGTCAGATCCAACTTCTTCGGCGCCAGTTGTGGCGCTCCTTGCCAGCACATTCAGCATAGACATGCACGGTAGGACTTGGTCTAGAGACCGTTTTGGCTGATGGAGCGGGGGACCAAAGAAGTATCAAAGGCTGTGATTAGAGAGCGGTAGATGAGGAAAATACCCAATGACCGCTATGACCTTACGAGTCTAGAACTTGTAATGATCCATGTCATGTTGGGTGTTGGACTAAAATTAATCACTGTATGCAGATACATGCACCTGATTATTTTGAAAACAATTCAAACTTAGAAACAATATAAACTTATCGCGTCTTGGACTGTGGACAAACCGTGAACTTACATCGTGGAAATACTTTGTAAAATTGTGGGTTGAGTGGGCTTAGGTTTTCACAAATTTGTCATTTAGCCTATTTGAGTACCGTCCCAGGATGATAATGGGCTGCACTTCCAGTCTGTTTGTGTCTGCACCCACCTGTGGTGTCAAAAAATATTGAGGGGGGGTGCTATCCAATAGTGCCAATCTGAATACTTCCGACACAAAAAAAAAGGTCACCAAAACGTCGCAAAATCGTCATTTCTTGTATGTGGCCTTCAGTCTCCAGAAAAAATCTTTTGACTGATAGGGTATATTACTCTTGTCTATCCTTCCCTACCCGTATCTTCCCTTCTCTTCTGTGCTGATTACCCTTATCTACTCCACTCTTTTCTGTTTGAAATTCTCTGCTCTGCTCTGCTCTGCTCTTCTCTGCCCTTCTCTTCTCTTCTCTTCTCTACTCTGCACTGCTCGTCTCTTCTCTTCTCTTCTCTTCTCCTCTCCTCTCTTCTCTTCTCTTTTCTTCTCTTCTCTTCTCTTCTCTTCTCTTCTATTCTTCTCCTCTCTTCCCTCCTCTTCATACTACTCTACTATTCTTTTCTCTACTCAATTTTCTCCGCTCTACTCTACTTTTCTGGAATCTACTTTTCCCTACTCAACTCTTCTCTGCTTTAATTACTCTACTTTTCTTTACTCTTCTCTCCTCTCCTTAAACCTTCTCTACTACTTTTCTCTGTTGCTTTAGGTCTACCTACATTTTATTCTCCGTAACTCAAAGTTTCTCTAATTAAAACGTCCTTTGACGAGTACAGGAGGACATAGAAATAGGTCTTCCATTCTTCACTGCCTGGTGATTTTTGGGGTAAAATCCAGTAAGGCCCAGGTACAGTGTCAAGTCTCCGAGTCATGGTTCCACGGCCATGAAGGCGATTTCACACGAGGCACAGCCAAATGACTCTCATTCAGGGCGTGGTGAATGAGTGAATAATCAAGACATGCAAGAATTTCATAGCTGGGCAGTATCACCATCCAGGGTGCCACTTGTCATGTGTTTGTCGGTCTGGTTGAACGGTTGAACGGTTGAACGTTTTGAGGCTGTCATTTTTGCGAATGCAATCTTCATCCTGTATGCAACAGACTATGAAATGCAGAATCTTAATCAGCCTACGTCCCTGGAAGACCAAAACATCTCAGCGATGACAGCGATTGAGCTTCTGCTGGTATCTTTCTACGTGCTTGAATTGGCATTGAAGCTGATCGTCCACAAGTTCTACTTCTTTTGGAACTCTGAAATGGTTTGGAACTGGTGCCTTGCAAACTTGTGTATTACACAGTACCTGTTCCGTTTGAATTAAACACGTGTTCGAATGAATTCACATGTCTAAGAATTTGCATAGTTTGATCATGCCTTTTCCAGATTCTTGCAGGTTTGACTTTGTGTTGGTGCTCTTCTCCATTGTTGAGAATGCTTTGTCATTCACTCTTTACGCAGCAACGCGAGAATCTGGTGGATCAGGCGTCAATCTCGTTTTTTTGAGGCTGCTCCGTTTGTGCAAGGTCGTGAAGATTCTCCGTGTTTTCCGGGCACTGAAATTCTTTACCGAGCTCAGACTGATGTTGGATTGTGTGGTTGGATCATTGATGAATTGCTTCTGGTGCTTCATCATGCTTCTTTTTGTGATGTATGTCTTCGCCTTGCTACTCCAGCAAGGGGTCCTGCAGCATCTTCAAGACAACAGGTCCTCTACAGAGCTCAGCGCAGATATGCAGACCTACTTCAGTTCCGGGGTTGCAACCTTGATGACTCTGTTCCAATCATGCACTGGCGGAGTGGACTGGAGTGATCCGTACAAAGCATTGGAACAGACTGAATCCTATTTGCATATTGTTTTCCTTCTGTACATTGCTTTTGTATTCATCTCGGTCTGGAACGTTGTGACGCTGGGCTGAAAGTATGTCTGTATCTTTGTTTTTGTTCATCTATGCTTTTAAGTGTTCCCTTAGAAGGCTTGATTGTTTTGGAGCACCTGCCACACCAGGACAAGCAGTTTTGTGGAGAAGGCACTTAAACTTGCCCAACCTGATCTTGATATGCTTGTCCTTGAACAGCAGCTTCAAGAACCTCTTCAAAAGCAGTCTGATTCTTTTGATTCGTTGGGGAGTATTTGATGAATCTTTTGTTTGGGTGGATAGGTACATAATATCTATATATATATATATTATGAAATCAAGGTCCGCTCAGCTCTTGGAGTCATCAACTGCACCCTCACTGACTACAGAGCATGTTTTCTCACATCCTTTGCCGCAAATGCCTGGCTTGAGGACTTTGAAGACTGTCGAATGCTAGCTACACTCTTCAAGAAGATGCTGCGATTGCAGGTTGATGAAGAAGGCCATGAACGCCTTGGCTTAGAAGAGTTCCGGAAGCTAGTGGAGACGGACGAATTTAGATCGTATCTTCAAACTAGAGGCACTTTGGTTGAAAGATGTTGCAGTAGACTAAGGTAAGACGTTTTTCGAGTTGCTCATGATCTCCGATCGTTGTGTTGTGGAAGTGCAAGAAGTGACATGTGTACCGCTTTGCTATCATTTATTGCTGTCCATTTCTTATGCACATGAGAGGCTTCTCGCAGCTGGTTATAGGATGATTATCTGCGCCAGTAATTGCGAGAGATTGCAAGCATAGTGCGAACTATGAAAATTATGAAAACAGCCTCGTGATATGTCACGAAAGCTAGCTTGCTAGCTGGAGTTGGATTTGCGTTAACAATGAATTGGGGGCAGACTAGACGCAGCTGCCATCATGTCGAACTGTGACCCCCCCGGGCTCAAACCCTGCGTCCATCCCGCTGGGATCCGGCGTTTGCATGCCCACGCACACACATATATATATATGCATATACTAATATATATATATATATATACATACTAATATATATATATATACACATATATATATATATATACATATAGTATATATATATATATTATAGTATGTATATATTTATATATATACAATTATATACATATATACTATACAAGATGATATTCACCATGAGTGTTGTGAATGCGATGTAATGCAATGTAATGCAATACAATGTACTGTGATGCAAGCTAATCTAATCTAATGTAATCTAATGCAATGGAATCTAACCTAACTAATGCAATGTAATGTAACCTAATCCAATGTAACGTAACCCAATGTAATGTCATCTTCTCTGAAATGTCATCTACTCTGATGTAATGTAACATAATGTAACGCAACGTAACGTAATGTAACGTAATGTAACGTAATGTAACGTAATGTAATGTAATGAAATGAGATGTCATTTGAGAACATCCACTTGGAGTCTTTCATTCCATTTCCTCAAGATGCCTGCATGAAAACATGTCCCTGTCTTGGCGAGGAATGGAAGATGCGCATCTTAAGATTCCCAAGCAGTTCTTGCTCCATGGATGTATGCATCTAAGTTACCAGATTCTATGGCTGGGTTATTTGTATAGTGGATGTATTTATATATATATGTAAACATTTATAATGTATTTTTAATATTTTTTTTTGTATAAGTATAATATATCTATATGTTTACAATATATATGATTTATATATATGATATATTGAATACATATAATATATTTGATATATTGAATATAATATATTTAATATATTTAATATATATATAATATTATATATATATAATGAAAATTTTATTTATATATATTGTAATATCTATACATACATATATATATATATATCTATATTATAGAGGTACCTGCATATAATATATTCATCATAGACATATGTATATACATATAATATGTCCCGGACAGAGGAAAGGTTGAGAGAAAGAGGTTCAATCAGATGATTGCAAAGTGGCTCAACCGAAGCGCGTTCGGTTGGGGTCACTTTGTATTTGACAAGTAGGGTACTAGGAGCGTAATCTTGGCGCTGGTATACTAGGATGTCAGGGGGAGGGTAGTGGAATGACTATGGTGCATGCGGGCTAGAATATCATGATACGCTGCTGCTGGCCTGTCAGCAACATCGAAGGGTAGCTGATTTCAAGTCAAAAAATGACACTCAAAAGGTCGCGCCACATATTCTCTCAAACACATCTCTCCTTGCGCAACTAGCCTTCGTCCCCTTCCCTTTGGCCTCAAGTCTTGTGATTTGCGGAACTGTGACACGAATGTCCGGCAACACTAGCATATATTACCACGGAACGAACTAGTCTACATACGTCAACATATACGCGCAAATCATCGGCACTTGTATAGCCAAAAAGTACGTATTTGTGCGGATGTATCTGTGCATTTATGCATTCACTTTGTTGCAGCACTTGTGTCGTTCATACATTGACATTGGTGTTCGTCTTTATCCACTACTTGTGTTCGTCTTCAACACAATGGACTTCTTTCAGAAGGACGTGCGTTCTGTTCAGCCCTTTTGTTCCCTACAAAGATTGTTGCATGGCCCCACTGGGAAAAATGTATTGTGGTGTGAGGAACAAAAACCAATCTGGTTCTCTTTGAAATTCTTTGAAAGCTTGATCGATTGCACTTGGGTTTAGGTAGTTTCGGTTGATGTATGATCTTTGTCTCAGGAAGATCGGAAATCCTCAACAGCGTATCTGCTTCGTTCACTAAGGCATTGACATCAAGAACGCAGAGACCTTTTTCAAAATGCTTGTGGAACTACAAGGTGAAGACACTATTGATGCGCACACATTCGCAAACGCATGCGTTCGAATGAAGGGAGCAGCAACAAGCATTGATTTGCAGACGGTCATGTTCACGACGCACTTGATGAACAAGGACTGGGAGCAGCATGTTGGGTTTGCCGGGGGGGTTTGCCGACGGTTGACCCAGCATGTTGAATGCAGAGAACGAAAGATAAACATGTCACTTACAGGAAGGAAGACAGCAGACATAAGGTTGAGTGTGAAATGTATATCATGTAACTATAGAATATGCATGAAGAGGGTAAATCCAGAAGGACAGAAATTTCCTCTGCCTTTGACGGCATCTTGTGCCACCAGGAGCAACGAAGCGCTTTCCAGAACCTATTTGATCGTTTGGTACACATCGAGTCCGTAGTAAGTCCCGACCAGTTGGATTTTGACTACACCTCCGAAGACTCGAGCCGCTCGAGCCGCTCGAGCCGCTCGAGCCAGCTGCCAGCTACAGTAAGAGTCTAGCACCTGCTAGTGTTCTTTGAATGATCTCCCACAAAAGTGGAAAGATGTTTTTCCAGCTGGTTTGCTGCACTGTGAGGTTCATGAAAAAACTGATCAAGCAAGTCAAGCAAGTCTTTTGAATCTTTGACACATGTACAGAGAAGATCATTGAAGTCTACGGAGAGGAACAAGACCAGCTGGGTTCCGGAGAACCGGTGCCTTCGCTGCCAGCACATCAATGTAGGTTCCACCAACGCTTCCATTTTAATTGTTTTAATTCCGCGTCATCTGAAAACTATTGTGTGGTTTGAAGCTACGTTCTTTCAAATGTGCTGGCGCCAATTGTGTCTTTCAACAAACGACCTGATCTGGTTTCAAACAGGATGTGACCAAACGGGCCTACTGGTACCATGATTTTGAATGTGGTGCTTGTTACGTTGATTGTAAATGTGGAGAAAGGGCATCTTACCTTTACCCTATTTGCAGCGACATTTATTGCACAAGTAGAATCACCAGGTCGAATGTTTCGGTTGTGCGTATATTTAAGACTTTAGACCAACATTGGAAGGCCTCATAATGCAAAAAGTGTTTCCTGTCATGTCCTTTGCGGGTTGTTGTATTCAGTCAACGAGAAAGGATGCTTCAACAGAGAAATCAACGCGCTGCAGTACCTGCATCTTTATTTTCTTTATCACAACTCTTTTGAGTCAATTTAATGGTTTCAGAACCACGCAAACACATTCAAACAATTGGCATATGTTGGTGTTCATTTTGTTGGCGTTCACAAAAACGACCTGGGCTGTGCTGCGAAAGAAGGACTTCACGTACCATCATTTTCCTGCCATGAATTGTGCCATGCAACCTGGCAGGCTGGGAACTGTAGATCTTTCAGTATCGACATTTCCAAATTCTTTATACATAGTATGTGTTTTTGTGTTTTGATGTCAAGCGACAAGGTTGGCGTTCGCAACATGTTTCGGATTTTTGATGTTTTTTTTTGAACGGCGGTCATTCCTGCTTGAACCTGTGATGATGTGTTGCTTTCTGGTGGAACCGCATCCCATCGCCTATCCAACCCCCCTGGCACTTATTTTTTGCACTAAGACCATTTGCATTTTCAGAAGATCACGTATCATAGGGTATCATCCCTTGATAACTATGGATAACGATCATTTTAATCCCCCACTTTCAGCCAACCCAAATCCATTCTTCATTGGTTACCATCTGGTTACTTGTTACCTAGCCATGGAAGCCATCACCATGCTATTAAGAACGGTAAACCATCTATTTCTACGGGCCATCTATACCATGGCTATGTTATATAAATAAAAAGATGGTAAATGGTTAAAATCACCATTTTGCACCAATGTTGGACCTGCTGGCAATGCCTTTCTCGAAATTAGGGCGCCTTTTGAATGTCTGCATGGCATGGAGGACTCCAAGGATGGTGCATCTCCAAACTGAAGAAATTTTGTATGCCGAAAAAAAATGAGAAACATACAGAAACATACATTGAATAACATACCTAAACATGTAATACAAATACATAAAATTTAATACAAGAAACATGCGTAATTTCGCAAAATACAGAAACATACATTGATAGCAAATTGATACGAAGATGACACAAATTGATACATTCAATTTATAAAGGTTGAATTTGCAATTCTACAATTGATAGCAAATTGAAGAATGGACACTACTGTATCGTCTGATGCTAGTGCATGTTGCTGGCACTGCATGGTTCTCACGAACTGATGTCAAATTTTAAAAGAACTCTCCATATTCAACCGAACTAGTTTGGACTTTGGCAAACATTTGGTTCTCGTCATTGGAACTTTCTTGGACAAAGATGGGACGGCCATTGTGTTGTTGTTCTCCGCCCGTTGCAGGACCTTTGAGCAGACAACACCACGCGCGGCTGGCTGTTGGGAGAAGTTCTGGCAACATGACTGGCTGTTTTTTTTGTATGAAAACGAACATACAAAGCTTCAGTCTAATGGTGAAAATGATGATTTCCAAAATGGATGTCCAGCCATTTGGAAAAGCCACATCTTAGCCTTTTGGTCTGGGCCCATCTTCTTGAAGTCCAGTGCACTTCCGACAGTTTCTTGGCGCGGCACAAAAAGACCGGTCTGTTCAGTCGACTTATTCAAGTAGGTTTTTTGTTATTTGATCATCAAGATCCATGTTTTTTCCGGGCGGACATTCTGAAGCTTGGGGGGAAAGACCTGCCCCAATTGCAATCAAGTGCAGCCTGCGCATGAAAGTTGGCAACGATGCTGCTGCAGGCCAAAGGGCAATCGAACATGTTCAAATTGGAGTTGAAATTTCGATACTGACAATCAATGAACATTTGAGATATGTTTAGATGTGTTGAGTAGAGAGTAGAGGCATTATCTTGCTTACATCAATCGTGGCATTTCTTGGGTGTTATCCGCTTGGCCTTTTGGGTTGTTTCAATGTCGTTGAGTCTCGCGTAGTTTGCCCATCACTCCACGTTTCTTCGGTTTCTTCGGTTTCTTCGAATGGATGTCGTTCGCCATCCTTGTGATGTTTTGCGCAGCTGGCGCAGCTGCACACCGAGAGAAAGGTGGCATTACAGCAATGGAGCTGAATCGACCACCAGATGGACTCGATGGAAGTGGTGATCCGAAGTGCCCCTGCATCGGTTTCAAAGGTGTGAAGGGCGAAGTCAATTTGACAGTGGGAGACACGGTGCTTCGTTATCCCGCTGAGACAGGGGGTTCTTGCCAGCCCTGGGATGACAACCAGCATCCTTTGTGTATGGAACAGCCCAAGGCCAAGTGGTGTTTGAAGGCTTGGTGCTATGTGGATCCATGCCACTGTATCTCTTTGGCTCCACCCAAGGTGTCTCATTACATGGAAGCCACTTACCAAAGCCATTCGATCTACTATTCCTATGAAACCTGTGGAGACGAAGACCACTACACATCAACCTTTGCTGAAGCATGTGTGAACCAGAAAGAGGACACCTGCAATGGCAAATGCTCATGGACTGGTAGTCAGTGTCTTGGCACGGAACTCGCAACGATGTGCCAAGATTAGTTCCACAAGGAGGCCCAACAAAGTGATGATGATGCAGCAGCGGGCCGGAGACTTTGGCACCAAACATGACCTTGGAAAACTGATGCCTCTGACATGCAAAGAGTGAAGAATGCTTCACTCTTGTCGTAGAATTTCCACACTTTGTCTGCAGAGTTTTGGGTTGAAAATTCTGCATTGCGAAACAAACAGTCCAAACAGTCAAGTCTTGTTCCCATGTTCATTAACAGTACTTTGACTAGTACTTTGCCTGTAGATTAGTTGAAAGTTGTTGATGACTTCGTTCTGCCCGGTTGTGCCTTTGCATGTCTCAAACGTTTGGCTCAGACGCCCAGCAAAAAGAGGAACACCTCCTGGCCATGAAGAGCACCTTCCAGGCTTGCGAGCCGAAAAATCTGCTGATTCCAGGGATTTTTAAAACATGTTTCTGGTTGGTGCTTTGGAACCATGGAATTTTATGACTTTTCATATATTGGGAATGTCATCATCCCAACTGACGAACTCCATCATTTTTCAGAGGGGTTCAAACCACCAACCAGGTTTGTTTGAGATATTTTTTGGGCGCTAGAGGATTTTGTGCGTTTGTGGATCTTTATGCCAAACAAAAACAATTGCTCTGCATGGACAGTCACAGCGACTAAGACCGGATGGGTTCCCACTCCATAACTAGCAGATCAAGTGCCCGATGATTACGGGAGGGTCCCTTCAACCAGATCCATTTCAGAATGTTGACAAGATCCAGAAGGCAGACGGGAAAAAGCAGGTTTTCACCTTGGGTGAACCTATACAGTTATGTTGTTGACACTGATATCCCTACCAATTGCAAGTTCTTTTCCTACTCTTTCCAAGGTTAAAACAGACAATTTTGGGCAGGTCTTGTCTCCATCTTTAAAGTGTTTCTACTCCCGACATTTCAGGTGAAACCCGAAATGGTAAATTTCCAAGCACAGGAAATCCTTTTCAAAACTGTTGGTGGTATTTGAAGATACTGCGCGGTGGTGAGGTACAGTGGAAATCTTTTGATGCTCATGTCAAAATGCTGTTTCATCTCGTTTCATCTCATACCCCAAATAACGCCCTTTTGGATCCTTTTGGCGCTTGCTTCCCCAAAACATGAAGGGATCCGCCAGCCAGGTGCTTTTTCCCTCCGCCTTTCGCATAGAACGGTCCACCGTTCTCAGGTCCATGATGCCTTCCAGGCGGCCGCGCGGCCGCTGTACTCGGTCGCTTGGCCCAAGGGATATGGGTTTACCATACCGCAATTCTTGGGGTGTAGCATATTTTCTGAAACCCGCAAATATCATGTTTTTTTTTGATGTTTTTTTGTTACATCTCTTGTTATATCCGATTTTATCCCAATATATCCACGTTCATAGTGCTGGTTTTCCTTGCCATTCTTACGTCCGAGGCGTGCAGAACGCGCGCCACCGAGCTGCATGCTCGGGATCCAAGGAACACGAAAGATGGGGATCGGGGTAATACCAAAAGATGGGAGTAATATCAGATCACTTACACCACATGAATTAAGATTTCATCAAGATTTGTCAGATTTGATCAAGATGTTTTTTTACTTTGGATGATTTTTTGATCAACGGCAATCGGTCTCCCATTTTTGCTGCTCTGCAGTGACTGGTTCGATCTCCCGGGTTCGGAACTTCTTAGCTCATGGAGATGTTTTTGAGGGTCCCCATCTTGATCACAAGCAGCTCTGTGCCGCAGGGACAGAGACGTGAGTCTTCCATTGTCACTTTAGATTCTTTAGATGCTGCAGGATGTCTGTTTTCTGACACCACAGGTCTGCGATATGCCAGAGCCGAGTTTTGCAGAACTCTCCGGAGGCGCGAGCCGAGTTTTTTTGGGACTCTAGCCAGGCCATCTGGAACCAAGGCGTGTGTTTTTTTGGGCCTTGGATGTTCTCTGAGTGTTCCAGTTGTAGGGATCTATACACTGATTTGGATAGATTATAGCGACGACTCCACGACGTCACTATGAATTGCGTTTTCGTGTGTGTAACTATCCCAAAATGGTCGAACTTTTCAGGTTGGTGAACCATTATAGTTTATCCAGATACATGGGATTGTAGCAATATAAATGGGGATTTATAGTAGATTTGTTGATTTATCCAGATCAACAGACAGCAGCATCCAGATCAGTTGCTGCCACTTCGACCTGGGTATTGTCTTCACCGCGACCCAGGACCTTACTACATTCTTGCGGGTATGCTGGATGCCAACAGCTTGTGGTGCTTCTGGCCATTTAACCCTTGTCATCAGCTCCATTACTGGGATGCCTGGATCGTAACCAGGAATTCAAAGTTCAAGCTGAAAACGTAGAGTCTGGATCCAATTTTTGATGTTTATCCGAGATTATCCGAGTTTATCCCTGCTAAAGTCTGGAGGTTTTTCATCACACAGAATGGACGACTCGGATCATTGGACCCCCAATGACCTGACCTGTCTCGTCTGCCAGCTCCATGGATGCAACCTGCAAATTGCCTGGAACCCGGTGGGATATGAAGGACCCGGACGTTGGCTTCTCACCAGACTGTTGAGTCTGAAACTTCTCCGCAGCTTTAGTTCAAACATGAGCTTTTTATGAAGCTGGATGATGCCTTTAAATGCCGTTGGAGGTTGTTGAGACAACTTGAGGCGTGATGGTTCCTGAGAAATCAAAGGACAGAAAAAAGACATGATTTTTTTATCAGACAATTCAACCAAAAGCAACAACTTGGAGGGGGCATCCCACTTTCTGAGTGGTTAATAAATGGGTTACCCAATTACACATGGGATAACTCCAGCAATTGGGGACACCAGCGGCTGTGTATCAGCGCTTCGCCACCGGGTCGCCGTTCGCCACAGCTTCGCCATAGCTTCGCCATGGTTAATGTTGCAGGCTGGGCAGTGGAGGTTTCAGCCATTTCAGCTGTGACCGGCTGTGACCAGGATGACGGTTGACTTGGATTCATCTCTGCCACGGAAGTTTCGGGATTTATTCAGCAATTTTGCACAAATCAGGAATTGTCCTTCATTATTCCATTCAATACAATCTATACAACTGAATTATCCTTACATCCTTACTTATTATTGGGAATAGATTGCATCTATAAACTCTATACATGGGTGTGTCTGGAAATTGGACACCAGAGGATGGTAAAATCATCAGGTTCCCGATTTTTCAGTGGCCATTCGGGGGTTACCACATTTTCAGACGCATCCAAAGTAATCATACATTGGTCCCATTATATCCCTACAATAGCACCATTATATATAATAATATGTATGTTTATATATTGTATATTATATATTATATATTATATATTATATATTATATTATATATAATATATTATATATAATACAATGTATTTATATATATATATAATATGATATGATATAATATAATATAACATAATATAATATGATATAATATAATATGATATAATATAATATGATATAATATAATATAA
>Ga0126342_10012092_pt1 | contig 15412 bp, 13 predicted proteins | sample Cyp1metagenome_FD_92528 | JGI IMG/M metagenome (GOLD analysis project Ga0126342, IMG submission 92528) | Coral microbial communities from Lord Howe Island, Old Settlement Bay, Australia - Cyphastrea 1 metagenome | ecosystem: Host-associated > Invertebrates > Cnidaria > Coral ...
CCACAAGATGGGCCCACATTGCCCGCAAGATAGGCCAACATACGCCAACATAGGCCAACATAGCCACACACTGGGCCTACATAGTTGGGCCCCTGGCCGGCTGTCGCGCGTAAGCGCTTAAATAAATGTATCATAAATGATTCATGAATGATTTATGAATGACATCTAATATGGAATATATGGGTATGGGTCAAAAATGGGTATGGAATGGGATGGTCTACGTCTAATTATATACCATGCCATACCACAATAAAAAGATCGACCAACAACCGGAGTCCCATGACATCACGTTAGACATCCCAACATCTCTCAGAAGCGAAATCACAACTTCAGTGACCAACCCTCATAACACTTGGCGTGACACGTGTGGCATATGCGACACATTTGCCACTGAGACGCGGCAGCATCCCCTTCAGTGGCCAGGGGAGAGGGATTCCACACGGACTCCTGCACATGCCGAAGCACTTGTTTCTATCTGCTCTGCAGAAAAAAATCTTCAAAAAATGAGTTGGTCGATGTTTGGACGCAACCCAAGTCCTCGGCTTGCATCAGCAGTTGCACAATCTCATCTTCGGCCAACCACTGTGGGAACCACAGCAACGGGAAAGGTGATGATGCGATCATACCTTTGCGCAGCAGGATCCCTTAGGTTCAACCCCTGGAGGTATAGCTGCGTTACAGTTCTGAGGGCTCGACCCACTGCAGGATAACTTTGTCCTGCGGTTCTGTCGGCAAGTGCAGATAGAGCCTGCGAAACCACAAGTACACCTTGCGCATATATGTCCAAACTGCTACGGTAAGAACCAAGCGTGTGGCGCTATGAAATCTACAGCTGCTGATTGGCAATCGAGCTCTTGATTTGTGAAGTCTGCCTGCCTGCCAAACTGCTTGACTGTGTTGCTGTGACGCAGTCATTGGCGGTTGACCGAAGACCTACAATTCAATCTCGCAGTCTCAAAGCGAAACATCGAGAGGAATCATGGCTCCAAGTTTTGAAGCATCTGGCGAATTGACAAACAGAGCTAACAGCTGATGCTACCAGCTGATCAGCACCACCAACATCAAACTCTAACCACCCCAAAGCCAACCTCCTGATGTGGTCTGCCGGATGCCGCGCAAAGACAGGCAAGAGCATTCCAAACATATTCATCCTGGCAGAAAGTTTATGCAATGGATAGATGTTCATGAAAGGATAGTGAAAGATGTTGGGAGACCTGCATACATCTTGTCGCAGAAGCCGCCCATGCCACAGCATCTGCCAATTCATGTTGAGCCTCGCTTTCGCCATTGTGGACATTGCTCAGAGGTTGTAACTTCAAAAACGCACTGCATTGCCTCCTGACTTGGAGAGCCTGACAGGTCGGGTTGTCACGTAGCAATCTGTTGGCGCCAAACGAAGGTTGTCCAGTTGTCGTGATAGCTGCGCAAAATCACATGTTCCAAGGCCCATGTGTCAGGTCCACACACAAACCAGGACTTTGAAGCTCGGACTTTAAAGGATCTCATAAACCTACCTGTACTGTGTTGCGTTACCTTCAATGGAAGGCCTTTGCTTCAAATGTGACATAGTCCAAGCCTTCCGTCAAAATTGTCTGGGCAGCATGAAGCAAAGGCCATAGCCCTTCCCTGATCGGTGCTCTCAGGTAAACCAAAGTTTAAGCTTGGCATCTAGCCAGTGCATTCTTGGTTTGGAGTAGCAAAGTAATGCTGAAAAGGTATCGAAAGCTGCCTTGCTCACTTCAAACTTGAGGCCAGAGGTTGGGTACGAAAGATAGAAATCGAGTGAAGGAGCAGGCTCTCTTGGTTGGCAGAACTGCTCCACTGTTCGAAATGTTGAGGGCCACAGCAGAAACCAAAAGAACTGCCTACCCACACAACATCACAATTGTTGAGCTGTTGGTTTCAGTCGTGGATGTTCATTTCATTTTGACATTCCCTCCATTCACTTGTGTGACTGCTGTGATCTGTACTGCTGTGATGGTCGCTCTGGTGCTTGTATTTGACAGCTACTGTTACAAATGTTTCTGGCATCCAGCAGGGTGAACAAAATGCGAAAGCAATGGAAAGCAATAACATCTCCAGCTAGCCGAAGCTTTCGTGGTCTGACCCGTTGCACCTTTCAGCCATCAGGTGCAGCCTGGCCTCGAGTTGCACTGCCATTGTCCTTTCTTAATCTCGAGATGTCTCCAGCATCTCACAGCACTCACAGCAGACTTTGGATACAAAGGCTTTGCATGGCTTTGCTACCTCGTGATGTTGCAGAAATGGGTTTCAACTGTTTCAACAATCATTCAACAAGCATTCAAGAAGCATTCAACAAGCATTCTCAGTCACCACTTTGGCGACTTTGGGCCCTGACTCCGAGGGCTCGGATGTATCTCACACCTTCGCCACACTTGGCCTCGGATGCCTCGGATGCCTCGGATGTCTCGGATGTCTCGGGCACTCCCTGTGACCATCTCTGACCCCCAGCTCCCAGCGCCGCAGCGCTCCAAGGCCTCCATGGCTGTCGTGGATCCTGACTCTATCTGACTCTAACATCTCTTCACTCAGAAAAGCCACTTCTCAAAATCAAAACGAACAGCAAACAGCGGGCACCGCGGGCACCGCCGGCACCTGCGAAAGTTTGCCATTCAGCTTGTGGCTGGGCCATTGACTGTTTCAGTCTGTTTCAATTGTTGTCAGGCGGTTCTACCTTGTGCATATTTGTGCATCCTTTTGCAAGGCCAAGATGGCCCACGTAGAGCCGAAGCCTTGAGTTAATTGCAGTTTTACACCACTAACACTGGACCTGTCTGCATGGCGCGGACTTGCTGCTTGCAGGTAAGCTTCAAGCTTGCATATACTTCTGCACTATCATGACTGCACCAGCTTCCAGCCAAAAGTCAACATGGAAGTATACTTCTCCAATCTGGCAGCTGGAACATCTTGCAAGGATTGTGCATTAGCCCACTTCATTTCAGATCACAAATCAGCAAAAAATAGTCTTGCTGCACGGAGCCATTTTGATTTCCCTCTGAGAGAAGCCAGCAGCTCAATTTGACGTCAAAGGTGCCTTGGCAGTTTGGTTGAAGCTGTTGCATTCCCTTTTTGATTGTTTTTGAAAGCATTCGAAGGTTTGCAAAGTCTGTCTCTCTCTCTCTCTCTCTCAGAATCTGCTCCTCAATCACATGGACAGGATTCTCGCTTGAATCTGGAAAAACTGTGGTAGCTGCCGAGTGCTGCTGAGAAGAAAATCATCTTCCTGCGATCCTGGTGAACTTACGCTTCTGATACGTTTCTGATGTTGTACAGAAATGACAGAACTGTTACAAAATCATTTACGGTCTATTTGACCCACCTCATCTGCTCTTTCATCTTCGCAAAACGACAGAGGGATGTCAAAAGCATTCCAAGCCACAGTAGCTCATGCTGGGCCTGTTGAGCGTCTTTCAAGAACCAGTTCATATCATCAACTCTTGCAAGCACCTTGCAGAACCTACATCCAAGTTGGTTCTCTGCCTGACTCTACCTTTCTGTTGATTTGACCGACTCTAAATCTGACAAGCCACAAAGGATCACAAAGGACAAAATCACAGATCAATTGGTTGGGGCCTTGCAGCGCACAGAGGATTCGGAGTTGGATCTCCGGAACGGTCGATGGCCCAATGTATCCCAATGTCATGTTCGCGGAAGTCACAAGCGGGAAAGCACAGATGTCGGACGTCGGACCATTGCCAGGTGAATTGATCGTTCGCAAAAAATCATGGAGGTCTTGCGGAAACATAACGTGTCCATATCGCCAGTCTGAAGACTGCACTCAAATCCGCCGGCAGATCACAGCATGCCTCGCAGGGGGTTCGACCAGCATCAGTGAAGGTGATTCGATGACGGTGAAGCCAGTTCCGTAAAGAAAGAATTGCGTCAGACTGGAAGATCGCCCTGCTTGTGTACATCTTGTCGCGGAGCGTGGGATGTCCAACATGTGCCAAATGACTTCTGATTTGATGCTTCCTTCCTGTCAGAATTTTGATCAGAAGCAAGCTGAGCATCCCCACTGCACAGTGCATATATCTCGACAACATGAGAGTTGTTTTGCTCAATTTGCCCCTACCACCAGAAAGCGTTGGCAGGTCATGTTGAATCCTTGTTCTTGCACGCACTTCCTTGAGGGAAGCTGGAAGATTACCATGAGAGAGCACAGAGTATTCTCTGGAAATTTCACCACTGTGCAGCTGCACTTGCAAATCGTAGAAGGCTTTGTAGTTTTTCGCTACCAAAATTAATCCAGAGCTGGGCACATCCAATCTGTGAAGAAACCCAAAGTTGTGCTGAGCATCCATCAAGATTGGACTTGACATACTCTGTTTCACAAAGTTGATCAATTGTTTCTTCACATGTCCACCGTAAACCTCCCAGTCCGGTGGTTTCAAAATAACATATCGGTCACCCATCGAGGAAACTACCAGGTCATGTCCGTCGAGTCCGGGGTTCAAGTTTCCACTTCGAGTGTCAAGTAGAGAGCCCACATCTCGCATCACTGTCCGTGACACTCTCCGGAGACGAGAAGAAAGACACCCAGCCATTGTGCAGGAAAACAGGATGGCTAAAAGATCTTTTCCCTCCCGGGGGAACAAAAGTTGATCTGGGTGTGCTCGCGTCAACATTTCCCCCACAGAAGTCTGGGCATCAAGCATGAAGGAAAGCTCCCAGGACATTCCAGCAAGTCCCGTGAGAGCCATGCTGAGGTCATCAAGCATTGCTGACTTGAATGAAATCCGATTCGATCGACTTGAAGTCGTAGCCATTGAACTCAGCTGCTCACTTCGAATACCCAGTGTGGCTGCTGCCCACCAACAGCGAGCCAAATCTTTTGCACTTCCTCCAGAGCACCACAACTTCTCAATCACATTCCTCCCAGCATCATAGATCACTTCGGCATCAGAAACGCTCAAGGATGCCAAAGCCCACAAGAAAGAGATCGGATCTCGCAGACACTCAGATTCAAGAAGTACTTCAAAGGCCAAGTCATCTCGACAGCCTAAACAGGCCAACATGGCCGAATCCCATGAAACAATCGAGGGTAAAATCATACCCTCGGACATGGAATGCAGCAACTCCAAAGCAATAAACCATTGCTGCCCAAGTTGGCACGAATGGATCGCCGTGTTGTAAATCACTTCATTTCTTCGAGGTCTTTGATCCCCAATTTGATCAAGAAGTAACATCCCGGCTCTCCATTGGCTGCTCTTGTCGCAGGCAGCGATGGCCGATGAAAAAGTGACAATATCTGTCCTACCTGACCGCTTCAAGTCCTCAAGCAACGCTAAGCTGCGTCTCCACTGACTCCCTTGTGCCAAAGCATTCATCACAACATTGAAGGTCACGTCATCTTCCTTCAAGCTCATTCCTGTCATTTGCTCCAGCAAATGAAGTGACATTTGCCATTTTCCAGACTTTGCACACGCGCTGATTGTGGCATTGTATGCAACAATATCAACTTTTGACACCCTTTGAAACTGGCTGAGCAAGCTAATCGCTTGCTCCCACTGATCACCCTGCTCGCAAGCGCTGATGGCTGTTGTCAACACTTGGACATTGTGAAGCGCTTGTGTTGACAGCGCAAGTGCACTTTGCCATTGTGAGCTCTGCTCTGCAGTGGCTGCAGCTATGCCACAGGTCCTTGGATTTACCTGTAAGCCAATGGTCTGGAAGTTGCAAAATGCCTCCAAGGCACATCGCCAGGCAGTCTGTCCGAAGACCATCAAAGCGGAGTTGCACATGATGGTGTTGGTCTCGATTTGCCGCATTTGCATCTCTGCTATCAAAGACTGCTGCCATTGATGCCCTTTCGCGCAGGTTGAAGCCGTGCTGTAGGAGATCGCATTGCTTTGAATCTGCAGTTCCCTCATGCGGTCGAGTATCAGCATGCCATTTTGCCACTTTCCAATTCTCTCACAATTCATGACAGCACTGAAGGACACTACATCAGCCTCTAATAAGCCATGTTTCATTCTTCGGACAATCCCCATCCCTTGTTGCCACCCACCAGGGGTACTGCACGCACTGATGGAGGCATTGTAGAGAATGGTGTTGACCTGAAGTCCTTGCTGCCACACTTCCAGCAAACCCAGCCCTTGCTGCCACGCGCGCATTCGAGCACGAGCATTGATCGCAGCTCCATAGGAGACATCAGACATCGATCTTAGTCGATGTTCATGTGGGGATGGGTCAAAACCCTGGTACCTAGTGAACCCCAAAATAGCTGGTAAATGGATGTTCATCCCACTAAAAATGTATCTGTAGGTATTGACCCATACCCATGTTTGAAATCGGAGATCTGAGTCTCTGGGACTCAAACCTCACAAAACCTGACAAGCCATGGCGAAGTCACCGAAACAAAATCTATGGCTGATCCATTGCTACACTGGAACTGAAATGGGAGGCAGCGGATCAATCTGCGGCTGAGACACCAAAACCAGCATTTGGGTCAGTCCCTTAAGTGGTCGTTGGAAAAACAGCTGTATGTTGCGCACTCTTTTGCTCTGCACCAGTCGCTGTTGCGACCGCAGGATGATTTTGGACTGGCATCGGTTTCACATCACAAGGTTGGTCTTGGTAAACAAACACCTTCGCAAGATACTCTTGGTAACACAATGCATTACTTGAAGCTGAGGTGCTACCGATGCCTGTCCAGAGGTTTTGGTCTTTGAGGAGTCTTCACCGTCGCAGTTGGCCTACCTACACAAGTTGGTAGTGCAGAATCCAGCAACGTCGCTTAGTGTTCGCACGTGTTCGCACCACTGAGATGGCTCTTGGGTGGCTGACAAAGTTTCCAGAAACTGAGTCCATGTCGACCAAATTGATTCTGCACTTTTTTCAGGCAACTTTTTCAGTGGTCCTTTTTTTCGCACCACTCACAATACTCACATTATCACATCCCCCCTTCTCAAAGTAGCACCAAGGCTTGGGAGCTTTGGGAGCTTTGGGAGCTTTGGGAGCTTTGGGAGCTTTGGGAGTTGGGTGTGGTGAACTCTCTTTGATGAGAAGGAGCCGAGCTCGACTCACGGCTTCACCTCCTCAAACTTGGAGCCGCTGGAGCCGCTGGAGCCGCTTGTGGCGTTTGCTTCCTGCGAATGGAAAATTGATAGCGGAGCATAGCGGAGCAAAGGATCTCAATCAAAACATGATTCCAATAGGTTCCAATAGGTTCCAATGACGAAATCAAATAGAGATGAATGAAGCCTTTTCCAAAGGAATGGAAAGTAGATGAAAGTAGCACTTTGGCTCTTCGTCCTTAGATTCCTCGGCTTTCACTTCCTCCTAGCCAGACTTGGGAGAGAAGTCAAGATGGTCTGAATACAGACCACTTTTTTCAGCATGTCTATTTTAGCCTCCCGAACCCAGCCTTCGGGGCAGCTTCTGCACTATCGCTTATTCGGTACTCACCTTTGGCCTTGATAAGCGGAAAGACTACGTTCAAGTCTGAAAATCTGATAAGGAGAAGTCCAATGTCCAGGTTTTTGGGAAATGAACTGACCAGACCATCGTCTCAACATCAGCATGACAGAGTGCCCATTCTTCAAACATCTTTGAACCCAGCATAATCATAGCCAGCACCCTGGTAGACAAACATCTCCAAGACCTGACTTCTCAGAGAAGCAAAACGGATACAGCAATTATCAACAAGACAAAATCACTAGAAATATCATGTGAATTATCATCAGAGCATCCTTCATGACAAGGTGTGCATGCACAGCGGTCTTCCCAAGAACTTTCGACCATGGATCGGATCGCCTTGTTTAATCTCGACATGAGCACTCGAGGATCATCCAATGTGCCCGCAGCAATGCAAGCATTGTCGTACAACTGCTCGACCTTGTCAATGACATTTGGCAATGTCTGCTCTCACCAGTTGCTGTCAACATCTGGCCGAAAAAAATATCGGTCATTCCTTGGCATCAAACGGCTATGCGTGCAACTGGCTCGTTGGCTTTGAGGATGGTGTGCAGCCTGACTTCCATAACGGTCAAATGAAGTCTCAAACAATGGCAGAACCAGGCTCCAAGATACTGACGTTGTGACGATATGGTGCTTTGGACTGAGTTCGAGGGTCATCGGGATGTTACCCCTGGGCGTAGCAGGTTCAGAGTCAGACAGGAAGATAAAAGATGATGGAAGATGATGGGATGATGATGGGGCATGATCCGCTGTGCACATGTTCCACTTCTAAGCATCCAACAAGCCGTCGTTTTCCTCCCAAGCTTGCCGCAAAACAGCATGCACGAAGCCAAATTAAAACATGACAAGCGTGCCTTTCCAGCCATAAGACTCTTCATCATCTTGCGCATGTGCGGTGTGATGATGCTAGTCCTCGATTGTTGAAGTGACCAAGGCTGGGCTCCATTTGCAAACTTCTGAATGTTTCAAGGCAGGCACACAATGGCTGGAGAACTCACCAATCGATCAGAGAACTTCACTTCTTGCACCTGTGAGCTCCAGTTTGACCAAGCAAACATGACAAAACAATGCATGAAAAACAATGTAATAATATATCGCATCCAAACAAAACAGTGTTGCTTCGGACCACACCTTCTCCTTCAACACATCTCTGATGAACTTCTGCATCTGTGTTTGCTCCTCTTCTGTGAGAACTCTTCCATCCTGAGCAACACAGCTCCCAGTATGGATCTCTTCGCATAAGATAACTTCTAGATCTTCTAGAGGAGTTGGAAAAGGCAGTGCAAAGATTCATCATACCTGCATCCGACTCGCATACTATGTCCCCTTGATACAGACTTAGAGCAAACTGCGCCTGGTTCTCAGGCTCTTCAGGCTTGTCGAGATCCAACCTCAACGGTCTCTCCAGGCACCACATTCCCCGTAACACAGCAGCAGAACACGGCGCACGTTTTTCTGGTTTGGTGGCACCTTGGTGGCACCATGGTGGCACCATGACTGGGGCTCTAGCTCAAAGTTCTTGTCAGCAGAATCAACGGAGACAAACTTCTTATCCTCACACACCAGTGCCGGCGTCGTGAGAATTGGCTATGATTGGCTATGATAATCACCATATAATCACCATATCAGTGGCGTGTAAATCAGCATGTAAACGCGGAAGTCTTTGAAGACCAGCTGGAAGACTGTCATCTCACATCACACTGCAGATCAGTTCTGATTCGGTCGCTCTCCTTGAAACCCTCGATGGCATTCACCTCAGACAGTAGCACCACTGCAAGTAACGCATTCGATGCGAGCATCACCATACACAAACTTGGAAAGCACGCCAGTGAGACCACAAATTCGTCTATGTCTTCGAACATCAAGATGACGTTGCGCCTGTCTGCAATCAGCCCACGTGATAGAGACACAAGTCATCACCTTCACCTTCACCTTCACTGCATAAATCAAACAGCGAGCTCTTTGTAGAGCTCCACTGAGTGTCAAGCTGCCGCTGGATAAACCTGCATAGGCACGTGCAGCACCGACCAATTTGTGATTCACTAAATGCACAAGCTGGCATTCCTGTGTCTCATTGTGTCTCCACATATCTTCTCAATTTCCACAAGATCGAGGGTTGGGATTGGATCACCGATACTTGTTAAAAGGTCTAAGTCGCTGACTTCGAAAGACTATAAAGCAACACTTGACGAGTGCAGCATGTTGCATGGCAAACCTGAAGAACGTTCAAGCCAAGGGACTGTTCCATGTATGGAGAAGACATCGCAGTTTGTCTGTCCGGACCTCATGAGACAAAACTTTGAGTCACATGGAATTTCATACGCTCCATTGATTGAACTGCTGCATGAGTGATACCTTAATATACCTTAATGCATTTAATGCATGCCAGCAGTTTCTTTGATTCTCAGGTTTCCAGGTCCAAAGCAAGTGAAGTAATAAATGTTCTGCTGTCCTTCCTTCGCCATGTCGATGTATTCCTGCACAAGGCACGCTGCCATGCAGTGCTTACCCGGCTTACCCTCGGCAAGTTTCCTCCAGTGAGATGAGCTCACCTTTTGACTTGTTCGAGCACCTGAGATTGGATGCTGCATTGTCAGCACAAGCGGATGTTGGGATGTTGGGATGTTGGTTCTACTAGGCTTGGAGAACTTGGAGAACTTGGAGAACTTGGAGAACTTGGACTCGCACTCAAAGCGCAGGAGCTTCAGCAAATCATCTTTATGGCCTTTCGACTCGTTCGACTCGTTCGACTCGTTCGACTATCGATTTTTTGTGCTTGTGCCATGTCTTGTGCTACCCGGGAAGCGGACGACTGAAATTGCCCTCTTTGTCTTCAATCACACCCGCCTGGGGAAAGTGTTGACATGCGGGGAATCATGCGTCTGATGACGCCTGATTTGTTTTGGTGTTTTCGTTGGAAGGCAGACACTGCAGGCAGCCCAGCCTTCAGGAAGTAGGAGTAGCCTTTGAAGAACTTTTGATATTTTTCAGGATCCTTTTTTGCCTGGCAGGATTGGATTCCAGCCGCAACAAAATTGTTCAACATCACTCTCTCCTATGCTGTACCAACAGCTGGATCTGAAAGCATCTGGACCTCCTGCTGGAGAAATCTCAAGATCCGGCGAACTACTGCCATGCTAAGCCTCAGTGAAGGGGCACACACTCCATGCTTCTCAGTTCTCAGTGAATTGCATTCACATCAACTACTTGCATCACTTTTCGCAATGTCCCCACGGATCGGTGTTGCTAGCGATGGAAAATCTGAACTCAGACGACTCAGACCATAGCTTTTCCATCAAGCGAGTGTCTTGCATGCTCTCTCGGCTGATGTTCCTTGGTCGGCATCGGAGGTACCATTCACGGAAGGAACCACGGCCAACAGAATGCTCCACATGTCAAAGGGACAGCAAACTCAGTCAAGTGCATGGGCATGTCCTCACAATCCACAATACCCTGGCACCAGATGTTCTCGGGCAGATTGTCAGAGATAGGAAACTGCTTAGCAAGAGAATTCCCACATGTACAAGGAGGTCCTGCTAGGGATTGCTGAAATTCTAGCATAGGAAAAAGGCAAAGAAAGGTTTGGGCTGCGGCTGCTGGAGTATCATCTGGAAAAGCCGCCTTCATCCAGTGGAGCCACTTAGGGATAACCCCGTCCGCATGCTTCTTCACCATCACCCGTCGAGAGTGAAGCGAGATCTCAGCAAAGGTATTCCAAGGTGCAGTTTTGTGTCATGGATCCCTTAGATCCCTTAGATCCCTCAATTCCACTCTGCAGATAACCTTTTAGTTACTGCCAAACTCCTCACAATCATTGCGGTTGCTGTGGTCGCGATGTTCATCGTCATCTTCGGCATTATCTCAATCATGATCGTGTTTTTTGCCTTCATCTTCATCTCAATCATCAGTTTCTTTTCATCTTCATCATAATTCTACCGATGATGACTGGCCATGGGGACCTATGGCAAATATTGAATTAAGCGGCCTTTACAATGTTTGAATCATACTTCTCAAAACACACATGGTGCTGGCAAGTGTAATAGCACCGAAATACAGCTGAGTCCCCTGCACCAATCTCTGGGTCTTTGGTGAACATTCGGCTTGGCGCATTGTCTGGATCTGGAATGTAGAAACAACCTCTGCAGCATGAAGTTCTGACAGTCTTTCACCAATGACCTTGTTCGAAGTGGTTTGATGATGTTTGATGTATTTTGCTGCCTAGCATGCTCTTTCACACTCACTCGCACTGCAGCTTCTTGCATCCCAGTAGCTCTTGATGGAGAGAGGAGCATCAGTTTGATACATCCTCAATAGCAACAACAGGTTTCCTTGATTTGGACAGTGAACATAGAAGTGTAGACATATGAAAGGCAGCCAGAAGGGATAAGGCTTCTGCAGTGTGTACCAAGGCTTTCCATAGGAGTTGCCACTCAGAAAGCGGAAGAACCTCAGTGATTCAGCTGCAGCGAACTGACTCTTTGGATCATTTTGCTCCGTCTGGCACTTCACCTTCAACGGAACGGTCTTAACGATTTAACCATGTTTGGCCATGTTTGGCCATGTTTGGCCTGGCTTACCGGGATCAAACTGTGGTACCACCCGAGGCCTCGCTCCAGGGATCCGGCTCCAAGTGCTGCTCTTCAGTGGCAGAGCTCTTCATCCAGAGCGCCTCCAGCTGTCAAATTGGGTGAAGATAGGGGACACACGGTATACCGGTACCGGTATAATACCGGTATAATACCGGTATAACCCCATAAAATGGCAATGTTCATGGAACTATAGGATGATGAATCATCTCCAAACAAGTGAACCAACATTTCCAAGACGACCTCAGGCGTTCAAATTGCATGCTCTTCAAGTTTCTTCAAGTTGGGACAACAAACCAGCGGAACCTCCTGCTTGTTGATGGGCTTTGGCTCTCCTTCCTGCTGCAAGGAAGTTGCTGGACACGTTCACATTGCAGCACCGGGAATGAGAAAGTGCCTCTGTGACATAGATAGGGAAGTCGATGAAAGATGAAAACCTCACACCATTTCAGTTGCCATATCGTTGCCATCATTAATCAAGCAGCACTCGCAAGGGTATCTCATTGCAAGGCGATGTTTAGCTTCCAGCTTCTGCGCTGCCTTTTTGACAGTTGCCTTCCATCAAGTCCAGAAGAGAACAGGTGATCTCTTAAATGTCAAAAGAAAATAAGAAAGATAGATAGATGAATGAAAAATTGATACATCTGCAACATCCCACCAGCTTGCAAAACTCAGTCGCATCATCTTTCAGCGTCAACCTCAGGTTTGAACAGCTCTGACATGATGAAAGGCTTCAAGCCAAGCGAACTTGCAGCCCCCGAGGTGAGATTCAGGTCAACACTCTATCTTTGTCCCTCGTGGAACATCATCACAATCTGTGATGGTGAAGCTCCCTGAACCTGAGGCAAGCTTCAGAATACAACCTCTGGCCAAATGACCAATGTGTTCCAAAATCGAGTTCAAAAAAACTCTTGTTTGATCTGTTTGTTTTCGGTCTTGATAAGAAGCTCTGCCATGCTGTGTCCATTTTACTTGGCTCCGGTCCATCGGAGGTCCAAAGGTAGCCTTTCTCACCCTTCTCTGTGTCTGCCGTTTTGGTATAGACCTGCGTCTCTCTTGTTTGGTACCAGGAAGACATCTTGACTGTGATACCAGGCAGGAGCCGGACCTCAACCTTGTCTGCCACAACAAAGGTGGAGTAGAAGCCGACGCCAAACCTGAGAATCTGCGATGCCACAATTGCCACAACAGCCTCAGGCCTCTTTGGCCTTGGCCTGTGGCCGAATCACACTGGGAATGGCACTGGCCGATGATTTTGCTCGCATCAGACTCGCCACCTCGCTTGTTTCGGTCACTCTACATACTCTACCTATCTCTACCTTTAAGTTACCACGCTCTGTCATGAAACAAAGCTTCAGGGTGAATCACGGAGACTTGAGTAAAAATCCGAGACAGTGTGAAGGGCTATCGAACATCGAACTAGGCTATCGAACTGGTGCAGCAGCTTCTGAATAAGTTCCTCTCAGATCATAACGCTGGAGAAAGTCCAGGGAGCCGCTCTTGGCAATGGTGCCCAAATGTTCGATCTGTCAAGTCAAATGTTGTGAAAGCATGTGAAAGTGCCCAGATTCATGAAATGAGCCCTGATTCTGGAAGCAGTTGGCTGTCCTCTTCTCTTGAGATAAACCAGGTGCAGCCGCGTTCAATCAAAGATGGGAGAAACATGAAGAAACTGCTTTTTCTCCCTGCACACTTTTGCATGCTTCGTAAATGATTGCAGAGCATTCAGAAACCTCGGTTCAGGCTTCTTTAGTTGAAAATGGCATTATGGAGCTTGGCAACTGAAGATCTTGTGGCAGCTCAGAAAAGACCTCTCGCTTTTCACCAGCCAAGTCTTGAAAAATGAGCCGATGTCGATGCAGCCAATTTCTAGATGAAAGAGATGCATCAAAATTGAAAGTGTCCAAGCTCGCGTAAAGTCTGTCTCGAACAACTGGATGTCCCACATGAGCCAAATGGCTCCGGATCTGGTGCTTTCTACCTGTATCGATGGCCAGCAAAGCTTGGCTCAGCGCACCTACGCGATGCTGAAGATACGTCGATTTGCACACAATTTTGGAAAAACTGATTTTTCCTCTCCCGGCCAAAGTCTGTCCATCCTCAGTTGGTTGCAATCTTGCAGCGATCTCCGACAGTGTTCTTGGAAGCACTCCATGACACAACACAGTGTAGTCTCGGTGCATGTCACCTGCATGCAGTTGGACTTGCATATCGTAGAAGGCTTCATACGTCTTCGCAACCAGTATAAGCCCGGAACTTGGCACGTCCAATCGATGCAGGAATCCGAAATTATGTTGCACATCATGGAAAATTGGAGCATTGCCAAAGGAAGCTATTACGAAGTCTGAGAGCTGATGATCAACATGCTGACCATACACCTCCCACCCAGGAGGTTTGAATAAAACAGATCGGTCTGGTAGATCGACCACAGTCAAATGCAGTTCGGTGTACTCCGTTGATTCTTGGCTGGGCAGCTTGGTCGGTATTTCTACCTCTGCAACATCCATCCGAGCACCAACGGATGTCATGGCCTTGCCCATGAATTCATGAAAATGCGCCTGCAAGCAGCCACTCAATCGACATGAAAACAGTATTCCCAAGAGTTCTTTTCCTGCTTCGCCAAATGAAGCCCACGAAGAACCCTGCCAGGCACAACTCACAGCCCCAGAAACCATCACCACCGTGGCCTGTTGCGCTAAGCAAAGAAATTCGGCAGAACCCGCATCTGAAGCGCCAGAAACGAGCATGCTAAGTTCATCAACGTCAAAGGTCTGGATCTTCTGACTGGCCTGCCCAAGACATGTGGCCAAAACCTGGTGTTGGCAAATATTGACTTGTACATCCGCTGCATTCTGTAACCATAGTCGAAACATGGAAAACCCTGTGGGTATGTCATAGCTATTGAAAAGTCACAGTGATCTATGCAAGAAATTCAGAAAGATCAGACGGCGTGCCCTTTACATTTGGAACTGTTGCAGAAAGACCTGCACAGGTTTGCGCACAGTTATATATTTGGTGACACTACAATCTGCAAGACAACCCCAGGTCTGCGATGGAGGTTTTCTTAAATAAAAGTACCCAAAATCGTCCAAAATTAGATTGTCAAAGGAAGATGCGAAGCAAAACATACGAGTTACGGATAAAGCGAAATGCAGTAACCACATGTCACATAACAAAACATCACAAAATAAAACACAACAATGACATACACACAACAATACATACACACAGCAAAACATCACATAACAATACATCAAATAACGATACATCAGATAACAATACATCACATAACAATACACTCACAACAACACATACATGTAACAATACATCACGTAACCATACACCACACAACAACACATACACACAACAAGACACTCACATAACAA
>Ga0126342_10012093_pt1 | contig 15411 bp, 17 predicted proteins | sample Cyp1metagenome_FD_92528 | JGI IMG/M metagenome (GOLD analysis project Ga0126342, IMG submission 92528) | Coral microbial communities from Lord Howe Island, Old Settlement Bay, Australia - Cyphastrea 1 metagenome | ecosystem: Host-associated > Invertebrates > Cnidaria > Coral ...
ATCTATATGATCTATATGATCTATATGATCTATATGATCTATATGATCTATATGATCTATATGATCTATATTATCTATATTCTATATTATCTATATTATCTATATTATCTGTATTGTCTATATTATCTATATTATCTATATTATTTAAACTATCTATAGCTATCTATAGCAATCTATAGCTATCTATTTTATCTATAGTATCTATATTATCTATGTTACCTATATTATCTTTTTTTTCTATAGTATCTATATTATCTATATTATCTATATTATCTATATTATCTATATTATCTATATTATCTATATTACCTATATTATCTATATTATATATTATCTATATTATCTATATTATCTATATTATCTGTCTATCTATATTATCTGTCTATCTATATTATCTATCTATGTTTTCCATCTGTCTATATTATTCATCTATTTTTATTATCCATCTATCTATATTATCCATCCATCTGTCTTATCTATCTGTCTTATCTCATCATATCACATCTATCTTATCTTACCTTATCTTTTTATCTATCTTATCTATCTATCTTATATATCTATCTTATCTATCTGTCTTATCTATCTATCTTATCTCATCATATCACATCTATCTTATCTTATCCTTTTTTGTGTTATATTATCTATATTGTGTATCTTATCTGTCTATCTTATCTTATCTTATCTGTCCTGTCTTATCTATATCATCCATTCTATCTATCTTTTCTACCTTATCTGTCTTATCTGTCCTGTCTTATCTATCTTATCCATTCTATCTATCTTATCTATCTTATCTACCTTATCTATCTTATCTATCTTATCTTTCTTATCTATCGTATCTATCGTATCTATCTTATCTATCTTATTTATCTCATCCATCTTATCTATTTTATCTATCTTATCTATCTTATCTATCCTGTCTATCCTATCTATCCTATCTATCCTATCTATCCTATCTATCCTATCTATCCTGTCTTTCCTATCTATCCTATCTTTCCTATCTATTCTAATCTGTTCTAATTTGTTCTAATCTGTTCCAATCTGTTCTAAGCTGTTCTAATCTGTTCTAATCTGTTCTAATCTGTTCTAATCTGTCTAATCTGTCTAATCTGTCTAATCTGTCTAATCTATCTAATCTATCTAATCTATCTAATCTATCTAATCGAATCAAATCCAATCTAATCCTATCTAATCTATCTAATCTTATCTAATCTATCTAATCTAATCAATCTATCTTATCTTATCTCATCTTATCTTATCTCATCTCATCTGATCTTATCTTATCTTATCGTTCTTTCCATCTATCTATCTAGCTATCTACCTATCTATCTATCCATCTATCTATCCATCCCATCCCATCCCATCCCAATCCATCCATCCATCTACCCATCTCTCTCGTTCTCCGTATACATATACTTTGTAATATTGGTTGCTATCCATTTACGATTGCTGGGATGCACGTCTAAACATATAGCTACCAGCTACGATACCAACCTGTCCAGAGAAAAAAGCAATGACACCATGAAATGACTCCTTTGTGGGGCACTGTAGTCTAATTCAAGACATAGCAAGGATGTTTCGAGAAACATCGCAACACCGGTAAAAATCTGTGAGAAATCATCCCAACATCTGAGAAATTGATCAGAATTGACATGAATTCACCAAGGGTCGTCCTACTCGTTTCCGAGGACATGGACCGATTGGTCTCCAGTGCCTCGGAATCCCCTTCTGGAAAGCCGCGGCACAGCGTGTCCACCGACGAGGAGATGGAACATGATGGGCTTCCATGAAGATATGGGGGTCAAATGGGGTCAAAACCTTTTTTTTTGCAGGTAAAATGAAAGGTTTGACGGAGTAAGTCACAACCAAGGCAGCAGCGAGATTGGGCTCTTTTTCTGTCGATCGCGTGGGTCTGTATGGGGTGACCTGATTGGTCAACCCCTGTGCCACGTAGGCACAGCTTGAGGGAAAAAGGGCTACGGTGTCAGAAGTGACATGCTATGTTACATCAAATCCTAACACCCCGCCACAGCTGGAGTCGTATTCGTCGTATTCTACATCTGCTTGGATTTGGCCTGATGGCTCAAGCTCTTTCGTTTGGCTCTGGCTAGTCAACCTTCGGGTGTAACCAAGCCTCTGTACATGTTTGGCACATCGACCATTCCTGCACCTCCTTGGTTCGTGCGAGGTGCCGGCAATCTTTTCTCAGATGCAACTTCGTGGATGATGGCCAGGGGAACAGTGAAAATACAATTGGGATCTTTTGTGTCTCCTTGCGGCCTCGGAGATAACACATCCCCCAAATGAAAAAGAAAACTGCGATCATAGTCAAAATGACCAGCAGCAGGAAACCCTCCAGGGACAAAGTGTCCTTCTGGACCTCCAGCTCTTCTGTCAGAGGATCTCCTCTTCCAACTGGCAATTGGCTCAAGACACCGGCTAGAGCCACCAGCTTTCCAATTGGAATGTTCCCCCAATTCATTGATGGCTCCATGTTCGTCCAATGGTCCGCTCCCCGCCATTTCACACAGCTCTTTGATTCGTGCCTTTTGAAGCACTTTTGTTCCCAGGTCAGCTTGGTTCTGTTGACCTATGATCCAACTCATGACCAGCCGTCCGTCATAGAGTAGGTCCTGCAGCCACAGCACCTGGGTTTCGAGGTGGCGGATCTTGCCCCAAGACGGTGGCGGACAGCATTGTTGGCTGACCTACCCGTGATGGCTCGGAGGCCCAGCAGCCATGGGCTGCACTTTTGCACTTCCTCGTTGCTTTGTCTCCGGCCCAGTCGCTGTCCGTGTAGACAATTGGGGTCATCGGCGCCGTCCCAATCACACGGAAAGTGGATTCCAAAACCTTGTCTTCAGGAGATATCGGGTCAGGTGCTTTGACGCTTCCAGGGCCGCCTTTGTTGGCTTGGACATGGCACAGGCCAGTTCATTCACCGTGATCTGCACATCTGGCCGATCGTTGGCCAGGTACATCAAAATGTCCGTGATACGCCTCTGTAGAGAGCGACCTCTTCTTGGCTCAACTCGGGTGAGTCAGCCATAGTTGACAGATCTTTGGTCTGTGGCGTATATCCCTGCTGGCTGACTCGATGTTCAAACCGGTCAGCTCGAGCAACTTCTTCAGGCGGGTGTCACCTGGCGTGATCCACACTCCCTGTGGCGTGATCACACGCTTCCTTTTCAGATGCACAAAGCTGTCTCCAACTCGGAAAGGACCTTCCAGGGATATCGTCAGGTACTTCTTGAGTTCCGTTATCAGTTCCCATGGTGCGTTGCCAGGTCCGACAGCATAAAAGTCATCAACGTGCAGCTCAATGGCAACTTCCTTTACCGGGTGGAAGTACAGGTGTGGTACCTCCTTGCACCGGTTCATCCCCAGATCTTGGCACATGATCTTGGAGACTTTGTCACCAAATTTTCTGGGCGCTGGTCCTGGTCGCCTGCCATACAGCTGGCGCTCAAGCTTCCACGCCCACTGGTGACCACGCTCATCTTTCCATTCCACAGGTGGGTCCACATACACCTCCTCATCTTCTTCCGCATGGAAAAAGGCGCATGTGACGTTGCCAATCACTGCCCCTGACCCCTTGGCCAAGAGCCCATCCAGCATCCTGCCAGTGTTGGCAGAGGAAGTGACCCCAAATAACTCATACGGGTCCTTCCATTTGAATTCTCTGGCGACAAAGCGGGGTCGGACAATCCATTGGCCATCCTTGTATTTTGGCACTTCCTCCCACCTTGTGGTTATATACTTCTTTCCCTTCGTGTCCTTCTTTGGGGCTGGCTTGTACACTTGATAGTAGTCTAAGTTTTTCAGCTCCTTTGCTTTTCCCTTTGGCTTTCTGCGCGCCACCTTTCATTCTGCCAAGTGTCTGGATGATCATGAGTCTGGAGACCAGAGTGGTCCTTCATCAGAGCCTCCCAAGCTTCAGAAGGAAGCTCTGGTGCGGACTCATCCAAGTGCTCAGCTCGCACTTCTGCGGTGGCCGAAAGCACAGATCCAGATGCTCCAGTTGACCCAGGACTTCATTCGGTCGACCGTTTCGATCCAGATGATGGGCTGCATCACGCTTTTGGTAGGTGAGTCAGGACCTTCTGATCCTCTCACCACTGGTCGTCTCCCTGGTGACGCTGGGGCAGTGAGAGCCGGCTGGCTACTCCCGCCATGCCCTTCACCTGGGCGTTGTGGTGGCTCAGTCACCTCCTCCTGTGCTTCCTGGTTTTCTGGAGTTGTCGGCGCATTGTCGAGCGCTTCCCCAGGCGTCTCGAGGCCATCTCCTTTCCTGATCACCTCCGGCGCAGGCAATCGCATCGTGATCTTTTCTGGTTTGGCTCGGGGAAGAGCACCTGCCGTCACATCCCAAGGGACTCCTTTCAGCCCCAGCAGTAGCTCCCTGTCCGACCGGAGCAACCTGCGGATTGTGCGGCAGCGATACACCCCTGCCGTCGTGGGAACAAGGTGTTCATCACTCTCTTCTGCCCGTCCCAGCCAGGCTCCAGCGTCCATCTTCTGATGACGCCGTCCTCCGCGCTTGCGACGATGCGCGGGCATGGGTTCCATGAAGAGGACTGCATGTCTCCCCAAAAGGAACAACCTCCCTTCGGTATCGGCTCTGGCGCACTTGTGATCCAGCTTGACATGGAACCTGTTGTGGCTCCACGCAGCATGTCGGCACAACCATGGCCAGAGTGTCATGGCCATGGCCGTGTCCAACCGGCACGCAAGCCGGACCCAGCCGTCGCACCGACTGAATGGCCCGTTCTGCCTTTCGAGGCAGAGGAGTACAACGGCCTCTGGTCAACTCGGACGAAGTGGGGCCAGACCGCATTTACTGCCTCAACCACAGTGGTCAGGGCTGGCTCGTTGTCGGCCCTCAACCTCAGCTGAGTGTGTCTCATAGGAACCTCACCAGCATTTCACAAAGATATATGCTGCTTGATCTGGACGGGATTGCTGCCACATATCCCGTCTGGCTGTCAGTGACCAAACATTGCGTGAACCCTTCCGCAGCCTCTTTGTCTCCTTCTTCAGCAGGACTTCGAACTCGAACTTCGAACCAGTCCATGCTAACCATCAAGGGCCGACCACTGAGGTGGCCTCTTCTTCCTTCGGCATGGATCGGTGTGGATTGTCCCGGGTACGCGACCTCAGACACACCTCACACCATGAGGCGAACGGAAGATGATTCAGGCTGTGTCTTTCACGCTCCTCATCAGATGGCTGGATCGGAGTTGGGATATCAACCGGTATTCGCACAAATTCAGGGTCGCAATAGATCGTGACCGAAGCTCTTCTCTTCGTCATGATCCTCTCCTTCGGGTCCTTTTGGCCGAGCACCGGCCCCTCCGACAACCGCAGTGGCTCAGCCGGTGGTTCCGCCCGTGACTTTCCAGGCTCCTTTGATTCCCTCTTTTGTTGATCCGACACCTTACAACCTGCACATTCACACACGGTTTCATCACTGGAAGTCCGCTGACAGACTTCTCGACGTGAGATATTGTGGTCCTGCCTTCACCCAGTCTTCTCCAAGCCGAATGCCGCGCGTTCCGTGGTACAGGACATCCAGCTCGTTTGCTTGTGTGGATCGTGTGATCGTGATGACTAGCGGTCCGTCCCAGGCTTCGGTGGTGGAGGACTCGAAGGCTTGGTCACTCCTTCCCCAACCGTCTCTGGTTGATCCACACGTCCCTCTTCTTGGGTTCCGGCCGTGAAGGGCCTGGATCAGCTTCGGATTCTTCGCTCTCGGTGAGCGAGGCCTCCTTCACGCCTTTCTGTTTGACGCTTTCCTTTCTGCGCCGAGACCTCGACTCCTTGGTCCACTCCGAGGCGACCTGTCCGACCGTTCTGCCTCCTGCGGCGTCTCAGGCCAGCTTTGTGGGCTTTGTTTCAGATGTGGCCGAAACTTCACCACATCATTTTCCCACATAGTTGGCATTTCTCCTTTGTTGCCGTTTGGTTACTTTGGCCTTGCTCGTCTTTGCCCTTTGCTTTGCCGTCTTTGCCTCCTTTGCCCTTGCCCTTCGGGCTCTGCTGGCCTTTGGCCCAGCACTCCCCGTTGTGGTTCTTGCCACAGTGCTTACAAAGAGGTTTATATAGATCCCTTCGGACCCTTGCCTTTCCCCTCTTTCATTTGCACGTGGGAATAGTCCCGCTATAGATTGCTCCAGGCTTCAGGGCTTGGAAGCTCCGATCAGCAACTTCATATTCCGTGACTGCTTTCTTCACATGCTGGTATGTGGTCCCACCCTTCACCAACAGTGTAGCATGGACCTTGAGCTCAGGTGGAAGCAGTTTCCTCAGAGTTGCGACCTTTAGGTTCTCACCCAACTTCTCATTGGATGAAACCTCATAGTCTTCAAAGGGCCGTTCAATGGCCAAGATCAAATCCCGAAGTGGAGTCCCCTTAGGAGGCTCGGGGATGGACAAAATTGTCTCCAGCAGCCCAATGGCAGCTGCCCCTGAAGCTGGCTCGATCTCCTTTTGGATCGCATGGCCCCAAACCCATTTGAGATCTGGGCCAACAGAGACGTCCCTTGACCAACCCTGAAAGGAAGGCGTAAAGAGACTCCGATATGATACAACATATATATATATACTATATATATATATTTACAACTTCCCAAAAACTACCCCGACTCATAGCCATCGCCACGGCAGGAGTCCAAGACCTCTAGCCGGATGTCGAATGGCGCGAAGGGAACCTCACAGTCTCTGAAACCGCAGCCGCTTGGAAGATCAGCCATGGTGAAGGGACCGTATGGCTGTGAAAATCGTCATTTTCTGGTATGGGGGTTTCTTAAGTCATGGGTATACCCCCAAGTCGTCCAAGTCATGAGCGACCATGACTTCGTATTGAATCCTATGGTGACTTGGGGATCCACCATTTTAAGAAACCCCCATATGGGAAGATGAGAATCTATTGGATTTAGGCTAGCCTATTTGACAAAGCCATAATTATGACTTTTTCAATGAAGATCGGGGATTTAAAAATTGAACCCTGGGATTTAGCAAGCGAAAATGTGACTCCCTACGGGTTGATTTCAAGGAACAAGTGATGGGAAAACATGATGGATTTTAAATGAATTTTAAGGACACACGTAGGGGGCTGCTTTAAAGCATTAGAATCTTTAGAATTTCCCTTAAATCTTGAAGCGCTCAACAGTTTTGGTTGACAGATTGGTGTGAACCTAGTTGGAAAAGCATACATCAAAGAAAACGGGGAGATGAATCACTTTTATATCATTTGGTAGATGATCTGGTCATCAATACTCAGAAAGCGTCCAAATCAGATGCCAGCAGTACCGGTTGAGCCAAGTTGCCTGTAAGACTGAGACAGAGATTGGTTGGTCGGGGAAATTCGACAGAAACCTCTACATTTTTCATTGGATGCGCAGTGGTTTCTGTTGTTTTCCCACTGCTAGATCAGCCCCTGCTGACTGGGGACCAAAAACAATCGAGAAGCCCATAGCTTCACTTGCTGCTTATTACTCTACCCCTCATTTCCAGAAAAATATCCCCCATTTCAACTGCCTTCCGTTTCCTCCCATCTCACTTGTTGGAGGCCCTAAGGGGCACGTTGCCGGCCATAGGCATCACCTCCAGCGAAGTCCCACTGTGGCCAGGGTGATGTGTCATCACCATGGGGATCTGAAAGAAATGAATGCGAGTTGCTTGGGCCGCAAGGCCTACGCCGGTCCGCCGGTCAGCCAAGTGATGACCTGAGAAATCTTCTGGGGATATATATATATAGATAGTGGAATACCGGGGAATATCATATATACTATGGGGATATAAAGCCAAAAATAAACATCAAAGCATGGGACTATCATGGAAATATCATCTGGATGAATTATAACGACCCCACGTTGTGACCTGGAATGGTGGTTGGTAGGGGTAGCTCTCCCAAAATGACCACATATTTTAGAAATTTGGGTTGGTGGATGATCATTGTTCATCCAGAATGATGATCAGTAAGTAAGGGAGTATCTTGAATCAGACTGGGAATATAATATATATATACACCCTCCGGCAATCAAACGTGGCCAGCTGGAAAATCCCCGAACTCATGAAGGTTTGGTTCGCTGGGGACATCCTCGAACTATAGCTGGTGGATTTTCCAGCTAGCCATGTAGCTGGTTACCGGAGGGTATATCCATTATATCCCCATTATATTCCCACTAGTCACTATATTCCCATAATATCCCCATTATATTCCCCCATGATATTCGCAATATATTCCCATTATATTCCCAATATATTCCATTAGATTCATTAGATGTCTACAATCTTTGACATATTAAACTTTGAAGACTTTGAGTTGGACATGGGTGAAGTGTTCAACTTCGGCTTGTGACAAGGGATGGTCCAAGGCTTGAATTTTTTTTGGGGTTCCGGAGCAAAAACACACGTCGTGAATGAATAAGAAGCACATGTATATAAGCCAGAAGGCCACCAGTTAACTGGAAAAACGTGAAGGCATTTCACGGAACCAGTGACCACCAGAAAGCAATCACTCAATTCTATTGTCAGGCTTGCACTTTGATCCGGGGGTGGTGCCGCTCATATCTTGAGATATGAGAGGATTTCGAACTAAAAAGAGAGGTAAGCCCCACTGATAGTCGAGTTGACTGTTTGCACGAGAGTCGACTGAATTTGAACGGTGGCTGTTTCGGCTAATAGTCTTGATTTTCGAATGAGCCTTTGCGTCAAGTGCCGCGCCTGCCCGCACCTTGACCGAGATACCTGGTGCCTTGGTTGTTCCGCCTGGGAGGTGATAGGGAAAGAATTCGCCAGCCGGTGGTCCGGCCCACGATCAGGTAGTCAATCTCGCACGGGAAATCCGTCCTCAGGGCCGTGGGGGCTGGCTTGGGCCGCGCCTCTGGTGGACCGGGTGCCGGACCCCAGCGTGAGGTTGACACCGCTGCTGGCAAGGAAGCCAAGCGTAAGAAACCACCAAACTTGCAACCCAAGGCACGAGCTGAAAAAGCTCCACCCTGGGAGTACTCACACGAGTATGAGACTGACGAGGAAGAGGAGGAAGAAGAAGAGAGGTCAGCCCCAGCGAGGCCAGACAAGAGAGGTGAGGGAGGAGGAGAATCGAGAAGTGAAAGGAATTCTGAAGTCAAGAGAGAAGACAAGAGTGAGGAGAAGAGAAAGGACACGAAAGAAAGAGAAAGAAGTGAGAGGAGATCAGAAGAGAAGGGCAAGAGAAAGAGAGAGGCTGAAGAAGGGCGAGGAGTAAACGCAGAGAAGAAGAAGAAAGGCAAAAAGAAAGGAAAGACAAGAAAGAGAGGAAGAGAAACAGAATGCACTGGTTGACTGAGGATCCATTCAGAGTCATTCACCGGTACTTGGACGATAGTCATCTTGTTTCCAGGCCAGAGCTAGAAGGACGGCCTGGGAAAAGGAACTCTGGGCAGAAGTTGAAACTGAGGAGGGGGAGCGGGGCAACATTGTTGACTCGGAGAGATGGCAACTCTTGACACCCGCGAGGTTGGGGATGTGTTGGAGTTCGAGACTTCTATGGTCCTCGAAAGTGCGGGCTATGCCTGCATGATCCTGACAGAGGTCGACGCAACGGCGAGCCATGGGATCCGCGTGCAAGGGCGGTTCCTTGGCAGCGACAACAAGCTGACAAATCAGATCAATCGCAGAAAAGTCCCCCTTCATCTTTGCTGGGAGACTCCCTGTGGATATTTTTTTGTCGAGGACTGACACCGGCCAGGCAAGGTGGTGGAATGCCGAGACTTTTGCGGTCCCTATTTACAGCCCTGCGGGAAGCTGGTCCTCCAGGAGTTCATCAACAAAGGCAACGGAGAGGAAGAAGAAGCTCCGCCGGCAAGGCGGCCTGGCAGAGACAAGGGAAAATCCAAGCGGCCCGGGGGAGTTGGCAAAGGTGCCGTGCCCCGTTGGCGGCCCGCTGCCAAGGCGAAGAAGAAGCCACGCGCAGAGGATGGCGACGATGCCAGACGCGCTGGGCTGCAGGAGAAGTTGGCCCGCCTGCGCCGGCGACTGCTGGGTACAGAAGAAGGGAAGGAAGAGAAGGTTATCGATGTGGAGGAAGACGGGGACGTGGCTGCAGAGGAACAGGAGTTAGACTCTGTGGAGGAGGTGGGCAGACTTCCCACCACTGCACTGACAAGAGAGACGATGGAGAGTCCCAGGCGGGCAGGAAGAAGAGAGAAGAGACAAAAAGAGAAAGACAACGGAAAGGCAAAGGCATTGGTGAAGTTGCTCGAAGGAAAGCAAGAGAAAAAGAAGAAGAAAGAGAAGAAATGCACGAAGAAGAAGAAGAGGGTTAAGAAGGAGTCGCCCTCAGGAGACTCCTGCCCAGGCTCATCAGGCCCGAGTTCTCCAGCTCAGAGATGCTGGCACCTCTCCAAAAGCGCTCGGCAAAGAGGCCGGGCACAGTCCTGAAGATGCTGGTGGATCACTCGCTGGTTTCGACCGGTGGGGGCCGCATGACGGCACGGGTGAAGTTGACAAGTTACTTCAACCTCGTGATCAGGCCGTACCACCAGAGCAGCAGCAGAGACATGAAAGAACTGCACCATCTCGCTGTCGCTTTAGACGAGCTGAGAGGTGGACAGTTGGGGCAGCTCGGGGACTCTCTGGCCGCGAGATTCTTGGCAACTCATACGGCAGTAAACGAGGGCCACTGGCGCTCGGCCCAGTTTTTGGAGATACATCCGCTGGAGCCAGCTGCTTGAGGCGCAGAAGCACGGCCGGCAGATTGCCAAAAGCCGAGGCCAAGACGATTGGAGAGGTCGGCGCCAGGACTGGGATGGTTGGAGAGGATCAAACAAAGGAGGAGAAAACAAAGGCAAGGGCAAGACAGGAAAAGGCAAAGAAGGAAACAGAGGCTGGCGTCAGGATTCAGAGCGAAGGAAAGGGACAATGGCAGTCTCAGAAGTGGAACAAACAGTGGTGGACACAGCAGCAGGAGAAGCCCGACGGGAAGGAGAAGCCGGGCGACAAGGAGGCCAGGAAGGGCGAGAAATGACTCAGAAGAAGAGCCGTTCGACGAATGAGCTCTCTCGTGACCCTCCCGTCACCAGGCTTGGCTCCTCAAGATGCTATACTCGGATCTGCAGTTGGAGAAGTCAGTGACTTCGGAGGGGGGCTCTGGCAGTACCATGGCATGGGGCAAGGAGGCAGACGTTGATGTTTCTTTGTATCGATTTGCCATACCTGAGATGACACAGTTTTTTGCACTTGATTTGCCTTTTCGATGCAAAGACTGGAAACGATTGGGTGTGACTGTCGATCAAACTTTTGATGCAGAAAGCGGATGCCATATCCGGCCAGATGCTGAGCTCGTGTTGTCTCCGTGCTTTCGTGTTGTACCAATGGGTCGAATTGGGCACTGTTTTTGTTCCATGAGGCTGTGGTCCGTATTGCTTCTTCGAACTCCCCATGGAATGATGGGATCCTGCGTGAGAAGAAACCGGTGCCTCAACTTGCAAACCACAGAACTGTCATTGGCGTTTACGTTGGACAATATCACCGTCTTAGGGCGTAAACATGATGATGTGTCGTTGAGATGTGATGCCCTCCAGAAGATGAAGCTCTCTGCATCTTTAGTTTGGATCACTTGGAGATCACTTGATGCTCCTCTCATTGTGACAGTCGAAGTTGAGAACTCTGCCACCTCTGGTTATGCCCTGATGTCTTGCCAGCCTGAGGTTTCAATCATCCAATGTGCAATTGCGGTACAAGAAAAGTGGAGGTTTATTCCCCTGCCAAAAGAGCTGAAGAAACATGCAGCCAATCAAGACCTTGAGGGATTTACCTCTTCCCTTGAGGACATGTTTGAAAGACCACCCGGCAATGTTGATGCTTTTGTTCCGGCAGCACTCTCGACCGAGTGCGCATCATTTGTGCTTGACGCCTTCCGTGAAAATCTGACCTGGAAACCAGCGCAGTGACTTCGCAGGCTAGAGCTAGCAGAGCTGACCGTGTAGATATAGATGTCCCTGCATTGGTTGAGCCACTAGATATAGTTTTTTTGAGAATGAAGATAACTTCCGTTTGCTTTGGTCCAGGCGGTGGAAGAATGTTTCTGAACACATCACCATCAAAGAAGCCAGGGTTTTGTTATCTTCACTTAAACGTTCGTCAAGGGTCCAGTCATCGCACTGGCATAGAAAACTTGCGGTCAGTGACATCCTTGGCGCGGTGTGTGTCTTTTCAAAAGGTAGGTCGGGTAATGGGAAGGTTAACCTTTTGTGTCGTCAAGCTGCTGCACTCCAGTTCGCTACTGGCATCATTTGGCATGTTAGGCATTTAGAGAGAAAGAGGAATGTCGCCGACAAGCCGTCTAGAAGATTCGAAGCCCGGAAGCTGTTGAGAAAACCCCCAACTTATTGTCGGGAAGTTGTGAACCTGGGTAGTGGCCTGTCGAAGGAGGCTAGTGCTCCAAGCAAACCCCTCCAACCTCACCGCAAATTTGTTGAGAATGTTTTCCCATGCGGCGCCACCAAGTTTTTCCTCGAGATCTTCTCTGGGACCGGACGGCTCACTCGAGCCATCCAGGAGTCCGGCGTCTCAATTTTGGAGCCGCTTGATTACATACTCGGGCCACATGCTGACCTTAGAGGTAGGTCCACTCAAAAACTTGTTCTTGATTGGATAAAAAAGGGTAAGATAGGGTTTGTCCATGTCGGTACCCCTTGCACCATTTGGAGCCAAGCACGTCACAATGTGAAAGAGTCGCATGCCACTAGGTGCAAAGAAGAGATTGGTGTTGAGCTCGCCTTGTTTTCTGCAGAGGTCATTAGGACTTGCAACCGATGCCAAGTAGGATGCGCCCTTGAAGACCTATCTAGATCCAAACTTTTCAAGTTTGACCCCGTAGTCCATGCCATTGCCTCAGGTGACAATGATGTTGTCGACTTTGATATGTGCCAATATGGGGCCCTAGAAAAAGTCTACTACTTTAATCACCTCGGTAAAATGGTTGAGCCCTCTCCGCCACAAGTGTTGCCATAAATCACATGCAGTTTGGCTCAAAGGTAAGATGCTAGCTCCTAACCCGGAAGGAACACCAGTGTATGTCAACCGCACTGCACTTGCTGGTGCCTACCCATTTAAGTTAGTTGAAGAATATGCGAAGCTAGTGAAACGCCATGCCAAGCTTGATAGACAGGCACACCAGACCGAACAAGTCCATTAGGGAGCTGCGCTCCGGAGTGTTGCGTAACGGTCAGTTGAAGCCAACAAACAGTGGTCCAAGTCAATTGAAGGCCACGAAAAAGTTGAATACAACCTACAGCTTCTCCAACAACATGGTGGACTTGAAAACTTCAAACACTACATCGCCCCCGGCAGGGCGAAAGCGAAAAGCGAATGAGGTGATGCCCGAACACCGACCAAAATCTAAGGATGAGACCATTCTGGCCGGCATTAGGCCCGAAAGAATGCTTAGAGTAAAGAGGGTTAGGCCTTCTACCCTGGTGTTGTATGACTCCCATGTCCAGCAGTTATCAATGTGGGCGCAGCACAAAGAACGACACTTGTCTTCCTTGGCAAATTTCGATGGCAACCTATTTTAGTCTGCTTTTCGATGATGGTGTGTCTATGACAGTGGCATCATATACCTTGTTTGGTTGGATCACTCTCAAAACAGTTCCAGCATGTCCAGAGCGTGACCTTTTGCCTTTGTCCAGAGCAGCTCTCACAGCTTGGAGAGGCGCCAGAATTGCAAGAGGCAGGGTCGGGGTGCCACCACAGGTCATGTTGCCTTTGCTACCTTTTGCATCAAACATGAAGCCGTCTGGGCAGCGGCTGCTGTCCTTGTGCAGTACGATCTCTACGCTCGGCCACCAGAATCTTGGGTGTGACTGGCAGAGATAAGCGGCACTGGAGCACAGACCGTTTGCCCATTCTATCCTTGAACGTTTGGGTCGGAAGTTTTTGGATGTTGATTGGCCATTGTTTTCTGGCTCACTGTCTCAATAATATGAAGAGCTGCTCAGAAGCTTCTCAAAACTACATAAGTTGAAGCAAGGTTTTTTCACACCGCACTGCATTAGACACCCAGGTCCCAGCTATGACGCAATCCATGAGCTGCGGTCGATACAAGCCATTCAAGCTCGTGGCCGCTGGGCCTGCCAGGCCTCAGTTAGTCGGTACAAAAAAACCTGGAAGACTATTGCTTGAAGTATCCCGCCTGCCACCTAGCCTGAAAGTAGGTAGCTCTTCGTTGGCGCATGATACTCTGACCTGTATCTTGAGCCATACATGGGACTAAAGTCCAGAATCCAATGTTTGGCAACTTTTGCAGTTTGTGCCTTGATAGCGTTTGCAATGAAGTTTGGTCAGCCTGACCGATATGCCAAGCCAACCTACCAATGCATCGATGATTGCGTTTGCAATGAAGTTTGGTCAGCCTGACCGATATGCCAAGCCAACCTGCCAATGCTCGTTTGCAATGAAGTTTGGTCAGCCTGACCGATATGCCAAGCCAACCTGCCAATGCATCGATGATAGCGTTTGCAATGAAGTTTGGTCAGCCGGACCGATATGCCAAGCCAACCTGCCAATGCATCGATGCTCTCAACATGTTGCCTTTGCCTTTTCATCATGCCCTGCAGCACCATGGCTGCAGTGTACCATTCGTTCACCATCATCCTCATTGCAAGCTGTTTACTTTTTTGGAGCAGAAAAAGAGTCACTGTGCGTCTGGGCTGGCGGAACGTAGCAATGAGCAACTTTCAGCAAAGCGATTGTTATCATGTTAGTGTGCAAGGCCCCATTTGATGTCACTCTCGAGTTCATCTTGGCCCTCCACCCGCACCACTCGGGGCCGTGATAGCGTTTGCAATGAAGTTTGGTCAGCCTGACCGATATACCAAGACAACCTGCCAATGCATCGATGATAGCGTTTGCAATGAAGTTTGGTCAGCCTGACCGATATGCCAAGCCAACCTGCCAATGCATCGATGCTCTCCACATGTTGCCTTTGCCTTTTCATCATGCCCTGAAGCACCATGGCTGCAGTGTACCATTCGTTCACCATCATCCTCATTGCAAGCTGTTTACTTTTTTGGAGCAGAAAAAGAGTCACTGTGCGTCTGGGCTGGCGGAACGTAGCAATGAGCAATATATATATATAGAACTTCCACTTTTTGTGGATTACATTCAGAATCCATCAAAATCTACTCTTGTAATTTGTTCCAATCAACTGTTCTTTTTGGCAACGCCCCCGATTGTGTGATTGTAATTTCCACATGCAAATGCAAAACCATACCTTAAACGATAGTATTTGATGGCTAAACTATCATTTTTTAGCTAAACCCAAAAGGTCGTTGCGGCCTGTTTTTGAAGTTATTTAGACGTATTGAACGTGGGGGGGCGTACGGCCATCTGAGCGAGGGTACGGCGGGCGAACGGGGGGGGAACGGG
>Ga0126342_10012094_pt1 | contig 15411 bp, 19 predicted proteins | sample Cyp1metagenome_FD_92528 | JGI IMG/M metagenome (GOLD analysis project Ga0126342, IMG submission 92528) | Coral microbial communities from Lord Howe Island, Old Settlement Bay, Australia - Cyphastrea 1 metagenome | ecosystem: Host-associated > Invertebrates > Cnidaria > Coral ...
AGATAGATTAGATAGATTAGATAGATTAGATAGATTAGATAGATTAGATAGTTTAGATAGTTTAGATAGATTAGATAGATTAGATAGATTAGATAGATTAGATAGATTAGATAGATTAGATAGTTTAGATAGTTTAGATAGATAGATAGATAGATCGATAGATAGATAGATCGATAGATAGATAGATAGATAGCTTAGATAGATAGATAGCTTAGATAGATAGCTTAGATAGATAGCTTAGATAGCTTAGATAGCTAGATAGCTTAGATAGCTTAGATAGCTTAGATAGCTTAGATAGCTTAGATAGCTTAGATAGCTTAGATAGCTTAGATAGCTTAGATAGCTTAGACAGCTGGATAGCTTGGATAGCTTGGATAGCTTAGATAGCTTAGATAGCTTAGATAGCTTAGATAGCTTAGATAGCTTAGATAGCTTAGATAGCTAGATAGCTAGCTAGATAGCTAGATAGCTCGCTAGCTAGCTAGCTAGATAGCTAGATAGCTAGATAGCTAGGTAGCTAGACAGCTAGACAGGCAGGCAGGCAGGCAGACAGGCAGGCAGGCAGGCAGGCAGACAGGGAGACAAGCAGACAGGCAGACAGGCAGACAGGCACACAGGCAGGCAGGCAGGCAGGCAGACAGACATGTGTGTGTATGTATGTATGTGTGCGCAACGTTCTGCAAATCACATACCCACACATCAAACCTAATATCAAACTGGCCTCGATTGTAGCAATGGTTTCTGCACGCTTTGGTCATACGGTGCTTCTCCGGAGTGATGGCAGTGCTGTTGCCATCGGACGTAATTTACATGGAGAATGCGACATCTCACCTCTGGGTGAGGGGTTGACATACTACGTTCAGATTTCAGCAGGCTATGGCCATACAGTACTTCTCCGAAGTGATGGCAGTGTTGTTGCCTTCGGAGATAATCGAAATGAACAATGCAACATCCCACCTTTGGATGATGGAATGGTATACACCCAAATTTCTGCCGGTTATGACCATACAGTGCTTCTCCGGAGTGATGGCAATGCTGTCGCCATTGGAGACAATAGAAAGGGACAATGCAACATACCACCTCTAGACGAGGGGTTGACATACGTTCAGGTTTCTGCACGCTATTCTCATACAGTTTTTCTGCGGAGTGATGGCAGTGCTGTTGCCATCGGACGAAATACAGATGGACAATGCGACATCCCACCTTTGGATGATGGAATGGCATACACCCAAATTTCTGCCGGCTTTGATCATACAGTGCTTCTCCGGAGTGATGGTTGTGCTGTTGTCATCGGTGCCAATAGATTTGGATTATGCAACATCCCACCTTTGGATGAGGGAATGAAGTACGTCCAGGGTTCTGCAGGCTTTGCGCATACAGTGCTTCTCCGGAGTGATGGCAATGCTGTCGCCATTGGAGGCAATGCATATGGAAAATGCAACATCCCACCTTTGGATGGAATGGCATACGCCCAAATTTCTGCCGGCGATGACCATACAGTGCTTCTCCTGAGTGATGGCAGTGCTATTGCCATCGGAAGCAATGACTTCGGACAATGCAACATTCCGTTGCCAGCGCCAGGAATTTGCTACGTGGGCGATTTGACCTGTGGCAGAGACTTAGCTCTACAACTCGAGGCTGTGGTGGAGGGTGATGCGGTCACCCTGATTTGCTCGACTTTGGTTGGGGAAGAGCGCCTTCATTTGACAGCACGGGGCGTTGATTCGGCCTGGGAGACGCACAAAAGCATTGCCCGTGAATTGAAGATGAACCTTTGGAATCTTCACCTGGTTTTGCCAGATGGGCAGTTGTTGGCCAAAGTCTGCCGCGCAAATCCAGGGGCCTCAGTTGCTGACTTGACTCAAAGTACAAAGAGACGGCGAGTCGCATGACTTCTAAGCCACAGCGTGCACAGGGGTCCGTACATATTTGGCGAGTGAAACGCTACATGAAATGGTGGTCTCTACTAATTTAAGGTGGTATGACCCCCCAACCGTGCTGAAGGGCACGGATCAAAACCTACTATACCATAGTATACCATAGTTATATATAGTTTGTTGGCAATGAACATCCATCAATCATCCATAAATCCACAGCTTGCTTTGTTGCTCACCACGGGGTTTTGACCCATACCCTGACGGAGTACGGGCCGCAAACCTTGAGAGTCGCAGCAGCGGTGGTACTGGGATACGCTCTGAAGATCAAATGTGAGACTGGAATAAACATGAATAAACCATTATTTTCAAGTCATGGCCCGTCATGGCCATGATTTTGTTGACGTCAAGATACACCCCAAGGAACCTGCTGGAACCCGACAATCGCTTGGTAAAGCTAATATTGAATTGCTATTCAAACTCTTCTGAAGCTATCTGAAGCTAGGTTTTTATGCACCATGCCATAGTGGTTTACTTTTGCTCAACCCACGGTGGCACAGTCCGTTTGGTTTCAACATGTTTCAACCAGACCGCAGAATTTCTCTAGCGGAGCCTCGGCAGTTTTTGCTAATTGGGCAGTACCTAAGGGTGGTTTCGGTTCTTTTTGGTTAGGCTTTCTTTTCGGGCCTGTTCTTTTTATTTTTGGACCAGTGTAGGGTCCCTTATCTCTCTCAAATCTGCAGGATTCACAAGTTCTGTTTTGTTTTATTAAAATATGTTCTTATATGTGTCCTTTTCTTTGACTAGAACTTTGTAGACACGCCTGTCCTCCAAAATTAAGTGATCAGTTTGTTTTTTGTTAGGCACTCGTTTTGACTCAAACATTTCTGACAAATCCCTGACACCCAAATCAGGGTTTCAGTTTTTCAAGTCCCGTTGTTTTTTCTTGGATATTCAGCATTACAAAAAAAATGTAGAAAACTTGAGCCCTTCACCCAATTTGTGGTAGGATTTTTCGGGCTTCTATAGCTTCTATGATCACAAAGGATTGGCCCAAAAAGAAAGACTGACAACATGTGGAAACCCTTCATCCTAACAACAATAGAGGTAACAACTTGAAACTACTGATCAGATCTGATCAGATCTAGTAGATGGCTAACAGATTCTTGGGCATGCCACACCGGGAACATGTAGTGAGGACCGTGAAAGGGTGCCCAACCACCACTCCTATTGGGTTGTTGATGTTACTGTAGAATCTCTTGTGACAAAAGTCCATGATCTCACGGTTGGATCCAGATTTCCTCCCAACGCCCAGGTCATTTTTGCCAAGGTGGTCTTTCAGTTGCTCGAAGTGGGCTTGGAGGGAGCCACAGCATGACCGGGGAACCACCCAAGACTTGACTGAGTTGTTCTTCGTTTGGGTTTTGTTGGCAATTCGCCCAAGAAAAAGAATCAAACCATATCAAACCATGTCTTCCAATGGCAATGGTTTCTGCCAGCCAACCACTGTAAGCAACAAAAATAGCTGGCCATTTCTGGTGCGAGTCATGGCCGAATCCGGAGAGATATGTTGAAATTCGTGAAGAATCGGATTTTACCTGTTGGATCCTGTTGGTGTTTTTTGTTTGTAAATCACGCACCGTCCCCAGTCCCCACTAAACTTTTCTTACTTTGGTCCATTGGTGACCCCTTCGATCCTACTGTCGAGGCTTCCGCTCTTCTGCGAGGATGGCAGTCTGGATATGGGCTCCTGTCCCTCACTTTGCCGCGAGGAAATGCCCTGGACTGCCCTGCTGGGACTAGCAGCTTGACGCCAACCGCGCCAGTGGATCCGGAAACCAAGCATTTTCTGGCAGAACCGGGTTTTCATACCCTCTGGTAAACATAGAAAAAGCTATGGAAAATCACAATTTTTGATGGGTAAATCCACTATAAATGGGCCATTTTCAATAGCTATGTTAGTTTACCAGAGGGTATATGATACCTTGGGAAACCAGTGGTGAAGGCCCCCCGCAAAAGAACCTGATCTACAGATGGTGATTTCCCTCCGTTTTGGTTGAATCATTTTCGATGACCCCTTTTGATTCGTGGGTTCATATCCGTTCAGATGCTTCCCAATATAATGTTATCAGCAAGTAAATATGTTTTATATATATAACATGTATTCCTGCAGTAGGTTATTCTTTATGATCTTCATGATCTCAACATCAAAAATTCGGTGTCCCTTGGTATCTCCCCATGACTTCCGCTACCTCCACCCACCCACCCACCCACCCACCCACCCACCCACCCACCGCTGCAATGTGAGGTGAAGACACAGCAGAACGCCAATGCCCCTTGCAGCTTGGCCGAGCCCTCCTTGTCGGCAGTGCTGTGGGCCGACGTGCTCTTCTCGCTGGTGTTGCTGTTGGTCACTGGGAAAAACATGGCTGGGGATGGTTGAGGTTAATGTTAATTATATACTTGGGATTCGGATTGGTTTATGGTAGTTCATTGATGTTTTGAAAGAATGCTTTAGATGTGCTTAAGTTGTTTTCAGATTGACGCTGTTTTCTAATTTTGTTTTGCCCAAGAATGGGGATGTCATAAAATTACCGCTGGTTAATGGGATGGCCTATGATTACTATCTCCGCTGTATGAGAACAGGCTGACAGGTGTTAGGCAATGTCAGGCATTTGTTCAGATCATTTTTGTTGTGTGCATGTGCTACGTACGCTTGCGATAAATTCAATAGGCTGGTGGAACCAGTACCAGCAGACCACCAGCCGGATCCAATATCTCCAGCCTATTTGAAGCTGAAAAGTCCATAAAATTCCGGCGAATTGTCACCCCAGAAATCCATTCTGAAGATCTGAAAGAATTGAAATTACCAATCGCTTGGATTTTTCAAAAAGTACCAATCGAGTAGCTAAAGTCAAAACAGTCGCGTGGCGACAGAGTTCTGCTGATCCCGAATCCCGGGGTTTGTCCATGGTTTTTCCGCCCTGATTCCAACCCCAAATCCGTGTGATTTGGACATGGGGTAAACCCTCCATTTCCAAAGCCAAAATGACCACAGTCGACTTGGATAAGTTGGGACAATTTTCAGGAAATCCTTCAAACAAACATCAACTTGTAAAAAATCATGGTTTCATCATGTTTCACCATAGCCTTGATCTCAGGTGATGTGCGCTTCGCGTATGGGCGGACGATTCGGAAGTACTTCGCAGATCTTGGAAAGCCACATGGCGGCCGTGGCAGTGATGTCAGGGTCCAAAAGTCCAAAAGTTGGGGAAGTGACCGGTAGTAGCCCTCGTTTTTCAGGGGGCCATTGAAGAAATGGTAAGACAGTGGTTAATAGTGGGGTTTTTAATGGTGGTTAATAACTGATAATAATGGCTAAATGTGGGTTTCTTGAGTCATGGGAACCCCACAGTCACCAGTTGCCTTCAATAGTCGTGGGAACCCCACAGTCACCAGTTGCCTTCAATATGCCTTCAATATCCTTCAATAAGTACTAAGTCATGACTGGATGATTTGGGGGATCCGGGACCCCCCATTGTTCTGAAACTCTATACCAATGTGGGGAATATATGGGATATCACCAAGACTTAACGGAAAATCCATGGGGTAAACACCCTCATTCGCCGAGGCTTAAAGGCAGTGGAGAAGAAGAATCGCAGGAGACCAGTTTTTGGCTCAACCAGCTGGTTGAGTTCACAGGGTACGTTTGTCTAAAAATGATATATGAGAGCCGGGGGCCCAAGAATACCCTGTTATTTCAAGTATGAAAAATGCATGCCATTTTCAACTAGTCTATGTTGTATATTCTTGACGGGTGTGCTGCTGATGATAGCAATTGTTGGCTAATGGTATTTCATGGGCCCAACATGAGAGGGTGTGAGCCATCAAGCATCAATACCAAGAAAACTGGCTTTGGTAGCCACATGCTGAAAGTATCACCAGCTAATTGGGGAGTTGTTTTTGTTCCTTGCCATATTTCTGTTTGGAATCAATGTGTCTAGCCCATATTGTCATGATCTTTAGGGATGTGCTACTACCATCTGGTTATTTTACATAGCCATGGAAAACTCACCATGCTATTAATAGGTAAAACATGGTAAAACAACTATAAATGAGCCATCTATACCATGGCGATGTTAAATAACCAGAGGGTAACACTGATGTTCCGATGGATCCGGATGCTCTGCGTTGGGTGATGGAAGTCCAATGGCTCCACTTAGTTACGGATCAATACCTATAAGTATAGCATTTTTGTATAATGAGCATCCATAAATCCATATAAACCCACAAAAACTCCAGATACTAATTAATATATATATATATATGTGTGTGTATATGTATATATATATATATAGATAAACCCCAGCAATTTTGGGGGTCAGAAGTGGATGTTTTGTGCCCCAGCTTTCGCAGGATGAGTACCCACATCACCCGCGAGATCTTGAAAGCTGCGTCGCTTGCGGAGCAGATCGAGGTGGGCGCAGACGATGACGATGACGAAGAGGATGAGGAGTTGGGTGGCAATCCTTCAGGCGGATTCTGTGTGGAGGGATGATGATTTGGGATGATGAACCGTGTTTGGGATGTTTTCTGTTGGGGAACCTGGGGAAGTATGATCTTTTGAGCAAACATTATTGGTTATGATAACTGATTATGGAAATGGAGCTTGGGAGGACTTTTTTTCAGGAACCATTGCTTATCCCAGTTTGGATGCTTTCATTTCGTAGGTCAGGAGATATGGATCCTTGGTGAGTTGTGAGTTTTTGAGGGTGGAAGGCGCTCCGTTACATGGGGCTGCAGGACTGCGGCTGTTAACTATGGATAACGATTATGGCCATAACCTCCATTAGTTGGGATATAATCCCTACAGCTATGGTGATGCATCCATCCAACTTTGAGAGGCTTTTTTATGGGTCACGAACCTGACAAAGCTAAACACCGTAGTAATTATTGGGAATATTCATGATCAATTATAGGATAAGTAGGGAGAGAGATATATATATGTATACGAATGGTTGTGGGGCGGAGCTAGCAATTTGTTGCAGGGCAAGGGTCTCGTCAAAAGATTAGATAGATATATGATAGATATATGATATGTCTATATATATATTATGAGATATTATGTTTATTTATTTGTACATACATATATATATATATAAATATACATTATTATATTAAACATGATGTAATCAGAGCCCGTCAACTTCCGACAAGTTTTCAGATTTTTCCAGCCATATTAACCACCGATGACCAGCTGGGGAAGCAATGGTTGGAAACTCCCCGGTTCCCAGGCTAAACCTCAACCCACATCATTTGATCGCCATGTTCATGGCCTATATCAAGCTATGGAACCTACAAAATTTGGTAATCAAACATGGTTTGCTGGCTGGAACTGGCTGGACCCCCACCCATATCACCCATTTAGTTTAAGTTTAATCATTTCCCCATGGATGCAATTTCCGAACGCGCAGGTGCTGCGACCCCAGCGCCTGGTGGGGAAGAAGCTCAGGGCTCCAGATGGGTTCCTCAAATGCACCAGATTTTGGGAGCCGCTGTTGAGTTGGCCCATGAGTGGAGGTTTATACCATCAGTAGAAGCAATGTCATAAACCATCCATAGATCCATACTTGGATGGTTTATAATGGTTTAAAATGGTTTATACCCATGATTTGGGTGATTTTGGGGATGGTAAACACCATTTGCTTTACTCACATAACAGTTACTTCTTGACATCCTGTGGCTTCAAAAAATGAACAAATCTCCCAATCTCCCCGCCTTAGGCGAAGATGCTGAAACACGTGCAGGCCGAATCCAAGAAACTCAAGGAAACGGGTTGGCAATGGTGGCACCTTGTCGATGGCTCAGGGTGTGTAACTTGTATATCTTAAGGATAATGGGCCGAAGATCATACACAGAGAAGTACCCAGAACATGTGCAGTTCTTTCAATGATGATGAGAATGTGCAGTTCTTTCAAATGTGAGTTTTTTGAAGATTGATATGTTGAGTGTTCACGGTGTCCATGTTGCTGCTCAGGGGTCTCAGTATCTCTCTACTGACCTAGATCAACCTCGGTGGGGTGATGAATGGCGGGTGAATGGGCTGTTTATTAGCCATGTTGATGGGAAAAAACATGTCCGGGCTGGGTTTGGCCAGGATAGATCTCCCACTAACTTCAGCCTTGCATTCCCCGGCAATCAAAATACCCCTTTGAACACCATGGGAATTCAGAATCTCCAAAAAGCGTGTCAGATGTTTTCTGTGGCCAAAGGGCATTCCATGGCTCCAATTCCAAGGTGGAGCAGCAGGATAATCCCGGTGGATCATGACGCAAAAGTCAATCATCACCATTTTTTAGTAGGATTTCACTTCAATTTTTCGATTGTAAATATGGGGGATAGCCATGGGGATAGCCGGGATAGCCATATTTTCAAAGCTGGGCCATATGGAATTTCAAGGATCATCAGATCATCAGCTGCTTCCGCCGTTGCGCGGTCTTTCGAGGAAAGACACCGTGGTGGCTCCCGCCTACGTCCGAAAACCCGCGCGGGACTTGTACGAGATCCGCTTCAGTCTTGCCTTGACATGCCGCTAGGATGTCAGCTGGTGATTTAATGGTGGTTAATATGGGAATATCTATGGTTAATGGTGATTAATAGTGGATTAATGGCGATTAATGGTGGTTATTAATGGCTAATAGTGAATTAATGGTGATTACCCTCTGGTAAACAAACAAAAAGCTATTGAAAATTGCCATTTATAGTGAGGTGTCGCATCAAAAATTGTGATTTTCAATAGTTTTGTTAGTTTACCAGAGGGTAGTATGAAATGGATTACCCCAGCTGATTTTAAATTGCATTTTCTGTTGAAGGATTGTTTTAAGATTGTGACTGCTAGATTAATTGGGTAATTGTTTAATGTCACTTTGGCGGGGAAATAGACTACCCACATCTATGTACTCTAAATATGTTGATTTACTGTATTTTGCCGGACAAGGTCTCCATGCTTCACAATCAAAATCTTGAGACTTCGGGGATATGGCATTGTGATGTTTGGGCCAGTGGGCCCCACGTTTGGTAGAGGCACATCATTGCATTTCCGGACATACCTTTTTAATCCTTTTATCCATACTACCAACTTCCTATAATATAACATCCTATAATCAGGAAGAGGTTGAAGAGGTCCCTTGGTGCCTTGGTCCTTTGCTAGCCATGTTTGCATTGCTGCTTCGATCTCGTGGGCTTGAACCCATCAAGTCCAGCGTGGTCATTCCTCCCCTAACAAGCGACGCGTAGCCCAACAAGGTGCAGTTGGAAGATGCTGCTTACCTTTTGAACCCCCTTGAAAAATGACATTCTTTCCAGGTTTTACATGGTTTTACCATATTTTTGTGATATTTTTTCCCACTTAGCCGCGCCCCTGGACAGCGCGGCTCATCCCATGTCGAGGCTTGGCCATGCTGATCTTCGGGTGGACCTCTATGGTGGACAGCGGCCGCAGCTTCAGCACCTCCCTGAAGACCAACAACTTCAGCGGGACGCAGGTCCGAGTCCTGGCGCCTTGGCGGGTTGGCGGGGGGGAAGGGGTTGGGAGGGGAAGGCTGAAGGGGGGGCCCGGGGGGGCTGGAGATATCTTGAGATATTTTTTGGGGGATAACATTTTTGAGTGCCACCCAGAATGTTAGATCGTTAGATCTTCTTTCAATGTGCCACGGATTTAATGAATTTTCAGGCTCTTGGCATCATTTGGCATCTTGGACGGAAGAAAATTGTAGTTTGTGGTCGTGTGATGTCCTGGCCCAGGTACACTACTGGTGAAAGACGATCCTTCTTTGTTTGCGAAAATGTGTTCCACTCCCACTGGACAGATCTTCATTGGATTAAGGGAACATCTTCACCGGAAAATCATGGTGTTTTTAACATCAAATTGGTTAGGGTGTCCATCTCTGCCGGAAGCCTATCATCAGTTCTCACCATTCATAATCCCATAACAATCACCATTAATCACTATAGATCCCCTGTAAATCCCAATATGATTCACAAAAACTTTTCATTTCTCATCCCATTAATCCAATATCATCACCTTTTACTAAGCCAGGGCTTCATGATGCTTCATGGATTTCCCGAAAGGTCCTTTTCCTCATCATGATCGTCGTCGATCGTGCCTTATATACCTGGTATCGTGGGGACCACGGCCGCGACGGCACCGGCAACGCTCTGAACTCTGCCTCCTTCAAGGCGCGAAGATAGAAATGGCAGAAAGGATGGGAGGAATTTCACCATCAAAACTGGCATTTTTTGGGGAAACTCATAGTGATTAATGGTGATTAATGGTGATTATATAATGGGATTATTAATGGTGATTACTCAACCACGATTTCTATCAATATATCTATTTGTCAATCTATCAATCAGTCCCTTTGTCTATCTCATCATCTCATCTCATCTCATCTCATCTCATCTCATCTCCTCTCAGTCCAATCCAATTTTCTTTCAAAAAAGTCAAATCTACTGTAATCACCCCTTAAATATGTTCTGAACCTAGATATCATTATCTATCATTATCTATCATTATCTATCCATTCAATAGAAATACGGTGTCTATTTTACTTCAATACATCACATATTGTGTTCCAATGAGTTTTGTCCAACTTACCTTGGAAGAGATCTCGGCCAGGGCCTACTGGCCCGCGTGGTGATGAAGATTCTGCTGGTGGTGCATGTGATCTGTGGCTGGGCAAAGTGATGGGGAAAAAAGTTTGTGACTGGTGAAGAATGGGTCAGAATGGCTAGTCAACGTTAGTCATCTTAAGATTCACACTGGTCTTACGCTTGTTAGGAATGGTTAGTAATGGTAGTGGCCCATTTAAAACCGGCATCAACGGTCAATCTTGGTGACGACTGGTCCATAGTTCATAGTGATTAGTACTGAGACCGGGGTGATGAGTTGATCCCTAACAAAATGTGATAATGGAGCAACATACCTAGCAGTGTTTTGCACTGGGTAACATCCCAATGTGTTTCCTTCCGGTTTCGATTTTGTTGTACCCGATTTTGAAGGCCGGGTGTTACGGATTCCATACATAATCCACCTTTGGAATCAACCAGTGAACAAACGTTAGCAATGAAGAATCCACATAATATATAAACCCCGGTTGGAGTTCCAGTCTTTCAATGTCTATCAATGGTGATTTCAATTAAGCGGCCCCATGTTTGGCAGCCTGGCATTTGGATGATGTTTGGATATTCTTTTCGGGTAAAATGATGCACATATTGCATACATGTCGAGCATGTGGGTATAAATGAACTACCATGGTATATTTGTCATCCTGATTTTCAGTATATTTGCCATGATACTGAAAAAACAAAACATGTCCATAGTTATTTACACAACCAATCATTTACACCATATATAGTTACATATCCATACGTATCCCATGTATTTCTAGTGATGGTGATATCATATCATATCCACCATCCACCCCTGCGACACCGGGTGGTCCCCGTGGTTTCGCCCAGTGCTCCATTGTCTCTTCATCAAGCAGTGGAGTCGGAAGGTGGTCCGAAAAGAGAAGATGTCGCTGGGTGAAAGTCGCCGCGTTGCCGTGGCGCTGGTTTTTTTGGGGGATAGATGGGGATAGTTTTTGTTTTGGGTAAATGTATTTTTTTTGAGAAATGCCTAAATGATGGTAAATGATGGTAAACAAAAAATGATGGTAAATGTTGGTAAACTCCATGTTTTTATGCCTAATTGATGGTAAATGAAAACATGGAGTTCATGAGAGGGCCTGGTCAATGATGGTAAATGTCATTTTTGTTTCGGATAGTTATGCCTGGTAAATGATCGGTAAATGTTGTATGTAAATGTAACACGGCTACAGGAGTTGATAGTATGATTTTGATTCTTTGGATGGACTTGTGATTCCATCCATGGTCACAAGCGGTCACAACATGTGCATTTTCAGATCGGGGATTGGTCATTTTTTCATGGATAGGGTTGAATAGGGTTGGATTTCCCAAAATTTTCTCATGTTTTTCGATGTTTTTTTTCCATGAAAACCTCCATTCAGAAGATTAGCGTTGAGAAATCCCATCATCGGCCAAGCCGGGAGTGTGGCGTCGCAGATTTGTCCACAGGCATCACTATGGGATGATACCATCTGGTTATGACTAACAGGGCCAGCCATGGAAAATCCACCCATTTTTAAGAACGGTAAACCATCTCTTTCGATTAGGGCCATCTATAATATGGCTATGTCAAATAACCAGAGGGTAGCATTCCCACACCCATCGGTCCAAGGAAGTCTGACAGATCTTTGATCTCCATGTCGATGCTGTCGGGCTTCTACGTGCTTTGGCGGAAGACCATTTTTGAACGGAGATCCCCGGGGATAGGATGCAGTGGATACAGTGGATGGGGCGAAATCCAGTTATCCCCAGTTGAAAACGGTGGATATAGGTGGTAAACATCCCCTGATTTTGGATGGGTTTCAACATGTTTCAACCATCCTTTTGGTGGCGCAGGATTTCGCAACCATCCACAGTAGGGCGCGTTTGGATGTTGAGAGGATTCTAATCGCTTATATCATACATCCTGATCTCATTTGGTGGTACCATTTGATGAAATGTACTGAGGAAATGCTGCTGAACGATTTGTGTTTGGACGTCACTATTAACCTTTTAAATCATGGAATAAATAGTTGATACCCGATTGAATATGAGCATTTTTGTCAAGGGGTTTCCAAGTTTTGCAATGTTAAGGATAATTCTCACCGCACGGTGAATCCATGAATGAATTCCTGCAAATTCCGATGTGCCAAAACATGTGCTTGGGGGGAGTGAATGCATCCGTCACTCACATTGTGTTTGAGGCACAGTTGAGGTTTGTGTTAAAGATTTAAAGCATGTTTGTATACATTTTTATTGGTCAGTATCGTCAGGTATATTCGAAACATGTGTATTAATTTAAAAAAACATTATAATATATTATATATAGCATCAGGTGCGTTTGTAAATATGTCGGTTTTACATCATTACCCTATGTTTTTTTTTCATGGTTCTGTTGCTAACAAAGACGTCACCCATTTCTCCCAGCTTTTCCAGCCAGGTGCTGTACCTCACGTACTTGGCCTTGAGTTCGCTGCAGCTGAAGTACGACGTGCACGTCATGCGTGGAGGGCTGCGCTTCTGCCATAGCACCGATATTGGCTCCATGCTGGTCTTTAAGGTAGGGAACAATGGGGCCAGTGGTGTCCCATGGTGTCCCATTCTCCAAAGCGATTTAGTCAAGAAATGTCAAGAAAGATACCAAGGATGCAACTGCATTTTAAACTTAAAAGATATTGATATATAAGAAACATGAATCACCAATCAACCAGCAGTTACATAGCCAGCATCAGCTAGCAATTCCAACCACCCCAACATCTAGTCCAATAAAGTTTTTGGGAGCCAGTGACAGAAGATCAAACCGCAGCATCTCTACACCCAAAAACCTTCGCTGAATTGCTGCTACGATCCATGAACCGTGCCCTGGGGGCCCAAAGGTTGACGGATATCGAGCGATCAAACGGCCCCTTTTTGAACCCAATCTGCAGCAGATCAACTCCAAGCCACTCAAAACACCCAAAGAAACAGTCCATCAGCCTAGTTCAATCATTTTATTTCCAGAATATGTCCAATTGCCATTTCAACTAAGTACATTGATGACATTGATTCTTATCCCATCTAAAAACTCCTGTTTTTGCATGTTTTTGTTGACCTCCCATATCTTTCCCTTAAACACTTGGTGCGCCACCGTTTTTAGCGCATCGGACAGTGCCAGGCCTACAGCGCCATCCCCTTCCTCAACGAGCTGCGGGTCATCACCGATTGGACCGTCACGGAGACCTCCATGAACCTGTCCTTTCCCGGCATGGCATGCGTCGGCGGTGGCAGAACTGACCGGGCGTCAAAAAAATGATGGGTGTATAAATTGATGGGTGTAACATACACCCTGGTAAATAAACAGTTGGAGCCTTTATTAATCACCCGACTGCCAGGGTCTATGTTAATTTACCAGAGGGTATCTATAATATGACTGATAATATATCTATAATACACCATTTGTATAAATTGATGGGTGTAACATATCTATAATATCTATAAAATTGCCTGACCCCCCCCCCAAAAAAAAACAAAACAATGTCAACTGGTAGGTTTATGGGCAAGGAATCCCACAGAATTATCACATGGTGTGGGATCATTAATGGGATATACCCTCTGGTAAACTAACATAGCTATGGAAAATGGCCCATTTATAGATGGTTTACCTATTAAAAATGGTGATTTTCCATGGCTATGTTAAATTACCAGAGGGTAATACAAACAACCTGCCTGGACTTCCCACTTCCCACGTTTGAAATAGGCCCGGTTTCTTGAAAGATGATCTTTCGCCAAGCTTGGTGATCTTGGCCGCCAGGCGGCATGCTCCAGCCCAGGTTCATGTGGCTGAAGTTGGAAGATGCTCATCATAGCCTCTATCGCACGCGCCTGGATATGGAAGGCGCCGCTGGAGACATTTGGATGGGACATCCATTGGATAAATTGGATCCACAATCTATCTATCAGATCTATCAGATCTATCAGGCTCTGAACATGTCTGAAACAAAAATTGCTATCCAAACAAACGGTTTATCAATGTTTATCATGATGTTCGCGTTTAAAAAATCTCATGAAAAAACACGATTGGTCTTGGCCATCCCAAGCCAACAGATGTTTTTCTGTGCTCCTTTGATGTGCTCAGGCCCCCTAGGTAACTAACTAGTATGGTTGCTTTTTATCAATATTCATCTAATCTAAACCTCAGAAAGTAACCACTCAAATAAGAGTATATATATATATACCCTCTGGTTATTTAACATAGCCATGGAAAATCACCATTTTTAATAGGTAAACCATCTATAAATGGGCCATTTTCCATGGCTATGTTAAATAACCAGAGGGTATATAGTATATACCAAGATGTTAGGGTCAAATTCAGATGTTTACATTGAAGTTTAAATACCGAAACTGCTGCACAAATTGTTGCCCCAGTCAGGTCCCAAAGTGGGCCAGGCCTTTGACTTGTTGCCAGGCCGGGCGCTGACTGAACCGGCTTCAGCTCGGCCCATGCCACTTGGAACTGGATCAACGACATGGATCAACGGGGATGAGTTAAAACCTATTGGTCCATCAACCAATGGGGATTTAACCATCAACCAATGGGGATTTAACCATCAACCAATGGGGATTTAACCATCAACAATGGGGATTTAACCATCAACCAATGGGGATTTAACCATCAACAATGGGGATTGAACAATGGGCATTTAACCATCAACCAATGGGGATTTAACCATCAACAATGGGGATTTAACAATGGGGATTTAACCATCAACAATGGGGATTTAACCATCAACCAATGGGGATTTAACCATCAACCAATGGGGATTTAACCATCAACAATGGGGATTTAACAATGGGGATTTAACCATCAACCAATGGGGATTTAACCATCAAC
>Ga0126342_10012095_pt1 | contig 15411 bp, 14 predicted proteins | sample Cyp1metagenome_FD_92528 | JGI IMG/M metagenome (GOLD analysis project Ga0126342, IMG submission 92528) | Coral microbial communities from Lord Howe Island, Old Settlement Bay, Australia - Cyphastrea 1 metagenome | ecosystem: Host-associated > Invertebrates > Cnidaria > Coral ...
ATGATCCTGTGTTCTCTTTGTGCTTGCCTGGTACCTCCTTTTCACCCCTGTTCACGACCCCAGAAACATGGCTACGAGAATGTGACAAAATGGTCATGCACCGATGTACCCTGATAGTATATAGTTTTCTGTAAAGATCTGAATCTCTACACTTCAAAAAATGCGCCAGAGCCCAGGCGGTTTCCGCTACGTCTACCGCGGAGTCTACACCTCTGGCCCACGCCAGGGAGAGGAATGCGCCTCTCGACATGGCCTGTGGGATTTCATGGGATTAATAGGAGAATCAAACATGGTTGGCTGGAAACAATGCCCCATACATGGGCATTTTAAAAGAAAAACATGGAACATTATGGAGCTAAATGGTGTCTTTTCCACTGCCATGTTTGATTTCCAGAGGGTAAGTCACTTGGGAAAGATACTGTTAAGAGAATGGCAGTGTTGTGTTTAACTATGTGTTTTTCTACATTTACCCTACAGTGTTTGGGGTTGTTTTATGTGGTCTAAACACCTCAGATGGATCTTCAAGCCCACAGGACATTTGAATTGTGTTGGTATCACCTAAGAATAACTTCTTTGCAATGCAGCTAATCTTAGCCATGGTTTTGTACACCAGTAGACAAGGAAATATGGGTGTTTGCTAGTTGTTGTGCATTTTATGTAGGTTCACTCATGTTCACTCCAATATTTTATCTAGAATATGTTTCATCATCACGTTGGGCTTCCCTTTTTTGTAAATGCGAAATATTATGACATCCCAAATTTGGTTTGGTCATGTTTGGTCAATATCCTCTTCTGATTGGTTTTATTCGCATCTTCCTTGGTTATATCTGGGTTTTCAATCCACACCAACTGCCAAACAAGGATCTGGACGGCAAAAAGTGCTTGGGCAGATCTGATTCCAACATAAAGGCATTCGACACACCAAAAATGCGCTCGAAAAGACATGAGAAGACATGGTGGGTCAAAATTCTGTTCCAAAAATTGAATACTGAGGAATCTGACCAATCGGACTGGCCCCGAAACTAGGTCACTATGGTCACTCAACTGGATGGGTAGAAACTAATCATCCTTTAGTCTTGGATGGTATCGATGGGATTATCTACGTTCACCAGCTAAAAACATATTTTGTTTGCAGGGGATCTAAGATTGGCCATGAATAATTCAGGGTCCCAGTCGACCCCGGAACCAGCCGTTGTGCGGCCAAGTCCGGAGCCTCAGGTCATGAAGGAGTTCAAGTCCGGAGGTGTTCATGAAGAGCCTTGGTGCGGCGCCGGGAGGTCCTCACAACGATGTGGCACATGTGGCACATGATGGTGGTTTCCCCAGCTCCAAAATATCCCAAAATGGCTTTATGTCAGAGTATAGATTTCGGAATAAGTATAGTCATTGTCATGTTGCCAATGGTTTTATACAAAGATTCGTGACCCATTTCCAAATTGACAAATAGTCCATGTAGACTGAGGGATCACCCCTTGTCTAATCACTTGCATCAACATTAAAAACCCAAGAGCTTAAGTATGAAACACATGAATTTTGGAGAGACTACACCACTGGTACCCAGATAGGACCTAAAATATTCCCAGAATTACATGACTAATATGACTATGCGCATGTCTAGGAGTCATGTTCAGGGTAGGAAAGTTGCTTTGCCCTCAGTACTTAATGCCCCAAGGTAGAAAAATTGGAAACTTCGAAATTATGGAGGAAACATCGTCTGTTTCACAGCCTGGAAAAGACCTTTCGAAATCTTTTTGTAGGCTTGATGCCCCTTGAACCGGTTTCTGGTATTATTGACCTTAGCTCTCAAGAGCGTTTAGGCTAGATTCAGTTGATCTCCCTGTTGCAGTTTTGGCAAACCATGCAAATCCAACATGCAGGTATTGGTCAAAAAATGTCAAAAACTATCTTACAAGATGGGGCCCCCTAGATAGCCAAATTGGTTTATAACTCCAAGTATAAGTATCGTTTATGCTACTCGGACCTGGAATATCTTTCAACATATTTCAACCATAGTTAATGGGGTTTATAAACCAACTTAGAACTGGGGCCTCCTTTTGGTACCATATTTGGAGGAAGAACATCCATTTACGGTTGCCATCAACATGATTTGACCAGTTTCTTGTAGTTGTTTTTAAATCAACCACTTGTTTCCTTTAATGAGTCTATAAATTGTATAGCTGTAAGCATTCACCATGTTGTCCGATCAACTCCACGGTGTGTTCTTGTTTTACAAAACCAATGACTCTGATGACATGTCGATACTTTACCTTCTTTTGTATTTGTCGATAGGTCATCAGAGTCATTAGTTAGTATTTGACATTAGGTCAATTACCTATTGACAAGTCTATTTGTTTTACAATAGACCGTTACATTTTGACATGTCTGTTTGTCAGTTAGGTCATGAATGTTTCCTGCTTATCAAGCCCATCGGTGATGATCTCCACGGCTGTTCAAACTACCAGCCCCGTATACCACCGAAGATGGGGGATATACTTGGACCATTGGAGGATCATCTGACTTAGCAAATGGTTAATAAACATAGTAACATACTTAGAACCCCGTATCAGATCTTACAAGTGTCATACAGCATTTGATCTTTTCACCAACTTAGCTATCGTTTGGGATCCCCTCTTTGTTCCCATCTCAACTGTGTTATCAAGCCTTTACCAGCACTGCTTTATCAATCTTAGTCCGCGAAAAAGGATATCTTCTTCAAGGAAGACATCGAAGCGGTCAAGAAGGTGTGTGACATCGTGGCGTGACCCCGAAACCTGGTGATTTTCTAAGGAAAACATAGGGATTTACAGTAACCCGCAATGCACCAGGTTTAGCCTGTTTAGCAACGTGACAAAATTGCTAAATGATGATAATGATGGCTGCCTTATTGATTCCTACTCTACAAGATGGTGCCCCAGTTCGTTAGCCAAAGTGGTTTGCCAAAAAGACCTGAGAATTGGATTTATGCTCCATATATCGGTAGTTAGCTATTGTAGTGGTCAAACATACCACTCTTGATTGGTTCCAGTCTGTTTTTTTTCAGCAATCATAAGGTTATCCACTAACCAACAAGCAAAGGGTATTTGTTCTGGTTTATTGAGCATATTTCTGACCCACAAAAGGGATACACATTGACCGACATTCGTTTGTACTGCTCAGGCGGGTTTGAAATGTCCGGTGCCCCATTCTAAGGCATCGATAGGACATGATATTGATATAAGAGAACGGTCCCTCCTGTCCCACTGTGTGGAAATCAAACTCATAGAATGTTAAATGTGAATGTGTTTCTCTAGAGGCACAATGCAAAAATATGTAGATTCTTTCATTGCAATTGAAGCCATAGTAGTCATGTGGTCATGACTTGGTCCTTGCTGCGCGCATTCATCGACATGAATTCACCATATGGTGGTTTCCTAAAATTGGGGATACCCCCAAATCATCCATTCAAATAAGATGTCCCATTCTAAACCATCCAGCTATTGGGGTATCCCCACGTTCAGGACATTTCCATCCTCAAGCCAGTGTGGATTGCACATTGCGTTGCGGTGCTATTTCCGGCTCCACTGATTCCAACAGTCCCATCACCATGGAGTTTGTGACCCTGCGTTGCTGAGAAGGGGACCTTGCAGTTTTCTTGCAAGAAGAAAACATGGTCATCATTCCGGTTGGCACATTGGGACGGGCGAGTTTGTCATTGTTGCACATCGCAGACGTCGAGTCCTGCTCATCAAGCGTACAGACGATGTGCTTGGCGGCTATGATGCGCGAGCACATTGCAACGGCCTGAGACCTTGATGCTTTTGCTTGGTGCTAGCGGAGCAATTGATTGTGTGGAGATGGATGCAGGAATTGCGACGTGGTGTAGACCTTCAAACGTCTCTAAACATATATATATATATATATATATTGGATATACCAGTAGGTGTTTGTAGTGTGTATATATATATACATATTAGTTCCAAGTAGGCTTTATTGCTTTGGTAGGATTCTGAATCAGAAGGATCAATGGCTGCAGTGTTGTCCTTGTGTTTTGTCCCAGATGATCCTCCAAGGTTGGCCCAGCACCACACATTGACCCCCTGGACTTATGGAATCCAACGTCCAGTATTCAGAATGATGAATCCATAAATGATGTTGATTTATGCAGTTAAATCCCTACTTTTCCATCATGATCCATCTAATATTCCATGGGAAATCCATCCATGTATTGATCAAAGTTATTCAAAGTTGCCATTGACCGGTATGCCTGATTCTAAGACACATCCAGATATCGATTGGTGGGTATACAAAATATATTTCCATTACATCCCCAAATTCTCTGCCCAAACGGATTCTGAGACAAGCCCAAATTATATGTTGGCTTATCTCCCAGTATATCCGCATTTTACCCAACCACTACAACCAATCATGATCATAGCATATCATAGCTCTCATGGTCAGTGGAATTTATAGGGTCCGTGGCTGATGGGACCCCACTATGCTACTAACTACTCTCATACTACTCCCACGTTCGAAACCCCCATATATTCGATATGGCAAGATGGAATGGGAATAGAAGTTCCATCAGCCAGGGGTTCCTATACATTCCAAGGACATGGCGAGCTGTTTACCTCCTTGTTTTCTGCTGCTTCAGGCTGGAGATCTCATTGAAAAGTTCAATGCTGCGGGCGTGGTGACGTGGCGACAGGAAAATTAGCGTTGAGCATCAGGGGCGTTCTCGAAGTATACAAAGTGGGCCCCCCTAGAAAGCTAAGTCGCTGTTGACCCCAATAAATATGGTGTATGATACATGTAACTAGTTATATACTGGGGATCAGAAACCAACAAACATAACTGGAATGCCCCATATTGTATGATTCAATGTATTTTGATGGCTCATTGCTGACTTGGCGGGTGCAAGAAACCGCAATTGGTGCAAAGGGCCCCATGCAAATGGAATCGCTAGGTTGGTCATCACTCCAATAGCTGTATGGTTTATCATACTTATAACATCTTTTAAGATTTTTTATAACCATGTCAATGTGTACTTCTTGGGGTTTGTAGACCAAACATCACAACATGGGCACCACAAATTGTGGTGAAATCCACATGGCAGCGACCAAAAAACACCAAGGTGATGTAATGCCAACAATATATTTACTTCCTCCAACCACGTATTCCAGCCATGAGTCTTTCAGTGATCCGATTCTCTCAATAAGTTCCATCAAGATATTGGTCACCAATCTCTGATGGTTGTCCCTTGCAATAATTTGAACCCATCTTTATGATGTTCATGAACAGATTCAGGCATTTTGTTCCACATGGTCTTTAAATATCCTCCAGTAATCGAACGTGGCAGTGGCCAATCCACTATTTATAGATGTATAGACTGTATAGATGGTTTTCGCATCAAAACATCCATTTAGTTCAGGGATTTCCCAGCTAGCTACGTTTGATGACGCTAAAGGGTTTCTATCAGCATTTGATCTTGAGATATTCCCATGATCCTCATGGGGTTGCATTGGCCTTGCAGTGGGAATTGCTGAACGTGGGCTGCGTACCGGATTTATACAGTACTGATGTACTGATAGACTGATACGCTGATATACTGATATACTGATATATTGATACACTGATACACTGACAAGCTGCTTTACAACAGTGGTGGTTGCTATATATATATATATATTTATATGTATCCATATATATGATCTACATGGCTTAGTTGATTTGTTATATACCCAAGTTTTTTCCGGGATGATAAACAGAAAACTTGTTTACACTACTATCTATAGATATGGATATATCATATATATATATATACACACATACACACAAATTTAATATTCAGGTTTGCCATGATTCCCCATGATATACGTAACATCACTATGTCATGTATGGATCCAAGTACCTTCTGAGGAAGTATTTGGGGGATTTAGGAGGTTAAGTAGCTTCTCAGGTAGTAGTTGGATGCATTTGGATCCATAGATTGTATGGATGTCCAATAAATCCATAAATACATCCAACAAAACATTTATAGATATATGATTGTATATCATATACACAATTTATATATATATATATATATATATTTGTACAATAAACACATATAATAAATAAATATATATATATATACACATATACATGATAGTCTTTGGATGTATAAATCCGGATAAATTATATCCCCAAGAGGTGAGCAAAGGCGTCTACCTCAACGAGCCTGAAGTCTGGTCCGGCAACGCTGGCCGCATCGCGGGACACAAGGTGCGAAGTCGAAGTTTTGGTGCGGAGAATGGTGAACTGTGGGAAAACCCGTAGGAAAACCATAGGAAACCATAGGAAACCATAGAAAAGCTATTAAAAAATGGTGATAACTATAGGAAAACCATCAGAAAACTATAGGAAAATTGTGATTTAACCAACAACAATTGGGAAGTTTATGGGATTTAACCAGCAAAAGTGGTCATGTAACCAACAAAGATATGGGCTGATTTATGATAACTAGATAATTGTAGCTAAGTTGGTTTATAACGGATATATAGCTGGGGTTTATGGGTAGATACATCATGATACATCTACAGTTAATGGGGTCTATAAAACAACTTAGCCATCGTTTCGGGGGGCCCGCCATGGTTCGTTTCACCAGTTCTCAAATTGGGTCAACACCTCCCTTTGCCCAGCGGCTTGGGTCCCTGTGCTGGATGCAGTCTGATAAAGGCTACCATGCCTTGAAGGGTAGCCAGTTCCATGACTCCCATACTTGAAGTTGATTCTAGCATAAGCTTGCCTGACCCAACAACTTCAGATAAATGCATGTGCAGGCATGGTTCTCTACCAACTAAGTGGATGGGTCAAAGCATTGCACGACGATCCATGTGGCCACGCGTTTCCCAACGAAATTGCCATAGAATCGAGTACCCTCTTTTATAATCTTCGGCAACATGGGCAACATCACATCGACCTAATGTCTTGATGATTTTCCCATATTTTCCCATTGAAATATCCCATTGTGGAAATCCCATGGGATTTTCCTATTGAAATGTCCATTTCATTGCCAGGTTTGTTGCGACTCCCAGGGTATCCCTTTTTTATCTTCCAGGGTCCATCGCCAGGTCCTAGTTGAGCCCATGATCAAAGGCCGCGGTTTGTTTCGTCGGGACCCTTTTTTTCGGGATGTTTTTCGGTGATGGAATGCAGAGGTTTTGAGGCCAAGAAATTGGTGAATAATTACGGTATTTGTTTTCTGGATCAGGCTTTAGAGATGATGCGACCCATGGTGCTCCAATTTAACATAATTCATCCCTTCCGGGGTGTTCCGTCCCCATTGGCCCATGTTTTGAGGGTTGAAACCACTGTCCGGAGATGAAATAACTCATCAAACGCCAAAAGAATACATGATCAGTATGATCCATGAATTATGCTCATGTTCTGGGGAGAAAAAAACATTATAAGTGATTCAAAAGGAATATACGAGACAACATGATGTTGTAAGCATGCCTCATCCGCACAAGATGCTTCAAGAACTGGAGAAGCACTTCATTTGCTTTGGAAGTCTTGAGGGTTTCGAGGCAATTGACGTCTCGCTGGCAAACCTCACCGTCCTCATTTCAGGTGAAGTATTTTTAATTCATCCACCTTAGGACCTAAGCAACCATGAAGTGTGAATAATTGGGATTCATAGTCAATAAATGCCAATAAATTTATTGGTATATAATGGTAGAGAAGTTATTTCTACATTGCAAATCACTATGTATCATCCTAGTTCATCCCAGAAATAACTGATGCCAGTTATCATTCACCCAAATTCCAGTTTATTGTTCTTCCTAGACATTCATCCTATGTAGAAATGGCTGATGTTCAGTGATCATTCACCCTGAAGCCTTCGGAAGGCGAGTATTTCAAGTTCAACAGCAACACCGGGCATGCAGAGCCAGATACGCAAAGCATGCAAGCGCTGTCGCACTTCACCTATCATCAGTCGAAGCATGGCGAAACAACGGCGGGTACTTACTTGCTGGATCCGACAACTGGGGTTTTAGCCAAATGTGGGTAAAACCAAAACAATGCCATGTTTACCATCCCCCAGTCATCACCATTTTTATAGGTGGTATGTGACTACCATTCCCAGGAAAATGGGTGGTTTACTGGATCCGACCGAGAAACACAGCTGATTTTTGGTCACTTAAAATGAATGGCCAGGTGCGTAAAGTTGCTGATGAAGATGATCAATACCATCAGTTTCACAACTTGTTTGGGTCGGATGTTATACCGTGTTATTTCTGCAGGTCATTCATATGGAGGGAGCACCCTTTTTGATTCATTCCATCCTGTCATGCTAAATGCACCAAAGACCCCAACATGAATATAGAGCCAAGCCATGGTTTTGTTTGAGTGGTCTTAGGGAAAAGGAATTCTCATCATAGTCAAATATCACCCGCTTTTTGTTGGCTAAGATCATATGCCATCCCAATTTCAATTCAAAAGCAACACATTCTAATTATGTAATACATTGTAAAACATTGTAATACATTTTAATACATTGTAATACAGTGTAATACATTGTAATTCATTGTAATACATTGTAATACATTGTAATACATTGTAACACATTGTAATACATTGTAATACCATAATCATCTTAGATCCTGATTTCATATGTCGCGTTCCTCTACCGGGACGGGCTATTTACCCAGAATCCATCTGAATTTGATGGCCAGAAACAATCCATAAACCATAAACAATCCATAAACCATATACCGTATCATTAATCATTACCCAGATAATTGACCCATGTTTATCAGTGATTATATATGGCCAATGGTACCCCAAAGGTACCTTGAGATATGTCCATATATATATATTCATTCATCAAATACTTATCATAATAATATATGTTCATAAAGATCATTACATATCTAAGGTATATTATATATGATAATCATATATCTTAGTGATTATAATGATTTTAGTTATATATTAATCATTACTCAGCTGGAGTGATCACTTCCTGTTGGAGGTGACCCACTGAGGAAGGGCCAGTACCTTCTCTGTGACCTGCAAGGGGGTCGCTATGATGGCGCCTCGCTTTCACCAAAAATTGTGCTTTCAACCAGCAAACATCGGGAGAACATGGAAACATATGAAACAAAAATTGGGATCTAAGTATGGGCTATGATCAGCAGTGTCTGGGTCTGAAAATTTGAAAATGGCTTATCCGCCATTTGATGGCATTTTTTACAAGGAAATTGATGATCAATCATTGAATTTGGGGGTACATTTTGATTTTTACACACAAAGTTTGACCAGCCTTAAATGGGGATATAAGCTGATTTAACCTTTCCCACCTTGTTGTTTCCATGTGTTTCCAATTGTATTTTTTTATCAGGGATTGTGGTCTTTATGGATTGTCATCAATGTTTGAGGGGGTGGCTCTCAACCAGCAATCAATCAGAAATGTCCATGGTGGATACCTCCAGTGTCACAAAAAGCATGCCAAACACTGTGGAGACATGTTGAAAATGCGCTTCAATTTCAGTCTCTATACTCTATAAATACGCCAAACAACCTTCACACATCTCGTTGATATTTTTTTCTCGTGGGAATTATGTTTTGAGAACAGCCTTTGGATCACTTGGTCGCTGAGGTTTCTATGTGCTCACCGACCCAGTGATACATAGCAAAAACAAGGCGATCGTATGGGGCTTGATTTTGGTGGGAACATCTACAGCACATCATGGCCACTTCATATCCGGGGGATCCATGTAACTAACTCCAAAGGCCCATAGGCACAGATTCTGAATCCCAAAAAGCGGTTGAACATGGAAAAAGTGTTTCCTCTACTTTTCCCAAGCTATTCTGGGAGTCATGGTGTCGGAGTTTATTTGTTCGTTTTGCCATCACATCTTATGGGGGCAGATGATGTTGCGACACCTCTAGCGGACCTCACCATGTTCGTGACGGTGTATATAGTTATATACCAGGAATGATCCCAAACGATTGGAAGATGGCCTATGTTCAGCGATTTGTCCACAATCCCATCCTTTCATAATCCTGGCAAGTACCTCCCTGAAAACTGATATAACACTCCCAAACCATGAGTTTGTAAGATGATTTTCATTTTGGCAATGGCAGCCCTTGTTAGGTCATCTCGCCATGTTTCATTAATCTTGGATGATTTGCAGCAACCACATTTGAAAGTAAGGCGCTCAGTAAATACCTTCAATCTGACAGAACATGATAATATCTGATCTGGGCCCAACGAATCTGATGATCTATCACTTCTTTCTGTCATTTTCCCACATGTTTGTGCATACCGCAGTATGTTTCTCTTTTTTGCTGCCAAATGTATTGTCTGTTACCCCTTGAATTAACAGTTTCTAACAGGTTTGCAACTATGTGGCTTTGTTATGCTTTGTTTAGCGGCCCAATTTAAAAATCTATGAAGGGATCAAACAAGTTGAATCTGGTTTGCGGTATTGCCAGTCTTCATTGGTAGGTGACACCTTGTTTTTAAATGTTAAACCCTATATATTTCCTATTATCCTAGCACAGATAGACTAATAGTTTCCAGGTTACACTTCGCGCTAAAACTGCCATTTATTGAAATCATGTGTGAAAAGTGACCGAAGTTCTGATCGCAACTGACCAAATGATGATCCCAAAGGGTTTTGCCAGGATTGAAAGTTGATATATCTGTTGGAAAAAAGGGAGAAAGAAAACTTAGAAATGAGGGGGCACATTGTAAGTCCCTCTGGAATCATTTGTTTGTTTGGGGAAAAATGCGGCAGACATCCACAGTTGATGCTAAAACTGATCGTTTGCTGTAGAGTTTGAGCCGGTGATGAATGATGTTTGCAAGCCCCTGAACTGTTGGCACCCAGATAAAGTTGGTTAAATCCCATCCCATGAATCCCCAAGTTTCTATATGTTTGTTGGTTAAACCACCATTTCCCCATGGTTTCCATATGGTTTTCCTATGGCTATCACCATTGTTTCATGGTTTTTCTATGGTTTTTCTATGGTTTCCTATGCTTTTCCCATGGTTTTCCCATGGTTTTCCCATGGTATTCCTATGGTTTTTCTATGGCACCATGGCTGGTCCAGCCACCCCAAGCCACATGCCACCGCCGCTAGGAGTTTGGCGGCACGGACCTGGGTGCCGATGGCATCGAGAACTTCATGGCGCACCATCGTTGCGGTGCGACCTGCGGGCTGGCATGGATGTATCATTATGTATCCAATATCATATTAATATCTTAACATATCTGGAAATATCTGGAAATATCTGGAAATATTTGGAAAAATCTGGAAATATCTGGAAATATCTGGAAATATTTGGAAATATTTGGAAATATCTGGAAATATTTGGCAATATCTGGAAACATCTGGAAACATCTGGAAATATTTGGAAATATCTGGAAATATGTGGCAATATCTGGCAATATCTGGAAATATCTGGCAATATCTGGTAATATCTGGCAATATCTGGATGGAAATATCCGGAAATATCTGGAAATATTTGGAAATATCTGGCAATATCTGGCAATATTTGGAAATATCTGGAAATATCTGGCAATATCTGGAAATATCTGGAAATATTTAGAAAAATCTGGATATATCTGGAAATATCTGGTTTGGAAATATCTGGAAATATTTGGAAATATCTGGAAATATGTGGCAATATCTGGCAATATCTGGCAATATCTGGAAATATCTGGCAATATCTGGATGGAAATATCCGGAAATATCTGGAAATATTTGGAAATATCTGGCAATATCTGGAAATATCTGGAAATATCTGGCAATATCTGGCAATATCTGGCAATATCTGGAAATACTTGGAAATATCCGGAAATATCTGGCAATATCTGGAAATATCTGGAAATATTTGGAAATATCTGGAAATATCTGGCAATATCTGGAAATACCTAAAAATATCTGGAAATATCTGGAAATATCTGGAAATATTTGGAAATATCTGGAAATATCTGGAAATATCTGGAAATATCTGGAAATATCTGGAAATATTTGGAAATATCTGGAAATATTTGGAAATATCTGGAAATATCTGGAAATATCTGGCAATATCTGGCAATATCTGGCAATATCTGGAAATATCTGGAAATATCTGGAAATATTTGGAAATACCTGGAAATATCTGGACATATCTGGAAATATCTGGAAATATGTGGAAATATCTGGCAATATCTGGCAATATCTGGAAATATCTGGAAATATCTGGCAATATCTGGAAATATTTGGAAATATCTGGAAATATCTGGCAATATCTGGAAATATCTGGAAATATCTGGTTTGGAAATATCTGGAAATATGTGGAAATATCTGGAAATATTTGGAAATATCTGGCAATATCTGGCAATATCTGGAAATATCTGGAAATATCTGGCAATATCTGGAAATATCTGGAAATATTTAGAAAAATCTGGACATATCTGGAAATATCTGGTTTGGAAATATCTGGAAATATTTGGAAATATTTAGAAATATCTGGAAATATCTGGAAATATCTGGAAATATTTGGAAATATCTGGAAATATTTGGAAATATCTGGAAATATCCGGAAATATCCGGAAATATCTGGCAATATCTGGAAATATCTGGAAATATTTGGAAATATCTGGAAATATCTGGCAATATCTGGCAATATCTGGCAATATCTGGAAATATCTGGCAATATCTGGAAATATCTGGAAATGGAAATACCCTCTGGTAATTTAACATAACTATGGTAAGATCCACTATTTTTTGTGGGCAAATTCACTATAAATGGTGATTTTCCATAGTTATGTTAAATTACCAGAGGGTCTCCAATATTAATCAATAGTGTATTAATTATGCTCTGGTTATGACTAACATAGCCATGGAAGCCATGGCCCATAGAAATAGATGGTTTACCTATTAAAAATTGTGATTTTCCACAGCTATGTGAAATAACCAGGTGGTATATATGATATATAGTATTATAATACATTATAGTAGTAATATATATATATATTTTTTATTGTAATAATAACAGTAAGAAAAAGAGTAATAGTAATAGTAGTAATAGTAGTAATAATTATAATTTAAAAAGTAACTATAATTATAACTATAATAAACATAATTATAATAGATAGTAATAATAGTAACATATAAATAAATAAATATTATATTTATATATATATATACACCTTCTGGTAAATTAACAGTTCGACCCTGAAAATCAGCATTTTTTTTGTGGAAACCAATCTTCCAACCCCTATCTGGGGCGAATATATGGAGGTGTCCCAAAATAAGGGTGCCCCCAAGTCATCCATGTGGGTGCTTACGATAAATGTGACAAGCAATGGTTTGGGGTACCCATAATTTTAGGAACCCCTTACAGGTATGTAAATATAGATATGTATATGGAGCATCTGGAACATATGGGATATCTTTCCTTTAATAGGGAATCTATGGAAGATAGTCTGTAACTGGATAGAAACGGCTGGTTGCAATGGGTCAGAATTATATAATATTTTATATAGAAATGGAACGGCGCGTTGAATTTTGAGACAATGTCACACCTTATTTTACATGGGGACCGTCATCCAATGATTGATGAGGATCGTTCCATTATCGGCAATATTGTCATGGACTGCTATTGCGCTGGGTCCGAAAGCACGATATTGTCGGAATGTGACAAATGGATGTGTTCCTCTTCCTTGTGTTTTGCCATGCCACTGGTAGCAGATCCCCATGTCGATGAAACATCCATCATTGATGTCCGATAGTTTATATTCCCATGTTTGACCGCTTAATCAACCATGTGTTACGTTTTCTATTTCATCATCATCATCATCACCACCATTGTTTTCTATATTCCCATTGTTGCGTTGTTGTGTGTCCTTGGCACCTTGGTATTGAATCCCCTATGTTTGCCGCTGATTGCAGAGGTCGCTTCTGCAGCCCCAGTTGGAAGATGCCTCCAGTGCGGGGGCTCGGCATGGCATGTGGTGGGCTTGGTGGATTCCTGGTGGATAGACCTTGCTGAAGGTCCAGTGCCAACCTAAGGGGCCCTTTTGCGGTAAAGGTTTTGATGTGGAAGCCATGGCCCATTTATGGATGCCTAAAATGGTGATTGACCACATCCTATGTGAGTTTATCCTAGGGTTGGCAGCAACACTTCACGGGGTGAGGTTGGCCACAAGGAATTAAATACTTCCCATCCAAACTAACAGAGATCCTCCACATACGTGGCTGGAAGATGTTGGAAGACTACTTTCATCTGTGTAAAAACGAGTAAGGTTCAGGGTCTTTATTAGTTTTGTTTGTTGCCTGATGGTCATTAAGGATTCCAAGACAACAGAAAGAGGAGTATTGAAATTTCTCACTGAGAATTGTCTCGGGAGCGCAACCTGGGCTGTATACCTCAAGGCTCCTCCCAGATAGCACAACCGATTGATACCGATTGGCACATTTCTTTGATTTTGATGATAGACAACGCACACCATTTGGCAGAACCAAGAGCCAGGAAAAAAAGGGTTTACACTCCGTTTGAACATCATATATAGATTATTTCATCCATCCGTCACCAAGTTTTGTTGGGCCCTATTTCAAGTCACATCGCCCGCCCAGGCAAAGCAATTGATACCCAAGTTCGAGGTGGCGCGATCTTTCCACAGGGAGCAAGAGAGATGGGTGAGCATGTTGGCAACAGACACCCAGATCATGTCGACTATTTAGTAGAAATAACTACTTAAACGAAATCTTAGAATTTAAAGAATCACATGGTTTCTACAAAATCACAATGTGGACCCCCAGTTATAAGTTGTTTGTAAGCTTGTAAGCCCCATCAATACTATACCTAAAGGTCTACAAGTATCATGAACCATACTCATTGGAGTTATGTGGCCCCCAACTTAGTATAATTTCATGGCTACGGGGGCCCCACTTTGCAGCTTTGCAGCCTGGCACATTCTTCTCAGATATACATACGGCGTTCTTCAGAACCAGACAGTTCGAGTATGAAAAAACATCAGATCAAAAATAATCCCAAGGGACATCAATATACTGCGGGACATATCTACCTACCTACCTAGCTAGCTAGCAAGCTATCTATCCATCCATCCATCGATCTATCTATCAATCTTTCAGTCTATCAATCTATCAATCTATCAATCTATCAATCTATCAATCAATCTATCTATCTATCTACCTACCTATCTATCTATCTATCGATCTATCGATCTATCGATCTATCGATCTATCGATCTATCGATCTATCTATCTATCCTATCTAATCTATCTATCTATTGATCTATCGATCGATCTATCGATCTATCGATGTATCAATCTATCGATCTATCGATCTACCGATGTATCAATCTATCGATCTATCTACCTATCTATCTAACTATCTATCTGTATATATCTAGCTATTCTACTCTTTCTTTC
>Ga0126342_10012096_pt1 | contig 15410 bp, 11 predicted proteins | sample Cyp1metagenome_FD_92528 | JGI IMG/M metagenome (GOLD analysis project Ga0126342, IMG submission 92528) | Coral microbial communities from Lord Howe Island, Old Settlement Bay, Australia - Cyphastrea 1 metagenome | ecosystem: Host-associated > Invertebrates > Cnidaria > Coral ...
ATAATTGATATCCAATACATAACGGCGAGAATTCCATGAATTCCACGGGCTGGCCCCCCAATACCCCCTAAGCTTGTGCTGAAGCACGGAGAACTCAGGTAGCTGACGCTACCTTTCGTGATAAGCCATGAACATCACGAACTCTTAGGTCCCCTTCCCGAAATCTTCATCCACCGCTGACCTCAAACTCCAGGCGCTTGGTGAAGAGGGACGATGACGACATCGTGACGGCTCAGGGCTCCCCGGACTCCCCGCCCATGGCGCAAACATCAGTCAAGACATTGAGCCTTTAGCCATCACCGGTTTAGCCACCTGGGTCAATAAACATGGGGATATGATAGGGATTCGCAACATGAGGATTTGATATGATTTGATCAAATCAACTCAAATGAAACACGATTCTGGATGATTCTGGAATATGTTTTTGAACTGTCTGCAATTTTGTGAAGTTGATATGTTGTGGGATTAGTCCCTTGCTGATCACAGCTGGCGGTGAAAATCCAGCTAGTCGGCCAGAGATAGTGAGTCTGTTTGAAACCAGCCGAATTTCCACTTCTGGACTCCCGAATTTGTGAATCCAACAGAATTTTAGCATTTTCGGGTCCTCCTTTTTGGACCTTGGACACACATGGTAAACCATTGCTTCCTGCACCAGCTGCACCAGCTGCAGGGGCACGTCCGGCAGTCAAAAGGGCCTCTTGTTGTCACTGTGCACGGTCGAGTCGGTGAACCCATCAAATTGCTGATGGTCAACTGTCGGTAGGCGCCGTCCGCAAGAGTTGAAAGCAGCTAAAACATTCGCACCAGGCACGGCCCAGCGGTGGCAGCGGTGGCAGCATGCGTATGTTACAAGTTGCGGCGCGGCTCAGAGCGACAACTCTTCGAGATATCAGCTGGAATCCAAAGGTAGCAACACGGCGGACTGTTTGAGAAGCTCATATTTAAAAACAAATAAAAACTGACCTGCCTCAATGGCCATTCCATTCGCTGCTCCGAATCGCACCAGTTGTACACATGTTCTGCAACCACTGCCCTCAATGCTAGTGACTTGGTGACCCTGGTAGATCCAGAGTCAACGTTTTTGGCAAGGCCGGCAAGGCCTAGTCTCTAAACCTGTGTTTCCTTGTAAACATACAAAAAACTATGAAACATAACCATTTTTAATGGGTAAATCAACTATTTCTATGGCCATTTTCAATAGCGAACTGTTAGTTTATAAAGTGACGCCTATCCAAGCTATGTTCGAACTCTTGGATCTCAGCCCTCAGATCCCTCCGATGAAGCGGGCGAGTTTGGCTTTGGCACCGAAGATCATGTTGAAGTCTTCCTGACGCCGAGGGATGAAAAATGACACAAGGACAGGACACAAAAGGACGAGAACTTTCGTGAAAAGCTCACTGAAGCGTGTGTGTGAGTGTATATATATAGGCTTATATCATATATTGACTATTGATATGTAACGACAACTATAGATGTAGAATGCTAACATCTAAATATATAACACTGTATATATATAGTTATGCATACAACAACTATAATAATATTTATATATACATATATCATGTACGTAATACATTTTCCCATACAACGCCATTTCTACCTTGGTCCAAACACCCCACCAACATCGCTAGGGTGTGTATATATAATTATATATACAGTATAATATATATTGTATAAATTCGCACCGTTGTTGTTCACGGACCCACCATCCATCCCAATCCCCATCTACGATCACCTGATCCAGCTCTTTCTGCAGCTCTAGGACCACCTGCGTCTCGTCGCGGCGTTGGGCACTCTTCTTCTCGCGGATGATTTCGAACTCCTCGCGCGACAGTCTAACGCAATGGCACTGGTGATGGTGGTAGTTGAAGGGGAACAAAAACATCCAGGGGTTTGGGGTCTAAATCCTTGTTGTTCCCATGAAATGATCCAAAATATTTTTGGGGGATGAATAAAAAATTCTGGAAGTTTTTGTTATGGTAGTATATAATATATGGTGACTTATGTTTCATCCACCATCCCGATCCGATCTGTTTTTTGGTGGATGGTGAAGCTTTCCTCCAGAGATTTGGAGGGGACTGGGAGGCTTGGTGTTGTCCCTTTGTCGAAATCCTCCATTTCTAGATGAAGTGTTCCATTGAAACCTCCCATTTATATAAGATATTCATAGATGTTCCATTGCCATGTTTGATGACTGGAGTATAATCCAGTCACAGGATTTTTTGGACTGTTTTTTTTCGTCCCCTGTAGCAAACAGCACAGTCTGGGATAAAAGTCTGACTTGTTGTAGGGGTCGAAACTCGGTGTGACAGCAGTGTCATGCAAGACCTCAAGAACCTCCTCTGAAGCTGCACAGAAGGCATCCTATTTCTTGATCAAGTCGAGATATGTTCAGGATCTCCCCATGCCCAATGAATTCTGGATATTGATGCCCAAATCGTTAAATATGTGGCTTTGTCTCAAAACTATGGGAAAACCCCCAAAACATCCCAAGACTATGGGAAAACCCCCAAATCCAGTGTTTTAAAGCCTCATGTCCCCAAGTAAAATTGCGAAAACGCTGGGTAGATCTTGGAGCACTGGACGAAGCCATTTCTGCATGATTCATAGATTCAGATCTTTGCTGATGATTGATTCCCCAATGAGGGGATGATCGCATCAAACATGGACAATTGGTTCATATTAAATCCCTGGTTGATCAAATCCCTAAAAAATGGGACCGTCCCGGGGAAAACAACCCATGTTGCCATGTCACGGTATGGTTTCAATGGTTGGGATCCCCAAGTTGCTGACGGGGTCGCTCCTGATTCAGCCGATCAAAGGCCCCTGCGATGCGCGAGGCACGGTCCAAGTGTTGCTTCGCTTCTGGGATCTCACCCGCCTCGCGCGGGGCGCTGTGGAAGACTGGGAAATGATTTAAGCATCAAATTTTTTGTGATTTAACCCATCCGAAATGTAGATTAATACTTGAATATACGTAAATTATATTTGATTTATCTGATGTATGATAGATAAGTTTGTGTTCAACTTGGCTAACGATGAGCTTTATGGTGGACTAGTCCATGGAACTAACCAACAAACATCACGCCTCCATCAAGACAAAAGCTTTGCGCGTGAGCTCCTCCTTGGAGTTGTTGGGGAGATGCGTCGTCGTCAGGTAAATGGCAATTAATCCCATTAAATTCCTGGTAAAATCGGAGTAAATGCCACTATGAATTCTCATCATCATGAGGATGGTCCTCATCAACAAGTTGATTTTGGATCGAAGAAATATTGAATGAAAATGTCCACAATTCCGATGAAGAGGCAACACACACGTAGGTGATATTCCCAAAATTGAAAACCATCACAAAAAAAATGGCCGGCTATGGTCTTGGCTTTTGCCACTTTGTATTGAAACAACCCAACCAACAAAGAGGTCAGAATGAGCCTGGGGAAATCATCATGTTCGATGGTTGAACCAGGAACCCCCCATTCTTTTCATCGGCCAACCATTGGGAAGAGGACATCATCAAAACCAACCAAGACTAACCAAGGTGCAATGAGATCGGCCCGTTCGACCGCCGTCATCTCCAGTAAGTCCTTCAAAAAGTCCTGGCGATGGCCAAACACCACATGGCCCAAACACCACATGGCCCAAACACCACATGGCGGAACACCATATTATTATTAATATTATTATTATTATTTATTGTGTATAATGTGGTGAAGCCAATAATAAAAACCATCCCGTACCATCCCCAATATGACCATAAATGGCTGGTATACAATCCCTCATGGTAGAAACCGGGAGTGAAACCCGGTGAACCTTTCCTGGAAATACCCCCAAATCATCCAACGGTCACCAGTTGAGAATTGAAACAATCCACCGGTGACCTTTGGGATCCGAAAAAAAGAAAAAAAAAAAACAAGAAACTCCACTAGAAAATACGAGTTCCATATCTCTACCATAAACCATAAAAACCATGGCTTCACCAAATTCGAAGTATTCACCAACTTAGCCAGAAAAACTCCATGGAAAAATCACCATTGAATTTTTTAAACCGCCAAAAATCTCCATGGCTTCCGATGCTTTTTTCACCCATGGCCAAAAACCCACGGCTCGTCATCCCGCGACCTCGTCCATGTCGGGCGCCTCAGCCGCCACCTTCACTTTTTTTTGGTCGGTCAAGGATCATCATCCCACTGGATGTGGGAAATCTTAGGATCCGCCCGTTTTTCCGAAAAAAAAATAAGTGGTTTATCCAATCAATGGTTATTCTATGGTTATAATGGTTATAAGATTTCCAATGAATCTAAACTTAATGGTTATAATGGTTATAAACAATGATTCATTATAACTATGGAAAAATCACCACCAAGCAGTGGGATCCTCCAAGCAGGCAACAAAAGTGGGATCCACCGGTTACCCAGAAATGCTGGTTTACTTATTTCCCATAGGATCCATGGTGCTGCCATATATGGTAACATTTACCATCAATATACCTTCAATGTTAGCATATGTATCATACATGGATCCTATGGGTTTTACTTGATGATTGATATACGGACTGATCCTCTTATCATTGGGGAAGTTGGCGTCCGGACGGCGCCTCGCTGATTAGTTCCTTGGGATCTTTGACGTTTTCTCTTTTGCGCACCGTGATTTTCTCCTCACGCCGATGGCAACGGGAAATGCGAAAAGGGCTACAGGAAACCATGCCTTTAACATCAACAAAATGGTTCCTGGTTCCTGCAAATTGATGTTTGAACCACATCTCCAACAGACTGGGAGATATGATGAAGTTAGACTCTTAGGATGAGTTTCCAGTTTCCAGTTTTCCGTTTTCCCATGGTTTTCCCGCCATTTTTCCAGGATATGAGTGGATCCTCGTGACCGGATGCGGTCGTGATGGTGGGCTTATTGAGATCCTCCTTGACCTCACACTGCGGACGCACATGACGAGAGGATTCTCTGTGATGTGATGCACATTTACTGTTTGTCATAGAGCAATGATATAATGTGTAAATATATATATATGCATATATATATATACATGAATATATATATATACACATGAATATATATATATATATACATGAATATATATATATATATGATGTGTATATATGATGTATTATTCTTAATACCATTTATTATAAAAACTTAAATGTATATGTGTAAGTATACCAGGGTTGGCTTTCCATAAGCCATTTTGATTACCCCATTGCTTGACGTTTCCCGCAAGCCACCAAAATCCTTCGCCATATGCACAGCGGCCCCTACAAAGATCTTATAGTATATATTGCTGCTTCATGATCCATGATGTTCCATGCTTAGATATAATGGAATGATATATTGTATATATCTAAAATGCATATTTTACATAGATCTTATAGTATATATTTCTATGGATGATGATCCATGCTTAGATAAAATGCACACACATCTATCATCATCCATAGAAATAGAACTGCAACCACCGACTTCACGAACAAGACTCAGATCCAAGTGGCGGTGTAGGCCGTGCCCATGTCGAGCATCGTAATGTTCTGTGGGTCAGACTTCTTCCTGGTCCTGGACGGCCGGAGAAGTTGTGCATAGTTGTGCTGTGCCCAAGTTGTTCCATGAGAAATTCATCTTTGTCAGCCATGTTATATTCACTACCCTCCTGTGAAAGCCTGGCTTGGTACTTAAATGATCATAGGGATTATCCCATTAATAATGTTAATCATAGGGATTATTCCAGGTATTAAATGTACTCTATCCATCTCTATCCAGGGGATGGGATTGCCCAAGAGGGAGCTGAGTTTGATCTTCACTCAGCTCCCAGCGTGAGTCGTGGCGTCTCAGCATCTGCGGGTTGTTGCACACGTCGCGAGGACTGGCCGCGCAGCGGCTCGGTGTGGACAACAGGATTGATGTACCATTTTTTTGTAAGGGAAATGTCACAAACAACAACAAAATTTGGGGAAAAAAACATGAAAAAACCATGGTTTTCTATGATTTGGTTTCCTCGAATCAATCCATGTTGATGTTGGCCAAGGAAAAACACCACTCCGCAGCGTTGCTGTCGCCATCACGGCCATCAATGGCCCCTTCCAACTGCTCCAGGATCTTGGATGCTCTTTAAAATCCTTCCAGCAATATTTGAGATGATGTGTGTATACATACATACAAACATGTGTATATATATACAGTATACATATGTATATATATATATACATATGTATACATGTGTATGTATATATATATATATATATATATATGTGCTATCATTTGTTTATAACCGTATATTTATACCCATCATCTATCATCTATCAACCAGTCAAAATTGGATCATCACTTCCCCTACTGTTCAGGAACCGCTGGGTCCTTCCGCGCAGATCGCGCCGCACCCATGGCGCCAGCCATGCACAGGGCCATTCCGAGCCTCGCACGTTGTGGCGAGGCGACTGATGGGATAAAGGGGGTGGTGACCCCCCCCAAAAGGATATATCTCCTAGGGATACCACAATACCATGGGTATATCGTAGTTCTAATAGGGATATATAATGATGTGTGTATATATAATTATACAATGGGATATGATGCCGATGTCATGGAGAATACCATGGGATACATATATATATATGCATACATACATATGTATATGTATATATATATATACTTGTATATATATACGTACATATATATACACGTATATATGAAGGCCTCCAGGGTATGTTTGTTGCTTTGCAAACCCCTTTACACTTCCATGAAAAGAAGCATCCAATCTGACCTACAGCAATCGAAGCTAATCGAATATATCGATCTATCTGTTTACCTATCATCCTTCCATCCAAGGCAATCCCAAATTATCCAATCCAGTCCAATCCAATCAATATCTAGATAGAGATTGTATACCCACACTTAGTTCTTCCCTAGTTGCTTAGATCCTTTTTCTTGTACCTCACCAACCCACGCTGTTTTTCGGTGAACCATGCTGGCCACCTTGAAGCTCCTTTCCGTTCACGTCCATCGCTTCCACTCAACGCGGGAGAAACCGCCGCAGGCGCCTGCGCTTGACGCAACTGGACCCAGAAACCGATGGGTTGGTGGTTTTTGATGCGTGTTTTTCGTATCTTGCTGGCGGTTTTGAGCTGGGATTACCACATCAAATATGTGGATTTAAGATGATTTAAGCCGTCTAAGCTGACCCCAATTGAGTTCCACTGTGGCACAACTTTTTCTGTGCTCCTGCCTGCACGCCCGCTTGAAAGATTGGCGGAGCGAAGCGCCTTCCAGCTGAAAGGATTGGTTTTTTTCAGGAAAATCATAGGAAACTATGGGATTTCCATGATTTACCATGAAAAATGGATGGTAAGACAGCAGAATTGCCTTCAATGACCTAGAACTGCCTACGGAAGTCGTATGTTTGTCTTCAGACACTTCTGGTGACCGAAAGAATGTGTCCAAGTATTTCCTAGAGCTTCACTGGCTCACTGTTTCACTCTATTCCACCAATCGTTTCAAGCAATGCTGGGAAGCCCCCGCGGAAGGGATGGAAGAAATGCTGCAGATAAAGACGACATGGCACCGCACCGCACAAGCTGCGGAAGGTCCCACACGAAAAGTCGCTGTCCACGTGGCAAGTTGCGTCTGTTCTGTGCGATGTGTATCGTCTAACGGAAAACGTTCAGTGGAATGTACCAAGATCTATCTGTGGAACTTGGTTGTTTCATATTTTTTGCATAGGCTTGAGCAGCACTGTCAAGCTTTGGAAGAAAGTCTAAAGCTGTATGACGCATGCGCAACCCATCTCAAAAAACGATTTGGTGGACGGAGGACAAAAACGAAGGCTCTACCTTTGGTGAATTGGAAAATTGCTTGGGGCTACTGAGTAGTGCCTCCACATCAAATGGTTCCCGTTCAGAACCAAAGCCCTCCCATCGCACAATTTCACATCACAGCAGTCACAGCAGGGCCGGCCAATGGGCCGGAATGGGCCGGAGCGGTTGGTCGAAAGAGGCTGAATTCCATTTGCACAGTGCTGCACGGAGGTTGGTTTGCTGACTTGCCACAGTCTTGGAGTCGCTTCCCAGATTCCCGATGTTTTTAACAGAATCACCCTCAGCAAATCCAGGTGATGAAATTATGGAATCAATATCAAATCCAGGTCTTTTTTCCACCTGGAATTGCCAGGAATGCAAAAAACACCCTTATATAGTACAAGTAGTTCTGAATAGTTCTTACTGGTCATATTCTACACTGGTGAATTACTCCATTGAACCACCATCCTCAGTGCTGGAAACACGCCGAGATGTGCCAGAAAAGCTGCTGCAAGTGTCACCTACAGAGGAAATTGCTATGAAAGTGGAGAAATCCCTATTTTTGTGTAAGAAAACCTATCCTGGTTCAATGGGAAAATGCCATATATATATATAATTACACATATAATTTATAATCATATATCATTCTTATCTTTACAAGAAAAGAAACTGTCAGTTGAGTTTCACGCTGCAAATAGACTTTGATGTTCTGCCTCTTTCAAAACGCCTTCATTTCTGGCACTTCAAAACAGGCACATCTCTCCGCATCGACTTGGATGATCACTACATATCACTACCTCGATCAATACCGATGACATCATACAATGGCCGAATGGCCATCCCTTATCATTCTATTATGGCATATCATGGCCATTGTTCCCCATCTTCCATCGTGAACTCCAGTCGTCTCACCTTGGGTGCAGTTTAGAAATTCAGACCTCAACGAGCCGCAACTTCCAATGCGCGCGTCAGGATGAAGTTTCTAGCGCCTGGCTCGGGAGATCACCGAGCCAAACCACCTGGGGGGTGCCTTGAGATTCCCGGTTTTTTGTGGATACCCTCTGGTTATGTCAAAATAGCTATTGAAAATGACCATTTGTAGTGAGTTTTCCCATCAAAAATGGAGATTTTTTCCATACGTTAAATTACCAGAGGGTAAATATGATGGCAACCTTCAGCAATTCAGCTGATAAGCCTAGGAAAAGTCCTACTCATGAACCCACAGGGGTCGCTTGGGCGCGACTTTTCTGCTGTTCCATCAAGATCATTCAAAATGTAGTCTTGACGCCTGAAGGCAATGGGTATTATCCAATCCCCTGTAGCTTCCTGCGGGTGGGTAATAGCGAGAGAAGGTAGTAGAACTGGCCAATAAATAGTGGCGTCTTACTCTTATTCCTTGCTGTGAGGGCTACGCGGCTAAGCGGCTAAGCAACGGGAACACCCCCCGCCCCAAACAGTGCAACGCACGTGGAACACGCTTCATTTTTCGTCAGAAGGCGAGCAAATCGCAGAGCACTCCGAAGTCCAAACGTTCAGGTCCCACCTGCCAATGCAAAGGGAGTTGTTTGGCGAAACTGTCTCCCTGGTACGGCATTGCCAATGACCAGGTGGAAAGTTGGGTTATAAGTTACGGTGTCACCGCCAGACTTGGGGTTACAACTGAGTAGCCAAACGTGACATAATATGACTACAAAAATCCAACCACAACTAGTGACAACCCCAGCCCTAGCTACTCTTCACAATTTCAACATGTCACGTTTTTCATTCACGGCAATAAATTGACAATGCATCCCAGCTCTGAATTGGGTTGCTGCAAATCTCGTCCTTCTGCAACATGCGCATGAAATGGTGATTTATCATCATTTATCTGGGTAGAAAACAGTGTCATTCCCCTTTTCAATGCCATAGAAAAGTGTCATTCGCCGCTCATTTCCAGCTGTCAATCCTTTCCATCAAAAAGGGCCCCGAAATTCGTCCATTTTTGTTTCCTGGCCACCATGGCCTTGTCACAAGCAATAGACACACCCTGCAGGGTATGGAGGCCAGGGACGGTGATGACCAGTTCGATCGGCAGCCGTTTCCTGCAGGGAGCATCAATCGCGGTTGGATGGGTTGGATTTCTGCCCGGATTTTGGAGGTCGTCTGGGAAGATCCATTTTTTTGATTGTCTATTGCTGGTCTATTTTGTTGCTTCTGGACCTTTATGGTGGAGACTGACTTTCATCCGGCGGGTGGTGTTTAACCTGGTTCAGTCAAAGAGGGTAGCCAAGTCTATCCCTTCGCCATGTCTTACTCTTAAAAGAATGGCACTTTGAAACCTCGTGTTTCCCTTAAATAAAGGCCAAACCATGCAGAAGAACTTCTATATCCCAGATTCGCGTGATATCCCCATGATATCCCCATGATATCCCCATGATATTGTTTGTCTGATACCCACCAGTGTTGAAGGTAAACATGTATATTACCACTGAAACTCTACATATAGATGGCTAGATCCCCCCATTCCAAATTATACATCCCATGTTTAAAATACCCAAATTCCCTCAACAAATCATGTAAATTCATCACCCAAGTCTTCATAGTGGTATACCTACCCCTCTGAAAAATGATGGAGTTCGTCAATTGGGATCATGACATTCCCAATATATGGAAAATGTTCCAAACCACCAACCAGCTTCTATGGTTTTGGTCAAGGGACCTTCCCCACCTTCCGTCCCGTCCCGTCCCGTCGCGCCGCCTTTGCCCCGGTTGCAGCTGCAGGGGCCGTTGGCACGGCCCCTGGAGTTTCACCGCGCCCATCATGCGCAGGTCGAAGCCAACCTATCAATGGATTGGTTTAAGGGAAAATCTTCACCGGAAACCCAGGGTTTGACCATCATTTTTTTGGAAACCCAGGGTTTTGACCATCATTTTTGTTGGGGGTGTTCCTGTAAATTTGAAACCATCATCCGATAAAAAATTGAAACAATCCATTGGAAAATGGCTGGAAGATCGGCTGGAAATGGGAAGATGATAGGAAAATGATGGAAAGTCATGGGAACTAGATGGAACTAGGGGAACTACAGTAGCGGAGATATTTGTATATAGTTCTGGGATAAGTTATGGGTATCAATGTGATTGGAAAATGATGACGGGAATATCAAGCCATTTCCATTTTCGATATATATTTGGAAAATGATTTGGAAAATCCATTGGAAAATGGCTGATGGAAGAGTCATGGGAACATTCCATTGGAATATGAAAATGATTTGGAATCTCAAAATTGGAAAAGTCATGGGAATATCAATAGTTGTCTGAAGTTTGTGAAAAATAGTGAATCCCACTGAATTTCATCTTCAAATTCCTATTCCAATAGTCACCGGAGTTCCTGATGGACACATCAATAGGAAATTATAATCCATCGGAGATGTTGGAATATCACTGATGGGATCTTACGGAACGTTCCATGGGCCGTAGTAACTCCATAGCTGAGTGAAATTGCCGGATGGTCATATTTGATTGGAATATGCTGGAATATCAATATTGAAAATACAGAATATCAATGGAATCAATGGTTTAATAATATGGGAATATCAAGTTTGATGGAAAAAATGGGATTCTGGGCGATCCAGGGTGTTGGTGATTCAGAGACCTGACAAAAAAGCTGAATATGTCCAGAGAGCAGATGTCATCAGATCGAGAATCAGAAAGTGCATCCTGAAATGTGCGTACAGAGAATACAATGGAGGCAAACTAGGCAAACCATCCATAAAAAACACCATCCCCAATAGAGGTCTAAATTGGGACCATAGGTTTTGGGATCTGAAAGGACCAGTCGGGTTTATGGGAAGGTTTTCCTGGTGGGTGGGACATGATTTTCCCTAAGGCCCGAAGCTCCAACTTTCAGGACCATCAAAAATGCCACGTCGGAAAGTCCGCCAGGAGACTTTGGGCTGCAGCAGCTCCCCAGTCCGATTCGTCACCTGCCCAGGCTGAAGGCGAACGGCCAGGCTGTTGATCATAGGGGGGGGGTACCATTTTGGTAGTCAATGCCATCACTATCCTACAGGGAAATTTGAAGTGTTTCATCAACCAGGGATAACCATATAGCCATATAGCCTCCAGCTCCCATGTTCACCCCGTCTTTTTGTTCAATAACCACAAACCAAACTCGACCCCAACGACCGAGACGTCGGCTGGCCTGCAGCTCTAAGCTGAAGGGCTCCTCCACTTTCACCTGGGCGGGGCATTGCACCACCTGAAGGTCCAGGTCGAAGACCTCAGCGCCGACGGTGGAAGCACCAGATTTGTTGTGGGGGGAACGTGGAAATTCTCGGGGATTCTTTGACAGATTCAAGCCAAAGACAACATGGTCATCTTAATTATCGCAGAGGAAAATGATCAACAAAATGGGATGGGCCACCCAACTTCCAGACAAACCTCGCAAGCGTGGAGACCATGATTCATGGAAGCCCTGGGATGGTTTTCAAGCATCTGCAGAACTCTCCTGAACATCCTTCATCCACGGATGCCAGTGATATCCAAGTGCCATCCTATCCCCATTGTCCCATCCCAACCCATCGGGTCAAAAGTTCAGGCCCCGGAAAACCGCAGCTTCTGTTCATGTTTACTATTCACCATCCAAATTTAGGGATATCTAATTTTTTGACCCATATACCCCCAAAGCTTTCCATAAACTCTACTAATTCTAACAGAAACTATCAGAAACTCACCACCCATCCAATCATATCCAATCCTCATCCCCATCTGAGTTCCCTGCAGCCATAGCCTTCACCTGAATCTGGTGCCCTTCCATGCATCCGCGTGGACCATCGGGCACCTGCCAGCAGAGGCTCAGCACTCCCACGGCCTCCCGCTCTCGCAGCGCGGCCTCGGGACTTCGGCTTCACAAAAATATCCTCCGAACATAGCTATGGAAAATGAATGATACAGTCAAAGTCAACTTCAGTTCGATGATTTGCCATGATTTGCCTATTCAACATATAATCGATTTGGAAAATAGCTATGTATAGTATTGTATAGCTATGTTATTATGGGCTATCTTGAAGTTGATGGAAATCTTTGGATGTTTGGCACCAAGAAATGTCTGAGACGATGATGAAATCTCCGGACCCGCTATTCATGTGAAACACCCCCATCGCATGGTCAATATGTGATTTCATCCTCCAATAAACCACGGTTTCTGAGGTGTTTTTAGATTTTGGAGGAATGGCCAAGCAAGACCAAGACATTGAAACCACATGAAACCACCAAAAATCCAAGAACATCATCTCTCCGGTGCAATCCAGCTTCTCCAAGTCCTTTCATCCCATCCTCTTGGATCTGGAAATGGAGGTTTTAATCCGAAAATTTGTGACCATTTTTATAGGGAAAATGATGATGAACCCTGGAAACACTTGCTGTTTTCGTATCATTTTCAGGTACCGAACCCACCACATCCACTTCGCCCCTTCCCCGTCTGCACTTTCCGTGCCGTCCGCGGCACCGAGTCAACTGACTCATCCTGTGGGGTCACTCGAAAGACCAGCGAGAAGCACCCGCGCTGTTTCAGCAGCGGCCCTGAACTACCTGCCGTTGGTTCGCGCAGATCATTCCACTGCTAAGGCCCTCCAGTTAGAAGTTAGTTTCGGTCGCCCATTGACTATATATCATCTTACATCTGGCATAAGCCATAGAAGTCACCTAGTTAAGAACCAACTGGGCTATCATAAATGAGCTATTAACTATCATTTAATCCCCAACTTTCACAACCAACCTTTGCCAAAAAATCCAGCACTTTTTAGCTCGTCAATATGGAGACCCAAGTCTCCAAGCCCCGGTAGCCACTTCCCCACATAACCACCATATATCCATGATCCTCATGTGTTCCCATGCTTGAAAACCTCGAAAGGTGATGGCTAAATCCAATTTTTCCCATCACATGATCAGATATACATATATATATATATATACCCATAAAATGGTTGGCCTGACACCCCCAGTTTCGGCAAATCCGCCATGAAAAAGCTGAAGATGTCCCCTACAACTGATGAATTCTCTTTCTGGATAACTAATCATTAATCGACTGGTTATCTATCCCCATGAAATATCCTTATCAACGGATTTGATTTGTAGCAATCTCAACAAACATTGTCTAATATATATATACATACCACTGAATATACTAAGGAGTGGTAGAGAAAAAGCCAGTGTTTGTTGAAAATACCAGGCTTGTGGTATATATATATATATATTATATTATATTATATACCACTATAACATATATATATATATTATACCAAATAGAATCATGAACTGAAGATATTCCCCACCCTTCCACCATCAAAGCTCGCCTATGATGGGATCCATTTCAGTGAGCAACTCGCTCTGCAGACCCTCAGCACAGTCCAGTCCCCAAGAGGACCTTAGATGAAACAACCATCGGAGGTGACGAATGGAGAAAAGGCAGATTTTTGTGGTGTCAGGGGAAATTCCATGTTTGAAAGATGAATCTTAGATGAATTCAGGTGAATTTTGATAAACTTTAGATGAGTTTGGAGGAAATTAAAACTTGTTTCCATGGCTGAAGAGAAAATACCTCTACTTTTGCATGCCTGAAGAGGAGATCTGTTGACGTTTCGTCCACGGCATATCATTGAACAATAGTAGTATATAACCCCCAGAAAATGAAGCTGGGAACATTCACATGACCATGTTTGTAGTCATTTATAGCAAAAGTTTTTGTCTACAGTTGGTATCCACACACACAAAAAAAAAAACATGAAAAATCATGTCTAACAGTTGTATCATCATGTTTTTGTCTAACAGTTGTATCATCTATTAGTTTGTATCCACATTTGTTAAGTATCACCTTCTACCATTGATAATCACCAATAACTTGGATGCTATTGTGTGGGGCCAGTCTACAGTTGGTATCCACATTTCGCATGATTTACCAAAAAAGTCAGTAGCTATCATTGTTTTTATCCACACTTCCAGTCTATAGTTGGTATCCACATTTTTCCACAGGTGGTATCTACATTTCCCACGATTTATTAGAAAAGTAAGTAGCTATCATTTTTTTAATCCACATTTGCACTCTATAGTTGGTATCCACATTTTTCCACAGGTGGTATCCACATTTCCCACGGATTTTTATGGGGTTTTGAGCATGTCCAACTCACTTCCAACATTTCCAACTAACACTTACTTCCACATTTCTATCTGGCTGGTGGTTTTAACCATCTTGAAAAATATGAAAGTCAATGGGAAGGAAGACATCCCATATATGAAATGGAAAATAAATTTCATGTTTAAAACCACCAACCAGTAGTTATGTTAGTTCAACTGGATTATTTATAGATGATTTATCTATTAAAAATGGTGATTTTCCATAGCAAAATGCTGAACGTTTGCCACCAACCAGCTATAGATGAGCCCTTTAAAAAGCCATGGAATTTTTCATCCCCAAACGGTCTCCGCGTCGCAGAAAAATGCTGCCCTCCGTGGAATTCTCCACCAAACCTTGGTCGCGGAGACTGGAGACCACGGTGAAATTCACACGACTTGGGGACTGTTGTTCCACTTACAAAGTGGAGATAATTGTATATATATGATATATATGATATATATATATATAT
>Ga0126342_10012097_pt1 | contig 15408 bp, 12 predicted proteins | sample Cyp1metagenome_FD_92528 | JGI IMG/M metagenome (GOLD analysis project Ga0126342, IMG submission 92528) | Coral microbial communities from Lord Howe Island, Old Settlement Bay, Australia - Cyphastrea 1 metagenome | ecosystem: Host-associated > Invertebrates > Cnidaria > Coral ...
ATTGGTCCGACATAGCCCTTCAAGTGCCCCCAAAATGAACCTCAACCGAAAGGTCTTCCGGTTGGGGTTGAATTTTTCATTCCAGAGACCTCCATGGAACCCCACATAGCCCACCAAATGACCCAACATAGGCCCAACATAGACCCAAAACGGCCCAACATTGGTCCGACATGGCCCTTCAAGTGCCCCCAAAATGAACCTCAACCGAAAGGTCTTCCGGTTGGGGTTGAATTTTTCATTCCAGAGACGTCCATGGAACCCCACATAGCCCACCAAATGACCCAACATAGGCCCAACATAGACCCAAAACGGCCCAACATTGGTCCGACATAGCCCTTCAAGTGCCCCCAAAATGAACCTCGACCGAAAGGTCTTCCGGTTGGGGTTGAATTTTTCATTCCAGGGACCTCCATGGAACCCCACAGGCCTCACCAGCAACAAGCAACAGACCGGCCACCAAAGCCGCCCTTAGATCCCCAATGAATTCCCCCCTCGCCAACAGCCCCGAGCGAAAACTGCAGGCTCACTATCCACCAGCCCGACCCGGAAACCCGAAGACATGAGGGGTGCAAAAGCAAACGGCGAGGACGCCTCAATGGTCACCTGGGAAACAGCAACCGCACCAAACGAACCAACGCGCCTCGATCTCGACCCGCCACACCTCCAAGCCCCGAGCCGAAAAAACCATGCCTCCTAACTCAGCAAGCGCCCAAGCTTTAATCGTCCCCTCGGCTCGGCCCGCGCGCGGAACCGACCCCCGTTTTGCGCCCCAAAAACGCGCGCGAACCTAGTTGGATAAACAAATATATTTTTTTAAGCATGGACACCCACCGAGTAGGTTTTGAGTCAGAATGGAATTGAAGTATGTGATTTTTGCACATGACAAACTTTGGCCATGCCATATCTTCCTGTTTTCAAAAAACGTGTTTTTAGCTATCAATTTGTTCAAGTCATAAGTCCGTACACGTTACCCTTACTCAGCGAGTGGCTGAACTTTATTTTTTTCTCTCATCGGGTACGCGCCGCGCGCACCAAAAAAGAAGGCTGTTTCTATGTAGTTCTGGTGCGCGCGCGCGGCGCGGACCCGACCAAGAAAAAAAATGTAATCTTTTTTGGGTATTTTTTTTTTGGGAGGGGTTTCCATTGAGAAAGTACCCTTTCTCTTACGATTTGGCATCGGTTGATTTCGATTGCATTGTTAAGTTGGAATTACTGGTTGATAGCTAGTTGCCAAAAAATTGATTGGATTCATTATAACCAAACTGAAACCTAATGATCATACAGTATCCTTTAAACTTGTAGATATAATCAGCAGTTTTTACACGAAATGCATGTTTTTTTTACAATTGTTGTTCACATATCCACTTTACCTGAAAAGAACATCTAGCTACCCGTCACCAGTCAGACATCTAAAGTGTATTGGGGCTGCGGTTTTGGCCGTAGGCCTTGATGCGGTACAGGCCGTGGACTACACAAGTGACCCACTTGAACCAAAAAACAGTTCATGTTATCTTTCAGGCTATGGTTTGCCGAAAAAAACATAAATGAACTTGAACCAAACTTCAAACATTTGATAATGACGCTTGCTGTCGACCCATCCGGACTCCGGACCCATCCGCTTTTAAAACTCCGAAGCACCAACCACAAACTTACAGGCTCTAGTACTTTGGCCTGAAGATTCATGGTTAGACTCCAGACTCCAAACAAACTGATAGCCCGACCAAGTGACGTTGTGAGTTCGTGGGTGCCGAGATTGTCCAGCCCATTGATCGCTGCAGCATAGTTGGTTACCTCACCCCAGTTTGCAAACTGTTGGCACACCTAATTTGTTCCAAAACAATGACTTGAAGAAAGCAACCAACTCCAAATGCAAATTGGCCCCAGTTTTCTACCAAGTTCATCCTCTTTTGAGGTGTTCTTCAAAGGCAAGGCTAGGGTTCCTCTGAATCTTAAGAACCTTTTCCGCATAACCCTGGAGCCTTTCTCACCCATACAGTGGCACCACAACCCCACATAAGCCCAGACAGTGAGAGTCATGGATTGTGAACCGTGACTAACTATTATTGTTCGGTTGGCCCAATGGCAGTCTTGTTCTTTCAAAACAGCACCAGTACCACGCACCACGGCACCACATATCGTTTACGAATTTCAGCTCAACAACCCTGGTGATGTATACCCAGTATGTTTTTACTGGGCATTTCATAATGCTCAAGCACTATAAAATGCCAAGGGGGACATGTTGTGAATATGTTGCGGTCATTTCGCACAAATATTTCTCTATAAAATGCTTGGGTGATCTTCTATGAATTGCCACATCCAGGTCACTAAAAAACATTCATTCACTATAAAATGCGTCCGTCCTGGTGACGCCGAAGAAGGAGAGACCAGGTCAAGGCACTATGATTTGGCAACATCCATGTTCAGATTACATAGGCAAAAACTCGGTCGAAAAAAATTGGAGCCAAAAGACTTCCTCTATGAAATGCCTCCTGTCCAACTTACATACACAGAAAAACCGACTCAGACTTCGTCTATGAGATGCCTCCTGGACACCCATCAAGATATCTAATGGCGAGCGATTCATCAATGCAAAATCTCTATGAAATGCATCATCCAGAACGTCCCTTTTTTTGCATCTGGAGGAGGCGCTTTATATAACTTATGGTCACTATAAAATGATACCTGTTTTTCATGGAATGCGCATTTCATAGAGGTCAAAACATGAGGCATTCTATAGTATTGGTCACCAGGGTTAGCTCAACATACAAGGTTCATGCGTGACCCTAAGCATGACAAAACAAGAATCCAAACTCCATCATGCAAGTTTTTTCCATGTTTCACAAAAAAACGCTTGAAAATCCAAAACCTCAAATCTCAATACTCAATACATCTCAATACTATGTTCCCACCCCCGGTGAACCCCATGTCTGATGTACTTGATGAAATTGACAATTTGATGACTTTTGTTCAATGTCAGTCTGTCAGTAAAAGTTTGGAAAGTTCAGATTCTTCAGGCTCCCCCAAATTTTTGGGAACTTTGGAAATACAACCAAATTGCGGCAATTGTGCGTCCAATGATTTCTGGCCTGTATTTAAGAACAAGGATTCTCGATTCAACAGGCACCATCACCAATATAGAATCGAATCATTCAATTTATCCTAGCCTAAAAGTTAGCACTGTTCCTCCATGGGTGATGGTATAAAGAATCCTACACAGCACAAAACCATGCAAACTGCCCATGGTTGTCCAAGGAGCGTCATTGTCAGATCCATGTCTTGACACCAGCCCATACAAGTTCTCAAGGCTCTTGCGGATCTTGAGGATCTCGGCGCATTCAGGTGAGTGAATCCCAGACCTACGCCAGTGACAATGGATATGCCAAACAACAATCACATCAAGTCTTGCCATGTCATACCAACTCTGCTGAAATCAACAAATCAAATTATCAGACATGCTTCATACCATCCTGACGCCCCCCTGCGCACGCATTACCCAATGATCAACAACCATCTGTCCCCATATAGCCGCACATAGCCTGATCGTAAAGCTCTGGAGGCAGAGCACCCATGGCAGTGCCGCAGAAATACAGCTTCGCATTTCGTAGAAAACCAGACAGTGAATGAGCTCAAATACTTTAATGAATTTGTGTTTAGAATTAGGTATCTTAGACGGTCTATTTAAGAATCTATTTGTCTTGTTTTGTTCATTTGCAACTTGCCGATTTCATCAGATGAAGTGTATCTGTGTCGCTTCACATAGGCTCACCGGTGCAGCCCCCTTACAACTTCAAATGTCAGATGTCAAAATTGCACCAACTCAAACTTTTCAAATGTAAAACCCACTGGGATTTGAAGCTGGTTTGAACACTTGTACTGGTTGGCAAAGTTTGCAACTGTGTTTTGGCATGTTTTGTTTTTTCTCCGCCCGCCGCATGGATCGCCAAGGTGGCTGCAAAGCCCCACCAGGATCACCCAAGTTCATGCTACATGCATTTTTTGATGTGGATATGGCCTGCAGTCGGCCAGAACGAGTGACCCACAATTCAAACCTGAAAAAACACAAACCTCCCAGTCTCAATCCTTGAAAAACAGTGGTGGCAACTCCAAAACCTTTAGCGCGCAAGAAAAACCTTAGCGCCAAATCTCGCGAAAAAAACCAATTATCATTAATGATTATGATTTGATATGGTGATTGGTTTGAAATTACCAATGATGCTGATGATACAAATCAATATGAATCTGAATCGAATCGAATAATCGAATATGAATAATAATATGACGACTTATGACTTGACTCATTTATGAAAATGATCTGAATCAGAGTCAGAGTCATAGGCATATGCATAAGCTCATAGGTCATAGTCTGAGCCTGAGTCATAGTCACATCATCACATGAATCCAATTTCAATTGAATTGAAAATTGCAAAGCCTGCAGAATGCGTAGCCCCTGCACACAATGCGCATACTTCTGGTGCGCTGTACCGTTACCCAAACCACAGACATGTACCGCTCCCGTTTCCAAAGCACGTACCTACACGCCGTAGCCGTACCGCACCCGTACCCAAAGCACACGTACCTACATACCGTAGCCGTACCGCACCTGTACCCAAAGCACCTACCTACGTACTGTACCCGTACCGAAGAGCACGTACCTACATACCGTACCCGTACCCAAGAGCACGCACCTGACCCCCCCAGATATGTATACCGTACCCCCCCGTGATGCTCAGATAGAAAACCTTGATTTCATAACTCTTAAAAATTAATAACATAAACACATGTAAACAAATATATATATATATGATATATGTATATAATATATATGTAATATAATATATATATATATACATATTATATAAACATATACATATTATATAAACATATATGAAATCAATATAGAAAAGTTCTTAAAGTAATTTCAGCCTCTCATCGCTTTCCCATGCACTTTTTTGTGCACGTGTGTGTGTGTGTTCTTTTTTGATCGGAGATTGCCTGTTAAGCGCTATGTTTCAGGTCAGTAACTTCTACTGCGTTTCTGTGCAGTTTTGGTTCACTGGTTGCTAGACATCACCGGATTGAAGGATACCGTAATTGCAGTGCCCTTTCAGAATTTTTGTTCGAAAAGCATTGGTGAGCCAGAGCCTTTGTGAATCAAGCATTTTGATGCTTCTGGCAGGCGGAAGATGTGTGCTCTGTCTTTGATGGAGCTAGCTTTCAGGACAGCAAGGGCTGGCACGGGGTAGGGACAGGCCTCAATGCATCAAATGCATCAACTCTGTCCGAGGAAGCCCAAGAAACAACGGCGCTTGAACTTTGGGGAGATTGCCCAGCATTGCCGTGTCGGCGCCAGCGAGGTGGAGCGGCTGTTTGCACAGCTGGCAGATTGTGTCTCCATTTTTTGTCACGACCAGAAAGGTCGTTCGAGTCGTTCGAGTCGTTCGAGTCGTTCAAGTAGCAGTTGCATCTTGGTTGTTGTGACTGTTGTGGTGGAATTTATTCTAGAAAGCTACCATCGGCTAAACAACATCGATTTCGTGAGTATTTGAGAACGACAGAAGGGAAAAAAACACAGTTACTGAAAAATGCAGTTTCTTCAAGATTTGAATAATGCGCTTTGGCGCAGAGCATTGCATTGGTAATAGGTGGATAAAGTTGGCTCGAATTGTGGCTTGTCTGAAAGTTGCACAATGGATCAGAAAAGCAGAGGGTCTGAAGTCTGAAGTATGTTTTGCTTTGGAGTACAGCAGGATACTACAGAGGCATTGGTACAGAGCAAGTCTCCTGGAAAACAGACTTGTATTCATGACATCTGTAGAAGATCACATTTCTGCCCAGTAGAATGAGAAATCATAATATTACGTTGGCTGCTATAGTAAGCAATCTGGAGCCAGAGATCAGAAGCACAGCGAACCGCTGAGATGGCAAGCAAAAAGAGCTGTGTGCCTTAGACCAACTATGTTGTGTTTAGGTGGTTGTCATTCAAGAACTACAACTCAGAAAAATAAAGAAACAGCACAATCTAGAGAATAAAATAGAATAAATTATTGAATCAATTCTAGAATGATCGTTTTGTGTGCTATGCACAATGCTTTGGATTCTCGCCTGGGTCCTCAGAGGACACGCAGAATTGACAGAGTTGTGAAGTTGCCTAACGAGTGGCCTCAAGAAACGAGTGGCCCCAATGTACATTGCGTATACATTGCGTTCACTGGACTGATCTGGACTGAAAGACCCTCAGACTTTCCAAAGGTTAGCAAATGGTTATCGAACAATTGTGTCAGATGTTTGTCTCTGTCAAGAAGGACTTCCTCTTACATAAATCTCCATGTTCCTGATTTGAGAGACTTAGTGTTAGCCTCCTTTTGATGCTGACAATTGCCACTTCTGCCCATGTAAAATATCGAAACAAATTACAATTATATACGTGCAGACAGGGCTGGATTGGACGTGCTAGGATTTATTAGACTGATTGAAGCAAGAACTTATGTGTTCAACTTCTTCGTGCATTTGCAGATGAACAGTTTGCAAGCCACGGGAGTTGACAGCACAGAGCGAGAGAGAGAGAGAGAGGAAGAACTTAGTACCTGCTTTGCACGATTTCGCGCCCCAGGCGCTTTGTGCAACCTTTGGTGGTGCAGAGGAAGCGCTGAAGGCTTTGAATCCAATTTTTTGGCATTTTGCGATGGAGCTTGAAATTGACTCTGTATGGTACACTGATGTTCAGCATTTGATCAAGTTGTCACTCTGCACAAGTGAAAGGAACTTATGGAAAAAAAGAAAGCGCGTCAATGATCTGGTTGACTTGAGGTATTGCGAAGTATAGAGATCAAGTGTCCTCAATCAAGGTGTCGAACAATCGGTGCCCAAAAGACATGTCGGCCGCACATCCTCAGATCAAGATGGCTCCGAGAGCGTGGTCACTGACAATGTCTCTACGCAAATTTCTGTTGGAGAAATGCTTGCTTTGTAGGTCAGCTTACTGGCAGACAAGCCCCATACTCAGATGAGCACTGAACCCTAAAGGATCAGGTTTTTGAGGAACTTGTTTTCCATCTATGTACTGCAGATCAAGGCCAAAGATATGGTCCATGGAACCCCATCGATTTCTGCCTTTGTTTAGGTGCCCAATTTGAACCCCAAAGGAGGTGTTCATTTCCATTGCCACCAAGGCAGTACTTCTCAAATGCAGGCCATGCGAATCCATGGGATCCCGACACACGTCGAGGAATGGCTAGAACAACACTACTTGAGTTGACACTTTTTAGAGGGCAACAAGTTGGCAGGGTAGTGTCTTGACTACCCCCCGAACAAAAACTAGAATCTTGCCTGTTTCCGCTTACACCGAAGGCTAATGGAATTCAGGCATCCAATCTTTCATTGTCCGCATAGTCAGACGTAGACCTACACTCAATTGTACTAGCATAACGCTCGGGATGCTTCGTCGGAGCCAACGTTCGCGCTCGATGCAACAGAATGTGGTTGTTGGATGTTGTTGGTAAGGGACTTTGTCAATCCTCAATCTTTGTGTCCACCTCCAGACACGCGGCGAGGCGATCCAAAAGCACCAGATGTGCTCTACCCCTGGCGCAGGGCTTTGTATTGCTCGGCGTTGGATCTCGTAGTGATACTGGAATCAATGGTGAGTACTGGTGGGTGTGGACAACCAAGTGCTGCTGGGCTGTGGGACCTGATTTTCGTTGCGTAAGTTAGCTGGTAAGTTCCATGGGTCAGCTGATAAAATCAAAAGTTCCCAAAGTCTGACAAATATCAACGTCACCGCTGCATGCACACCCAATTTCACCCATCTCAATGTGGCTATGCAAGGCCTATCAGGGATTTGGCAGAAGAAGTGCGGAAGCATGAGGCGTTGAAACTCAGATTGGGAAGACCTTGTACTGTACATGCCATGTCACATCATGTCACCAACATTCACCATAAATTTCCAGGGAGCTATTGCAGAGACTGACAAAGGGGTCACATGCCCCTGGTGCGGATCAGCGCAGGGATACGTGGCTTTCATGGCCGTCATGGCCGTCATGGCTCAAGTTTGGAAAAGGATTGCCTTGGCGGATCGCTTGAACTCAACGAACTCAGCTTCTTTGCAGCCATGCCTCGCGGAGTCTCCAGTTATGGCACAAACAGCCAGGGCAATAGCTACACCTCATACTCCGATGGGTCCTACAGCTACAGCAACAGCTACAATTCCAATGGATCATCTCAGAGTTCAAGCTACTACTACTCCAACACAGGCAGCGGCCATGGATTCTACTCATCCAAATCGGACTCCTCCAGTGGTCAGTACTCATCCCACACGAACTACGGCAACGGAACGACGACCACCAGGAGTAAGTAGACAAGAGCTGTGAAGGGGGGTTGCCCAGCCTGCTCAGAAGTACAGGCTGTTTGGCTTTGGGTCCTTGGGTTCATTGCAGGGGAATGCAGTGAACTTGTAGTTCCAGCATGTGCATCATCATGATGCGCTGAAAATGTAGGTTGAAAGATATGGAGAAAAGGGACCAAAACCAGCAGCTAGCCAGCCAGCCACCCTTTTGGGTAGAGTTGCGGGCATTGCCAATCTTGGCTTGCCGTGTCATTTTATTCACCGTTCGGGCCTTTCGGAAATTTGCAACAGCGGGATTGTAAGACTTGAAGACATTGCAATTTTGACGACAGTCTAGAGTGGAGAAGACATTGAAGTCTTTGTGAGGTTTGTGAAAGCAATGGATTTACAATTACAATTCCACCAGGTTTCAAAGTATTTATGTATGTAGCCACATGATACAGTATGCCACATTCTGCCTTGCCTTATTAGCTATGCCACATACAACAACTATACGTGTGGGTCACATGTTTGCTTAACCCAAGTGACAAAAACAGATTCATCCCTGCCAGGCGGGAAGCAACACTATTGCCTTGAGAGATGGACCGACTGCATCCGACTGCCAGAGTTTAAGTTTCAATTCGCATTCCCAAACTGTACTGCCAGACCATGCTAAACCATGCTAAACCAACATTCTGCAGCCGCATGCTCGCACTGGTAGGACTGGAATTCCTCATCGAGGCCAGTGCTTCTGCACTCCCTGAAGCCACAGACTTGGATCTTGGATAGCGACAGTTTTGTGGGAAACTTTCCAAACAGTTTTGGCCTTGCTGAAGTGGGTATGACAATACCATTGTTGCATATTGATTATTCTTGTGTGTATCAGGATTGGTTTTGGACAGCATCGACCATGCAATATGTGGGTTAGTTCTACGACTCTGCGAAGCTGCTTTGGTAGAAACAACCCAAATCTGAACAACAGATGATACAAGATGACAAGATATGACAAGTGTATTAACATAGTATGCTTATATTACATATAGAGTCCCATGTGTTTACTGTTCTTCCGGTTTTCTTTGAAACAATCCTTTAACAACGGTGGCTGGTACTGCCAAGGCCACCCAAGTGGCTGTCTTTGTCGGCCTTTTTAGCGCCGCCAACACTGGCAGCGAGGCTGGCCATGAAACCAATATAGATCAAAAGAGTATGAAATAGTGATTGATAGTGTATAATGACGTATAATGAATGATAATTGTACTATTACTATACGTTATTCTACATTATCTCGCTGAGAAGTGTTTCAAGTCCTGCTGTTTGGGTTTGTTTCTGTTCATTGAATGCTGATGACATTGAATGTGTATTGATTGTCTATCCATCATGTGTCTATTGGATACATGCATACAAATTCCGTGGAGTTATACAATATCCTACACTCATGTTGGTTGCACATAGAACCAACATTAATCATACGTGTATATATATATGATATGTAAATGTAATATACATAGCATATACACATACATCAGCATGCCAGCTACCATGTTGACCAACATTGATCACAGTCTTTATCTTGTATTGTATAATATTGTATACATTATCATCTATATACTATACGGATCTGTACGGACTATACGTGATTTGTAGAGGCCATTCTTCCAGGCCAGAGTGGAGGAATGGATGGTGGGTGGCGGCACGTGGACGGCTCATTGCAGCTTCGTTTCTGTGAGGCTTGCACGGGTCAGAAACATATATCACATATATAGTTCATATATACATATATGAACTGGTTCTAGATAGACACAATGTAAAAAGAAATGTGATGGTTTTCCGTTTGATTTGAATGAAGAAGCTTTTGGAAATTTCGATTGTTTGACTGTTCGTCATATTTCGTATTTTTGGGAGATGCTGAGGCCACCAAAGCACAATCCTTTGCGGCTTTGGACTATGTTTACTCATCAGTACACAGACTTTGGACTGGTGACCTAGATCGGCCCGGACGTGTCATTAACTCCGAGTGTCAGATGTGACCTGGTCAGATTGCACATCGAACTGTCAACATAATAATCTTAATATAACTCAAATGACTGTATTTAAATTCTACATATATATATAATATATATATATATATATATATACATATGCACTTATTATATGACTATGACACGGTGCGACACGGTGCTGCGACCTTTAAGCAGATGTTTTGATTTTGGCAAAACCAAGGTCAGCTTAAGAATAGTTCGACCAGTTTACTTACTTTGACCAAATTGGATTTTACCACCACCACAACCATCCAAATGTCTTAGTGCTATTTTGGATATGTTGTATTGTAAACTAGCCCTGCAGGTAGACTGTCTCTGTTGGGGAACAACATGTTTTACTTGCTGCACAGCAGTATATAGCAGTGTTTATCAATGGGGCCATGTGGGGCCAACCTTATCTTCTAATCTTGCCAATTGTGAGCGCTTCCCAATGGAAAACACTATTTTCACATATAATATATATATATATATCATATTTGCTCTCTGTTTGGCTAGTGCACAAGCCTTCCCTTCCAGGTATTTAAAGACCATGGCAGCAATTTGAGGGGTTTGCCTGCTATCCCAAGGTGGTGTTGTGCAGCCGGATGAGTCTGCCCAGCGTGTGTTGCGGTTTTGCCTCATGCCACGTAAGTTTGCAACGCGAGCAGCTGCATCAACCAATCGGTGGGATGTAGAGCAAAAGTCTTCAAGAGTGACAGTTCCAACATGTTCCAACATGTTCCAACATGTTCCAACATGCTCCAACATGTTCCAACAATACATTCGAAAAATAGTTTCAGAATCGCTGACTAGTCAATGGAACCATTCTATAAACTGCTGATATGGTCTCGCATGGCTTGTCTACTGAAGATTGTCAGATTGGGAGACTCCTGCTTCGGGGAGGCCTGTCGTGGCATGCGTTGAATTTGTTTTACCTTGTACCTGCACTGAGACCATCATTGCAACTACAGTTTCTGTGTGAATCACCAACTGCAGTCATGATGTGGATTTCATTCATGACTTGCAATTTCAGTGTTCTAAATTGTGATTGTTTAGCTTGATCTCGGACTGACCTTGTAAATCCAAGGCTACGGTAGGCCATTGATGGCCGTTGTAAACCCACTGTGGAGATGGCTCCCTGACATTTGACCAGGCATGGCGGGCAGAGTTCTGTGCCAGGGTTTGGACCTGCTTGAGACCTAGCCAGAGAGAATCGAAGATAACACACGCATCGGAAAATGTTCCTGTTCTATCAAGAGTCTGGAATTACGGAATTGTCACTAGACAAAGTGTCATTTAATATATATATATATATATGTTTAATTCATTTGCTTCTGAGAAGCGTGCAGTTGATTCTCCAGTCAGTGATTCATTGACGATTGACCTGGCAAACCCCAAGCTCGGACATAGTTTGTTTATGTTTGTTTTATTGTCCTTTTGGCAGATGAGATAGTAAGTACTTCAGGACCAGGTTGATGAATGATAGGAATGTGTGGCGATCACTTTAAGAGTTGAAAGAACTGGGCGTCACAGCCTCACGGTTTTGCAGCACCAAGGTTTTCGATCTAGAGGACATGAGGGAGGAGGTGGACGTTGGCGAGTGGCAGTGCGCATCTCAGCTTGTCTGCTGGACCAAATGAAACGGAATGATGTGCAAACAGACGCCATCGACATCATCCGGCGCTCAATGAGATATGTTCTTTTCATTGAAGGATCTTAGATGATCTTAGCCATTTGCTCAGTTTGTTCAGTTTATGCAGTGAAGGCAGCGGTTCGCTTTGCTGCTGGCTACCGCTTGGAGGTGGGACACGGTGTGATCCCCTGGGGTCTCCACAACAAACTAGCCATGTCACCTGAGCAGCATGAAATATGAAGAGAGTTTAGCTTCGGGTGAAGAGAGGCTTCGGGTTCAGGGGAAGCTTTTGCGAAAGCACCACGGACGAAAGCGTGGCGAAAGCGTGGCGAATACATATCACAGATACGCGTAGGCGGAGAAATACTGTAGCCACTGATTCTTGACACCTATGCCGATGTATTACATGCAGTTTTCGTCATGCCGCGTGGTAGGTATCATGTTTTAATTTGAGATCTCATTTCTCCCAACTTTTGAGAGAGAACATGACCTCTTAAAAACTTGTCGAAAATCCGGGAAAGCCTGGCGAAAGCTCTGCAGCCAACTACTCCTTTGCGCAATGGTGTTGTGCCGCAGTTCATTGCCTGAGATGACTCTGTGGGTGCTATGAATAAAAGGAACAAGTGAACAGGTCTCAGCCGTCCCAGCTTGGACCAAAGATCGTTTGCCAGCGTTCACCCATTCCCAGCATAGCTATCAAACACCTCTGAGATTGATAGGTTGGTGACTACATTTCATAGATTTTCCAGGACACAGGTTGAACCCATTTGAACCCCTAACAAAATCTAACAAATATCAAAAGATTCAGATTGACTCCGCGATCCGAAAGACTTTGAGAGGCTTACCTTGGGCCTCCCTTGCCATCCTGCAAAGAGTATCTCTCAGATGAGGCTGGGTTTCCAGCCTGGATTGGAATGCCTGGCTAATTTACTAATTGGTGATTTATGAACAGGACCACCAGAGAATGCACAGAAACGAAGAGCCCCTAAAGAATGCTTTGTCAAGTGTGAACGGTTCATCCGGCTGTTACACATTTTTTGGCAGAAACGGGAAAATCCTGGAGAAAGGACAATCCCTTGCTTGCAATACTGTATATAGCTTAAAACTTAGAGAACGGGAACGAAGGTGAAACGAACGCGTTTGAATGCAGTCTGAGGTGCAGAGAATGCAGCCTGCAGTCTCCTGGCCAGGGCCTTGGATACCACATAGCACCATTGGCAGGTCCCGCAAGAGCTGGAGCTGAAAGGTTCACAACAGAGGTAGCAAAAGGCATTGCTTGAGGCATTCTTAAAGTCTTGGAGTCTTGGAGGTTTATTGTTTTTGTGACGGATTTGCTGGGATTGCTTGAAGCAGAGGTGGGCACCACCAGTAGCAGAACATGCTGCTCAGTCCCTCTCCAATGTAAGGAGCCTCAAGGTATGGCGAAAGGGATGGGTCATTTCTCCCATCACAACGCCGAGATGGGTGGAGTTTTGCACCTTTCGTCGTCTTGCGATCTTGTGTGCTTGTGAAAGCAGGGTGTCACCAAGGTGGCCTCTCATGCTGCATACATGTGTGGAGCCAAGATGAGCCAAGCGCACTGTCACACGAGCAGAGCTTGAGCAAAGCCTTGAAGATCTTGGAGCAAAGCGTTGGAGCAAAGCGTTGGAGCAAAGCGTTGGAGCAAAGCGTTGGAGCAAAGCGTTGGAGCAAAGCCTCGCCAGTTCCAAGCCTTGGAGCAGCTGCTTTCATCTCTGTGCAGCTGAGATTGGCTGAGAGAGAAAGCTGAGGCAGCTTCGGCTTCTTTTCGTGAACCGAGAGAATTACTGGTGGGGTCGACAGGCTGAGGCCACCAAGCCGCCTTTCTGTGCTGTGCCGGCTTGTGCTGACGTAAGCAAAGGAAACGTGTCAATAAGGACCAGGTGTTCAAGTATCGATCCTGTGTTACTTCACCACTTTGAGATTATGAAGGCCTGAAGTTGGCATATGTTGGCATAGATACACCTATGGGCCTATGGACAGCAAACAAGCCCAGGAAGTGATACACGGAGATCACAAGTCATCTAGTTTCGTTTCCCCGCATGCTCTGCAGAGTCACCTTTTCCCTGACTGCATACTGCTGTTCTTAGGTGACTCCCACGAGCTGCTGGCTGGATCTCATGCAGGTGAGTCGAGCCAACAATCTGTTGAATCTGTTGGATTGGATGGACAATGTTTTCTCCCCAGCTAGTTTGGGTCAGTTGTAATCCATAGCCTTCATGACAAGGCACTGGAACATCACCTTGATGTTCACCATATACTTGGACACCGCAGATGTGCATTCAATTTTCAATGTTGATGAGTCAGCAGCATTGGCGTCAATTGCATAAATGCATGTTCACAGTGATCACAGCAATCTGAAGGGAAGTTCCTTAGATGTATGACCAAGTACAACCTCTGGACTTCACGAGACAGGTGGAATGGTCAACATTGTGATCGTGACCACTGTCAGCATGAGTGTCACCATGGATAATCACCATCACCATCACCACCACCACCACCATCATCATCATCATCATCGTCATGGTCAACACTGCCCCGAATCTTGTCCCAACAGATCCCACAAATCCAAAGAGATCCCACCCAATCTCAAGACTCTGCTTTGCTATAGCAGTCCCAGATGTTCCAGAGGCAGCGGTGAATAGCGCGATGGAATCTCCAGCAGCACGACCTGAGAGGTGCCTTTGCATGCCTTTGCATCCATTTTTATATGATCCATTGACCCTTTGGCTGGCAATGGGGGACCAGTTGACTAGTGCGACTGCACCTGCAAGTTTGAAATCCTATGGAAATTAAAGGGCTTACGCCCCCTGCCGCCGACCCCAGATTCACTCCAGTAGTATCGACAATGTGCCGAGCAAACATTTGTAGCATTTTTATCATGAGAACTGAGAACAGATATTTTGTTGCAGTGGTTGTGTTGCTGAGTTGTTGTGCGGTTGTGTGGTTTTGTGGTGGCTTCGAAGGCAACGTTTGATTTATGTATGATTTGTAGTTAGATAGGATTCCGTTGACGAAGAGCATTGAACCGCACCAAAAGCCTCAATTCGCCGCATAGCCGAACTACATTACACGCAGACAAATAATGGAAAAACAACGAACTGAACATATGAACCAACTAGATGGATTTTGTGTTTCGAATCTGTTTTTCCCGATTTCACCCGGATTGTGCAGACAAATGCACTTCCAGTTTTGATGCCACAGAGTGAACACCAGCTCCAAAGTGCAGCTCCCATGCCCTCTCAAAGCAGCTCCACAGCGACCTCCCAGCGGGCGGTTGCGAAACAGCAAAACACCATGGCACTGAAGGATGGAAGCGGCGCCTAGCAAGCAGGCTCCAGTGCCTAACGTTGCCTTCTGAGCCGACAAGAAACTAGCTCCAAAGTGCAGCTCCCATGCCCTCTCAAAGCAGCTCCACA
>Ga0126342_10012098_pt1 | contig 15408 bp, 14 predicted proteins | sample Cyp1metagenome_FD_92528 | JGI IMG/M metagenome (GOLD analysis project Ga0126342, IMG submission 92528) | Coral microbial communities from Lord Howe Island, Old Settlement Bay, Australia - Cyphastrea 1 metagenome | ecosystem: Host-associated > Invertebrates > Cnidaria > Coral ...
ACCATTGTCGGTCGATTTGCTGCGTGCCAGCGATTTTAGACAACTTGGTACTGTTGATGTCAGTGAGCAGGCGGCAAAACTCTTTGTTTTGGTGATTCCGCCAATGCCAATGAACGTTAACATTCCCCCCCACCCATCCACCCACCCCCCCACCCCAGTCAACGTAGCATCACGTAGTTGTGCAAATTGACGAGAACGTGCAGTAGCGTAGCATCACGTAGTTGTGTAAATTGAAGAGAACGTGCAGTAGCGTAGCATCACGTAGTTGTGTAAATTGAAGAGAACGTGCAGTAGCGTAGCATCACGTAGTTGTGTAAATTGAAGAGAACGTGCAGTAGCGTAGCATCACGTAAGTGTGCAAGTTCAATGAACGTTAACATAACCATTTAACACAGAAAACACACGAAATTACCAGGCGCCTGGTGCGCCCGCTGGCAACCACCAACAACCACTTTGAAAAAGGATCTTAACCAGCTATCATTGGGGGACCCAACGGAGATCCCTGGAATTCGCCCTTCAAAATTATCCCGGCAAGAGACCCCAAGCAGTGTGGGGGAGGGGGAGGATAATGTATGATAATGTTGATGATAATGTTGAGGAGGAGGATGAAAAGGATGATAATGGTGATGTTGCGGAAGATGAGGTGGAGATTGATGATGTTGAGGATGATGAGGTCAAGGAGGAGGAAGATGATGAGGTGGAGAATGATGATGTTGGAGAAAGATGATGATGTTGAGGAGGAGGGTCGATCCCAAGACCGGGAGCCACACTTTGTGCGAGCCTGCACAGTCGAAATGCACTTGGACATTTCACATGGACCACTTTGTGCAGAAATTTCCAGGTAAAATGCCGCAGACCAGCTGGAGCACCCTGATCAAGCACCGGCCTTTGCTCTTACCATAAGAACCCCTCAATGTGGTTTGGGGAAATAGACCCCAAAACCTCCCTTGGGTCCCCGCCAGAAGCCAGTGGAATTGCTGCCATCCCCAGTTAAAGCTTTCCTATTGGGGCAGTTTGCCACATCCCAAACTTGACATCCGTCGTTGCATCCACCACCAAAATGCTGCAGAATTGACCTCTTGGAGATGCGTATATCATAAATCAACTTAGTTTTGCACCACTTGTTCTGCACAGGATCGTTGCTCATACAAGCTCACACATCTCGCTGCCTGTGAAGTTTAATTAATCTTGCCCATTCTTGGTTGGTTCATCCTCAAACAAAATAACTGTTTACAACATTCCACACCTTCCACCACTTTATCGGTTCTAAACTCTTGTTCCGGCTTTGTCTTTGCTAAGTTCCGGCTAAACTACAATAAGCCACCAACCTGAAATAAACCCATTTTGGGATGATTTCCTCACCAAGGTTCACTTCCAGTTCATAAGTGACAATATGGCCATATGCCATGATCGTAGGGGTTATATTCCCAAGATGTTTGGGTGTTATTAGCTATTGCCATGGTTTTAAGGGGGTATACACCAACTGGTTGATTTTTTCGTTGTTACTACCATGATCAGGTGCCATTTCGATGACGCAACCAACTGCATCCCCATGCCCAGATGCACTGCGATTGGGCATGGCGAGGCTAATGATCGTCATCTTTGCAACCTACGGTTTTTCGAAAAACTCCCCAGATACTGCCGGAAAGGAACATGCTGGAAAAGGGCTAGATAAATTGACAATAAATTACATTTACATATGTATCGCTTTCTGAATACCAATGGAATTTGGGAGATAAAGAGACATTGCCATCTTTTTGAATGAAAATATGAGGTATAAATGCCACTGGATGGAACCGGTTTGCCTGACTTGGACGAATCAAAATGTGGCCGTACTTATTGTGTCATCGTATTTTGTTTTTTCCCCAACATGTTAGAAACCAATGCTACAAATCTGGAAAACGGGTTTGTGACCCAACGGTCTATATCCATGAAAACAAAGCACATGGTAACATTGAGTTAAAACATGATCTTCTGTTGGAGATGGTACTTTCTGGGTTCGAAAAACTGTTTAGGCAACCATCGAATAATGCAAATGTCACTGTGACTCTGACGGTGCTAAATTTGGTGAATTCACTGCCGTCGCTGATCAAAATTTCCGTATGTGGGTATGACTGGAAAACGTGGCTAATAATCATGATGTGGTTTTCATATTCCCTTTTTGTTGATTGGAAATCCCCTTGATTTTGTTGAACCCCAGTATCTGCACCCATCTCCCTCCGCACCTGCTTGGCAGCATAGAAAGGATATCCATCGTCTGTGCAGCCGCGAAAGACTTCCACATCTGGGCTCACGATGCCTTGAAGTCACGCGTGCTATGCTCAAAAGTTGCATTCTATGCACATATTAGGGGATGGCCATTTATTCATTTTCATATGGATATACATTATACATATACACCCCCTCCCACCCATTATGTTTGGATTCCCATTCTGGGACAGATAACCATAAACCATATACATCTATATGTATATGATTATATATATATATATATATATACATATTGTTATAATTATATTATATATATATTATTATGTATAATACATAATGTAATACATACATATATATATAATGTTATTACATATTATACTATATACAATATAATATATACATACATATGTATATATATATTATTATTATCATTATTATTATTATATGCATATCATGTTTCTGACCATGGCAAATGTGGCTATGGCTCCAAATTGGGGTACCAATTCTGACCCACAACCTTGGTCATCTATCCATGATCCACCCCTGCTCAGCCTCCTAATTACACACCAAGTCTTCTAGGAGGCACCCAGGTTGTACAGTGGTAGGTCACATGTGCAAAGTCTATCTATCTGTATATATGTATATATGCTGTAATATAAAAAATAAAACAACATATTATAATGCAATATAATATAATATAAACTATAATATAATATAATATAATATGAATAGAACAGAACAGACAAAATAGAATAGACTAAATTTTCATATATACATATAATATTAAATAGATATTATATATATATATGTATATGTGTGAAATATTATTGAACATACCGTCTGCTCATCATACCTTGCAAACGGACAAGCCTGAATTTCTGGAGAACTGATCGCAACCCCCCAAAGGAAAAACAACTAAAATCATACTAAAATAGCACCATGTAATAAACTACTTTTCTATCGTTTGGCGGGCTAATAGTTACTATAGCCCCTTCCAAAACATGGGGAAATCGTATCGCCACATCGGCTGTCTGCCAACACCACTCAAGGTGTTTTGGGATGCTCAATACATTCAGTCTCTGTCGAATGATATTGCTTTCAAATCAATCAGACTGGATTACAAATCGGTAAACCGAGAAAAACAAATCCTACAAATACACTTTTCACATCTTTTCACTATCCGGTTTTGCGATTTGGGGGTGATGATCAAGCCCAAAACATAAATGTTTTATGTAGGTTTACAACAGAAAGTGGCTGACAGATCCTCAACAGATCACTTCTTGCCCTCTAACAATCTACCCCCGCGATGTGAAACGATCCATTGTTTCGAATTAAAAAGCACTAGTAACATCATCAGACTCAATCACTTGGAATCTAAAGCCAGGTTAGCAGCATTCTAGTCCTATTTTGGTCAAATGATATGTCCACATGCTTTCCGCTAAGACATTGGACTTCCCGCTGCAGATTTTAACACCACGGAAAAATCGTTTCTCATTTGGCATCATCATCCATGTTTTAAGGAAAACACATGTGAAACCGACAGCAAGAAAACCCCTAGATAGGAAACAAATTGGTTCACAATAAAAGCTAATCAGGATTGATTCACTTGTAAGATATCAGATGTATCTACAGTTGGACGATGATGGTGTGTACACACCGTCACCCCATGCAGCCCAACTTGGGCGCCCAATGTCGCAGCGAGCAGCAGCCGGTCTCGGGGATATGGCAAATCCAGTCGCTTCCCCCGCGACTGGGTAGATTGCAGCGGCTGGGAGCTGTCACCTTTTGCTCCTGACGGAAGATCCCGCGGGCCATTGGCAGTTTGGATCCCATGGTGGGCTCACCCAGTTGTGGGATAAGCCGCGAATCGGGGACTTACGAAGCAGCTTATGTTGGCCTCAGCCATCCTGTCCAACGTCCGACAGCTATATATGTAGTGTCCTGAAATGTGAGTACCCCCAAAACCATAGCTTTCAATATACTAGAATGGTCTCATTTTGGATGATTTGGGGATACCCCCATTTTAGGACCTTCATTTGAAGAACCTCCCCATAAATTTATATAGATATATGCCAAGACATTGCGGTTCCTCAAAGAAAAGTCAGCATCTGCATGGCATCTACCTCCTAGAAACTTGGCAAATGATCAGAAAAAAAAAACATCTTGGGAAACAAACAGAAAAATAAGCAGGTTGTTGACGCGGTTATGACCATTAATTACGGCCCGACCATATTAGTTGTGAGAAAAACGGGGTTGCCTCTCTTTCTAAGAGGACACTGCATCAACGGAGTCTCCAAAACTTGATCATGGTTCCTGTTCACCTGACATGACAAACCAGGGGCAGGTCATGCTGGGTTATAATCCACTAAGATATTGGGAATTGCTGGGATATATCCAAGTGATCCTCGGTGACAAACCATGCTTCTTCATGGATCCATGTTGGCTAAAGCCATGCTAGTGTGAAATTATCATCTTCCCTTTTTTTTCCTCCGGTGAAATCCATCTTGCTGCATTTTTTTGATTGGCTAAATCATCTTAACTTTCTGTTTGTGACGGCCGAATTTCGACTTCTGTTGATTTATGTAAGTGGGTTGCCCACATCCCCCACATGTTTGTCGCATATATATATATCATAAATCCCCACATTTGGTACTCAAATCAATCTTCTTCTTGCTAAAAAATCACAATTTTGGAAAGTAAAATCTCATCCACCATCATTTTTCATGGTGAAATCCTATAAAAAAGAACACCATGCTTGTTGGTTTAATCCCATAAAACATCTCCATATTTGACGCTGACGCCAGCAGCGCTTCCACGGCCTTCGCCAGGGTCTGTGCCTTTTCGAGAGATTCGAAGAGCGTGGAGCCTGAGATCTGATGGTTTTCATAGCTACGGGAGTTCCCCAAGAAAACTGGTGAAAACTGGTTGTTTCAGCAAGAAAAATGCTGGTTTTATGGGAACTTCTATAACCATCATAAATGCTGAATTGACCAATGAATATAATGGTTTAATGGAGATTTTTGACGGGATATTTGATGAGATATATCTAACTTAATCACTCAGGATCAAAATTCTACTTATTTCTTTCTCAATATACAAATTTGTTGATGATCCCCTGTGATGACGTAACACGGCTATGGTTATGGCCATGGAAGTAATAGGTATATAATTCAAATCAATAATTTTCCATGGCCATGGCAATGTTAAATTACCAGAGGGTACTACAGTTGACGGGTCAGCGGTCGTTTTGTTTTTTCCTGGTATTGTGAAACTGCTTAAGTTGACTTTGTTCCTAGTTGTCTGGGTCATTTACCAACGTGGGTTAAGGATGCAGCATGGTTGCTGGAAAACCATCAACAATGGTCAACTTACATGAAGACTTCGCCGAGCAAAATGATGATTTTAACAACAATACAGGGGGAACATATGATCAGAATGACATAAAATGGTATAGAATGGGTATATAGATATAACCAACATTAACCATCATATTAATATGGGAGAATCAATAGTCCAGTTTCGGGGGATTAATATGGATTTACACTTTGGTAATTTGTGACATAGCGAACTGGAAAATCACCATGTTTAATAGCTCAATCAGCATAAATCATCTATATAATTTATAGAGTATATAAATGGGCCATGTATACCATAGCTAGGTGAAATAACCAAAGGGTATATAGTATATGATGGTATATGGTATAAGATTAATGGAGTATAGTCATCGCAGCATATCCCACCATGGAGTGGATGACCATCCTACGGATTCCTACGGTTGCGACCCAACATTGTTCGGAAAATGGGTATCTAACAGGCGGGGAAAACGGATTATGTTGAACCTCCATGATTTCTTAGCATCGTATAGATATATTCAACCTTCCATTGTTCCTGAATGATGAATGTATCCCAACATATCATAAATCACAATCATATGGAGGTGTCCAAAAATTGGGGTACCCGTATATATCATCCATTTCAGTTTCGGATTTTCCATAAAATAAACCATCCAACTATTGGGGTACCCCCATGACTATGGAAAACCCTCTCACTAAAAGCTCCAAGCTGCGCATGCAGATGGATTCTTCCAAGGCATGCCGCCCGCCCGTGCAAAACCCGCCTGGTTTCGTAGGTTTCGGGCAGGCCATCCCGTGCCATACTGCAAAACATTTTTTTTTTGGAAAATCTCGAACAAATATGATATGTGATATAGAATACAGCTTGAGTATTGACAGTATTGTACAAGAATTCCCTGTATAAGAATTTGAAGGGCTCGAATCCAAGGCGGGCTACATATTTTCAGCTATACCAAACACATACTACTTTAAGAATTTGAGGAACCCTGGAAAAGGATTGCCAAATTCTTAAATTACTGCTTATATAATTATACGTGAGGCGTGACCCCTGATGGTCTTATGGGATGAAGTCGGGGCTTTGCAGAAAAACAATTTTTCAAGCTCCGAAAAAATGTTTCTTGCACACTAATCTTATGAAATTCAGACAGGCCTGGCTTTGCAAAAAAACAGGCTCTATGTTTTTTTTTCCAGCACTGCTCTCATGAAACTCAGACAAGCCCAGCTTTGCAAAAAACAATTTTTCAGGCTCTAAAAAAAAAAATGCATGCCTCTTGTCAAATCTGCCAACTCCACCTCCTTACCTCGTTTAAGCTCGCTCTAAATTTTGCAGATGCATGCAATACATAACTAAGAATGTCTTAAGAATTTGAGGGGCCCTCGGCCTATGGTGGTGTAAATTTGCCTGCATTTAAAAATAAGAATTTGAGGGGCCCTGGGCCTCAAGCTTTCGGATTCTTAACCAGCGCTCGGGCTGTATAGAAAAAAATAATATGATCATCTTCTAAGAGAAAAAACGCATGGGAAAATGATGAGTATGAAAAACATAATGGGAAAGAATAAGACAAATATTAGAAAAGTATGGGAAAACTGTCGCAACAAATATGAAAACACCAGAGGAAGCATACATACAGTACAAAAATTCAGTGTGTTCGTTTTTTACCCAGAAGGGCATTCCATTTCTCCACTTGCGATTATTTTTCCCAAGTCTATGTATATATATATATATAAATACACTATGCATATACGGGACACATTGGAAATATGTTATTGATAAAATACACGTAACATCTCCAAAATTGGGATCCCACATTTCAAACACACTGGCCTGTTTACTGTAGGTAATCCAACCTGGCAGCGGAAAATGTACCATTTGTGTCCATCCATAACGCCATAGTGGATGGATTCTCCATCAACACCTGTACTTTTCCTCATGGTGGATGGCCCGAAAGATCTCTCCCATTTTGCTTACCCTCCAGTAATCAAACATGGCATTTAGTATCATTTAGTCAAAACCTCCATTTATGGATGATTTTGCCTTCAAAACCTCCATTTATAGACCATTGAAAGCTACATTGATCATGCCGCAATTTATAGGGAATTTCCCATCCAGCCAGACAGGTTTCATTGATTCCCACCTCCAACATGGTATGCTGATGCAGCATTCACTGCGACTACGTGATAGCCTGAGCAATGGCTTGAAGGGGATTTGCGGCCTCGATTTGTACCCCCAACTTTTCATAGCAGATCATGTAAAATCTTAGAAAACCAGTGATAAATCACGTGTCTTTCAGGGCTTACTATAGTTACTGTAGTTATTACAAAAAACCGCCTGGAACTCTGACATAGCTAGGGAAGGTTGGAACGTTTTGAATGGACATTATCCACAGAGGAGGAAGTCCATCGCAATGTTTGTTTAGCACGGAGTCAAACTGGTTTGACGCTGAGCACTGGGCATCGTAGGAGTGCAGGAACAAATGCACACATAGGTAAGGTCGAAGCCAAAGAGGTGTGATGTGTTTGTGTGTGTGCGTGGATCCATAGTCATTTTGTTTTTGGTTGCTCATCTAGATATGAGCCTGTGTACACAGAAAAGTACGGCAAACCTAGGCTGGTAAAAACATGTAGTGCCCACACACAGGTGAAAACATGCATGTACTCCAAAACATGAAAATTGAAAACATAGTGCAGTGATATATTATCCATAGACATAGTCAATACGTAGCACGCAGACTTCATACGTGACAAGTACACAGGGTACCCCCACACATGGATCATGGCTGCCATGGCTATGCTTTCGATATATCCCCATAAACATCCATGGGCCCGTGACTAATGATTTTGCCTATTTGTTCAAACTAACTTACCTATCTGTTTGTGGGTCACCTTTGTAATTGAACCACATCTCAGATGGTAAAATGGATGTTTGCCCTCCAAAATGGTATCATAGGTTTTGGTCTATCCCCATATCAGGTACGTCCCGATGAAATCTCCATGTATCTACCCACCATTTTCAGTGATGTTAACACTTTGGAAATCATTGATTTCTATCCTCCCCGATCTTTCAAAAACGCGGACATGGGGGTGATGAACATCCTTAATAAACCATTCTGATTCTGATTGTAATATTCTCATCATTATTTTTGGGGGGGCTCTGACTCTGACCCATTCCCAGGTTGTATATGTAAAAATCAACAAAGTACATAGGTACGTCTCAGCATTGGATAAAATCCCAATAATTTAAAACATCGGTTTCCCCATCAACATGTCCATCTACCGGGGTAAACTCCTTATGAACATTACAAACCCATCGAACTCATGTTCCAACTAAAGCGAAGCTACTCTCCCAAAAACAGCGATATGGTTCAAGGAACCAAAACCATCCAAAACAATCATCCCCTTTCAGCCCAAAGGATCTGCTAGTTCGCTGGATGGTGATCCCCAACAAACCATTGGGCCCATAGGTTTTCATCTGGCAAACACTATTTCATAAACCATCCCCGTGTCATCACCAGTTTTAGGGGTCCTGCAGTATAAAATGGATAAACCATCCCAAAATGGTAGGTTTATTCATTAGAATTTCCTACATTAAACCATGTTTCTGAGAACATTGACTCTGCCCAGGGACCATCCTTTGCAAGGCGTCCAGCAGTCTCTTCACCACAAGGGGCATCAGTTGTGAATGGGCCTTTCATCATGTTTCACAATGGTTTTGGTTTTGGATGGTCTTAGATACACATAAACACAAATTGGCTTCAAATGGATTCAACTGGTTTTAACGGCTCTATTGTGTTATCTGCCAGTCTACTGAGGTTCTAACCAAGTGATAATATACTTATAATATCTTATAATAGATGATAATCTAGTACGGGCCGACAGAATTGTACGGGCGTTCAACAGTCGGAAGCATCTGGGGGATGTCAGAAATGTGAGTCGCTTGACCCAGGGATCAATGGGTATCAATCAATAGCAGTGAGATCTTTTGAACCATGGACTTGCAACCAGATCTACAGCACCCGAACCTGCCACTCTTTGAGTTCACTCCGGAACAAATCAAAAAATGGTGGCTACCAGCAACGTTGCCTTGCTGGCTGCGCAAAATTGTTGTAGTCACTGTCCAGAACTCCAGTATTGGTTTCCCATGGTTTCCCCATTCAGAATTACTAAGGTTGGATGATTTGGGGTGCTATGGGCTGTTGGAATTCTGACTTGATACTGACATCACCGATGTCAACTGGCGACCGAGAAAAATATCACATTTTCTATAACTGTCGGTGTACTTATATGAGTAAAATATCGCAAAATCAACAATAAACATGGTAAACTATGGAGAACTATGGCTAGCAAATGGTTTGGCACTTCAGGTCATGGATTCATGTTTACAAAACAATTGACGCGAATCGGAAGGTCCGCTTGTCCCCTTCCTACTCAGTTTCTGCGGGGCCAAAGATCGTTGTAGCACAGCATGTTGTTTCAGATTTTTGACCGTGAACCCATCGAAATCGATTGAATTACATAATTCCAACCTGAGAAACTATTTGGGTACAAATGTTTTTTTCCGATCACAATGTGTACCGATGCCGAGTTCGCAACTTGAGCAAAGAGTGTTGCAGTTTGCCAAGATTCATGCCGGTACATCCAAATTACATATATTATATACATACTGTATATATCATCATACTAATTGTAGCTAGTTACTTCAACAATTCTTCCGAACTTCATGATTAGTCTTAGAAAGAGTAGCATGGTTTACTGGCGTCAACCCACCGACCGTTCCCAGGGTTTTTTCATTGTTGTGGATGTTTGGTGGGTCCGGGGGTTCATACAGGATTCTTTGAGGCCTAAAATTGGAACATTACCCATGAAAAAAATACTGTATCACTGATTTACCCATTATCCCATTGATATATTGATCTACCCATTTATCATCGATACAATCCGATACAATCTCAGACATGATCATCATTCATCATGATGATTTAACCAGTGAACACCAAGTTTTTCCAGTTCGAGGCCAGCTATGTCGCATCGCCAAGCGTCTAAAAGACTATTCATTTCCCCAAAGTGCCACGTCGCAGCAGTTGCGTCGGGGGATGGTGATGGAGGAGCTTCGGCTTTCCAAACAATGCGCGTGCCGTCCAGCAGCGACCTGGAATTGAAGCAGTGAAGCAGGTGTTCGAATGGGGATTATTCCACTTCGTCCTATAAATGTACCTAAATGTACCTAATATTCTGGGGGGAGACACTAGTTTCTTAAATCTCGAAAATATCCAACTTCAAGAATTCATCAAGAACCTTCAGATTCAGCTGTTAAAAAAATAAAAATAAAACATAAAACTAGATTGTTCACTACTCGCTGCCAGCTACAGCATCATGACATTTTTTTGGAAACTTCCAAAGCCGATAGCCGATAGCCACAAACAACTCGCTGCATCAACCCAACAACAAAGCAGTCCCCCCCTTTGAAATGCAGTGTCAATGGGTTGGTTGGTGTGTTTCATGATCTTCCTGTACATTTTCTGCTTTTCCGGGATTTTAGTAATACCACTTTCAGTCAGCCCGATGTGGAAAATCACAAGCATGACCGCTACAAAGACACTATCCCCAAACCCACTGATGTGGTGACTGTTCCCAACTTGACATGTCAAGACTTGGCAAAAACAGTGCAGTGGGTTTACCCATCTAAATAGGTATTCAACCAATTACTATACATTGATGGTTTAATGTCTGAACGTTTGATAATGTTGGTACATAATGGGAAACATGACCAACAACATCCAACAACAAAAAAATAAGTATACCACCCCATTTATGGCCATTTGCTTAAATTATGTCTCAGACATGTTTAAACCATGAGAAGAAAATGTAGAAGGGCAGCTGGACTGACAGCCCTCCAGCGAACCTTGTCGAAGTAATGGTGGTTTTGCGGAGGGTTCTTCGAAGTTTGAGAATGTTTAATTTCATTACAGCCACACTTTGTCGAAGTGGGGAAAACTTCGACGAAGTTCCGCAGAACTTCTGAAACCAGTGGATTATTTTGGTTACCCAATCTACCCTCTGGTAATCAAACGTGGCAATGGAAAATCCCTCATTTATAGATGAATTTCCCAGCTATAAACCTCTACCAGTATTAAATTTACCTGGGATTTCCCAGCATGCCAAGTTTGATTACCGAAGCGTCAGCATTGGGGTCGAGAAGCTGGACATGGTTCAGCCGCACGAGCTCCTCTCCAAATTTGTAGCCGCCAGCTTTGCAAATTTCCCTGGGCGGGTGCTTGGAGAATTATACGTCGTTGGTGGTTGACAAGCCTGGATAGTTAGAAAGTCCCAGACTTATGGGGTGATCCCACAAATGGCAAATAACAAATCACTCCGGTAGCCAGTTACTCAATGTGATGATCCTCCAAGCGACCTACCCACCCCAAGGACACGCCCGATCAACCTGCCGGGAAGGGGGGCTCATCCCCCAAATCTTAAATGCCCACATCAAGGGACCCCAAGATGAATGCAACATGGATATCACTATCGTTCATATATAATAAATTAGTATGTATGTAATAGTAATTAATTCATTATTCTTATCATTATTCTTCGGGGAAGGGATTTCAATATGTAAAACACCGAAGCTGATGCTGTGCAACAAAGCTTCCTAGTGCGTTCAGCTGCAGCCTTGCGCTTCTCCCGGTCTGATTTGTGGCTGCTTTTCTTGATCCAATGAAAATTGCACGGCCCATCATCGCCTTCAACGTGAGGTAACCGCCCACCTCCATCGACAGATATTCGAATACTTTCAGGAGTACCTGGCTTTGCTGCTGGCTGTGGGGTAGCTGTTTCTGTGGCCGTAGGTGGTGACTCTGGACTGCTAGCTGCCGGCGGCTTTGCCTCTGCCGGGGTTTGATCTGCGCTAGCAGCTGCCTGCGCTGGCTCCCCAGTGCCGCCAGCTGCAGCCGCCTTTGCCGCGGTTTGATCTGCGCTAGCAGCTGCCTGTGCTGCCCGTCCACTGCCGCCAGCTGCAGCCGGCTCTCCAGCAGCTGCCTGTGCTGCTTCTTCAGTTGCAGCCGCCTTTGCCGGGGTTTGATCTGCACTAGCAGCTGCCTGCGCTGGCTCCCCAGTGCCGCCAGCTGCAGCCGCCTTTGCCGCGGTTTGATCTGCGCTAGCAGCTGCCTGCGCTGGCTCCCCAGTGCCGCCAGGTGCAGCCGCCTTTGCCGGGGTTTGATCTGCGCTAGCAGCTGCCTGCGCTGGCTCCCCAGTGCCGCCAGGTGCAGCCGCCTTTGCCGGCGTTTGATCTGCGCTAGCAGCTGCCTGTGCTAGCTCCCCAGTGCCTCCAGGTGCAGCCGCCTTTGCTGGGTTTTGATCTGAGCCTGCAGTTGCCTGCGCTGCTTGAAGATCTGTGCTAGGAGCTGGCTTCGTTGGTGCAGCTCCACTGCCACTAGCTGCAGGTTGCTGTGCCGGTGCGCTAGAAGTTGGCCTTGTCAGGGCAGGTCCGCTGCCACCACCTGCAGGTGGGTTTGCCGTGGGTTGGAGATCCCCAGTAGAAGGCTACCCACTGCCACTAGCTGCAGGTTGCTCCGCCGGCATTGTGAGTCTTTGTGGGTGATCTCCTGGCAGGTCTGCGCTAGTAGAAGCGTGAATCGTTGTGGGTGGTCTTGCCGGTGCAGGTCCACTGCGACTTGGAGCTGACCCAGCAGCTTGGGAGTTTGCTCGCCCACAGCACTGTGCAAAACAGTGGTCACACATACGTCGCGGTGGCGGGTCTGCTGGGGAGGGGCAGTTTAAAGGCGCCGGCACTGCGCTTGGTGCCCCATGGACCACGTGGAAGCTCATGTCTCCACTGGGTCCCCGCAATCCCTTGGGCGGAGGCAGCTCGCAGTAGCATTCACAAACACAGCGATGTGTTGGGCTGGTGGCAGTCATTGGGCGCCGCTCTAAACTGAGAGGGTTGAAGTCTGGCAACCAGGAAGGCCTCCGCAGTACCCATCGAGGTCTAGGGCTGCATTCCTGAGCCGCGATTGGGGTGATCCTACTTGGCAAACCCTGCCAAAGCGGCTGTGAAATCGTCCTCATGGCCAACTTGGGCCAAACCCAACCTGTCCCCCATCCAAAGCACAACTAATTGCTGTAACTTCTGAGTAAAACTGAAACCCCCAACAAAAGGAAAACCATTCAGAAAGGTCCCAAAAATGCTGCTACATTCTCGCTATGTGTAGTTGGCATCCCCATTTACAAGATCTTACAGGCGGCAGCCAAGACTCCTCAGACCACGTTACCGGCCGCCACGGTGACACCGGCGAAGACCAACCGCGCCAGTCCGGACAGGGGCGCCGCAGAGCCGAGCGTTCCAAGCGCTCCATGGGCGGCTCGCCCGGTGCCCAGGGGCTGGGGAGAAACCCGGGTGGATGGCAATCCACACATTGCGGTGGCAACCTGGAGGCCGGGGAATGATCTGCTGGAGAAAATCTGTTCAATGCCCCCCCAATTGCTTCAAGCTTTGAATCAAAAGGGTAAAACAACACGGTATGTGAAACGAGTATGGTTGCGTTTCCCACATAAACAATTTCATCAAGTAGCTGTACCGCAAATAAAGATAATCCAAATTTTGCTCGGGGAATTTGACAAGTGGATACAAGACTAAGAGATCGATGACTGACATCTGCGGTCAAGAATTCTCGGAAATTTGTCTCGCAAATGTCTTGACCGTTTTTTGGAGGTTCCTCTCGACTGTCTTCTCCACATGGGACAAGTTGCAGACATCTTGATGCATGTCAGAATGGCAAATCACGCCCAAAACGGGTCACCGGAAAACATCATTTCATATACAGTACCATCCTGATGCATAGTTTACTTTCATCATACGTATAATTTCGTCATACTGTGATCCCAACCATTCCAAACATATGACGTCTCCATTTGGGTACAGGTCAAGCGATCAGGTACCCTTTGAAAAGGAATGATCACCTTCAATGATGAACCTAGTTGCGGTAGGTGTCCCTCACTAAGATCAAAACATCACGATCATCACGACTGGTAGGGGGCTCGTCATTGTGGGTCTTAACCATTTCAAAACACGGTAACGCTATATATCCATTCATTAATCATCATTATCCCTATTCATGGCCATAAATCTTGAGGCTTCTTAATTCCCGATTGTGAACCATACATGATCCAATGATCTGGGTGAATTACAATACTTCACTAACCTGAGGCCTTCACTTGGGATGATTCCCCAATACATTTACCATGATTCCAGTCAGATCAGAGGTCGCTATAATTCACCCAGAATGATGTATGCAAATATAGCAGCACCAAGCACCTAAGGGTTGACCCCCATCTACGGCATCCCACCAGATTCCTCTTGCTTGGTATATCAAGCCATATGGAGATTTCCAATAAATCGGGATACCCCAATAGCTGGATGCTTCAAAAAGTAGATCCCAAAGTAAAATTAGGGTGATTGGGGGGTAGCCCCATTTTGGAAACCTCCATATGGCTATACAATCCAACCTAATTATTTATATCCACATCAGCGTCGCATCACAAAGTACACAGCTATATCTCATGGCGAAAATCTCCAAATTTTGACTATGGACGACAATGGCGCACATGGGTTTGTCAGGTTTAGGGTACCCCTATATCCACTGCTTTCATCATAATTTGCCCTTTTAATTCATGGTTATTTCGTGGTATTCCCCATCAGGCGTACAGCGGCGTACCCATATATCATGTGGTTGTTCCCCACCTGCCAGGTGAGGGTTGTTAGATTTTATCAGAGCTGTTCTCCTCCTCCGCCTCCTCACCCGCCGCCTCCTCCTCGCAGTCCAGATCCCAGTGGGCACAGCCGGACCTCCAC
>Ga0126342_10012099_pt1 | contig 15408 bp, 16 predicted proteins | sample Cyp1metagenome_FD_92528 | JGI IMG/M metagenome (GOLD analysis project Ga0126342, IMG submission 92528) | Coral microbial communities from Lord Howe Island, Old Settlement Bay, Australia - Cyphastrea 1 metagenome | ecosystem: Host-associated > Invertebrates > Cnidaria > Coral ...
TCTTACTCTTTCTCTTCTACTCTTCTTTCTTCTAATCTTTCTCTTCTCTCTGCCTCTTCCCTGCTCTGCTTTTCATCTGTCCATATTGTCGGAAGTTTGACTTCTAAACTTCCTTCGATAAAACCATAATTAAAGACCATATAAAACAGTGGTTTACATGGTTTATTCATGCAGGGTTGACATTATACATAAATCATCGGGATGTTGATGGGTGGCTGTCACTGCCGAGTCTCAATTAGCTGGGTTCCGTCGATCTCGGCAGCTCGAATGCAACGGCGGAGGTGTGGCAAGACCACGAAACAAAGCGTTTCGGTGTCCTGGACGATTTTCGGAAAAAGATCCACGTCAGGCAGGACCGGGCAAATGCAAGGTGGCCCACCAGTTAGAAGTTGATGTTTATTAATCCTGGTACTATAGTTGTAATATGCTATAATATGTTGGCGCCAAGCCCGACGTTCGACCATAACCCGTAAGATCTCTCCTATATCTCTCCTATACTACATATTGTAAATCGAACAGGATCTACACCCCGCTTCATAAGGGATCAAACCCCCCAACCCCTCTGAACAAATATGTTGTCTGGCTTATTCGCTTCCACTTCTCTTAATAAGGCATCAAAGGGATGTTCCCCTCTGAACAAATACATTGAATGGCTTATTAACTTCCACTTATCTTCATGAGGGATCAAATCCCCAACTCCATCTGAACAAATATGTTGAATGGTTTATTAACTTCCGGCAAGGTCAAACGTAGGGTTTGCAGCGAATATGTTATATTATGTTACAATTACACATGAATGGCGGACGAAATTACTTGTTCATTTTCCTGCCAGGCGCAAATTAGGGTCGTCCCCTATCGGTAGTGATAGTTTCTGTGTTCACAGGCTTTGAGGCGACTCATGCAAAACAGGGGTATCAGTATAGGGTCGTCCCCTACAGTACCGGTGATGAAGGTTTTGGGCATCTCTCAGCAAGGCTAAGGCGAAGAAATACTAAACAATCAATTTGCCGGTTACTCATATAGTTACGAGAAACCCTAAAGTATTTATTACTGAAGTTATGAACCAACTTAGCTATCTAAGGGGCTAGGGGGCCCCCACCTTGCGGGCGATATCCGCAAAATTGCTTGGTCTGAACATCTATAGGGTGAAAACGAATCCCAATGAAATATAATCTGTCCTACAGGATGGCCCCCCCCAATTATAAGTTGGTTTATAAACCATTATAACCCCCATTAACTATAGTTATATCTACCATAAACCATAGTTAAGCCACTTAAAAGGCAACTGAACGCTATCTTGAGGGCCCCATCCTGTACTATTCTATAAATGGGGGAGCGTATACCCCAATTTCAGACAAATTGCATTTTTTGTACAAGGAAAATGATGAACTTGTGGATGTAGGTGAACTTGCAAATGTGTATGTATGATAATTTATCTTCAATTTGCAGAACGGTTTGCCCGCTTTAATGTGAAGAAAGGTCGGTACCTGTAAATGACAGAACCCTGCTCCAATGCTATGTATAACTTGAAGTAATTCATGGTATAGTACGTACAATTATATGCAAAATACAGTAATACCATCTTGAAACAGCCCCAAAATGAAGGTAAGTATAATAAACAATCAATAGCAAATGGACTGCGTATGATGGCTTTGAAATCTTTGAAGACAAGATGATACAAAATGATAATATGATACAAGCACATACAAGTACAATGTCAATGCTAGGATACATAAACCCTGGTTGGGTCTGGCTTCTTCATTCTGGGGTCCCCAAAAGGTGTTTTTTTCCCCAATGGTGCCGCAATGGTGCCTCTATCAATCAAGGAGCTTGTCAGGGTGAGTTATACTCAATACGATGTGTCCAATTTCTGTAATGTGGGAAACCCAATGCCATCAACCATCCCATATTGCGCACTTTTTTTTGGGGTCATTTCAAATCATCCCACGCAGGGGTATACTCAATGATCATAAACCCTAGCGAAGCCTGAAAACCCGGAAAACTGACGGAATCTGACATTTTTTCAGTGTTCGCGTTTTTTTTTAACCGGTGTTGGAACTCCTCCGCCGGTGGAATTTGGTGTGAGAAATCTGTTCGGACATGATAATGCGTTTCTGGTACGTCTGCTTAGGAATTTGTCTTCCCTTATCTTCCCTTGCTGCTTGCAACTAGCCATTTCTATTTGGCACAGTCTGGTTTTCTTGTGGGGATTGATTGATGTTTCCAGCACTCGTTTTTGTTTGGCATGATAGGGGCATACTTGCCACTTTGGCCACACAGGTTCTAAACGTTGCAGGGGCAGTTGCTAGGGTAAAAAAAAACAAACACATGTGAGGACACACGATGTCTCCAAGACGATTTTTCTGCTTGGGTGATATATTATATACATATATATATATATATAATTATATATTTATGCATGGCAATCGGAGCCACTACACCCAGAGAAATCCAAAAATAAAGCCAGAGAAATTCACAGCCGGACTACAAGTAGGTGCGAAAACACCCGGAGAAAGAGCAAGAATTCCCGGAGATTGTGTGAGAAACACGCGAGAAAACCCGGAGAAAATGCATGTATAGTCAATCTTGTGTCAACATGAAAAACCTGGTGTTTCATCAACAAACCTTTTTCCAAACCAAACGCAGCACCTGGTGTTTATGAATTTTGACTCCATCTATCGAAAGCAAATACATTTTGCCAAATGCCATTCACACACGGAGACCCTTGGGTTCCTTGGGAAGTGCAAGTGTCAGTGAAACGTGACAACCACATGAAATACATGCCGGTAACATGGATCCCATCAATATACCCCCTTTTTGTTAGCATATATACCAGCACCATGGATCCGTCATGGGATGAAATACATGAATATCAATTCGGTGTTTTGGATCGTTTTGGGATACCCTCTGGTAAACTGTCACATAACTATGGAAAATCACCATGTTTCATAGGAAAATCCACTATTTCTATGGCCATTTTCAATAGCTATGTTAAATTACCAGGCCGGGTGCTGCTTAAACACCACTGCCTAAAAATTGCCGAACCCCTGGTGCAGGCTTAAGCCCCTGGATTCATCCCTGGATTCATCATCCCCCGGTGAAGAACGGGGAACATGACGCATATGCTAAACATCAGCATGGCTTATTGCTGGATAGTGGTTTCAACCCCGGTAGTTTCATATTGTAATATATTAGTATTATATATGATTATATTATTAATCTCCAAAAATCGAATAAACTTCTGCCATGATGACAGACTATGAAAGCTGCAGTGATAGTTCTCGGAAACTAACTACTCAACCATTGACCCACCCCTGACAAATTGGAAGAAAAACGCACACAATAAAATCATATAAATTTAAAATCGTTCTTTTTGCAGATAACAGTCTCCATCTCGTGTAACAAAGTTCGTTGGCGCTTGTCGAATGCTACGCGGCTCCCATGTGACAGATGGCCCAGATGGCAGTATCCACAGGCATCTCCCAAGTTGCATCCTCCTTCTTTGGCAATTCGGATGCATGGATGAGCGCACAACTGCGGATGGCCACGGCTCCCATCATTCACCGGGTCGGGTGGCGCCGCACAAACCGCACGCTCAAGTGTCATCGGGTTTATGGGCGGTGCCATGGGTCGGGCTGGAAAGGTGTTCAACGTCTTGTGCTGCAACTGGGCCACATAGTTCGCATCGCGCGCGGTGGCATCCTGCGGTTCCTGCCAAGAACATGGCATAAGCAAAGGACGCTTCAGCTGGTTGCTGAGGGAATCTAAAGATCTAAATATATCACAGTAATGATACAGTTTCATCAATTCCATGGCTTACGCATATCAACGCACTCTCGTTTCCATGGCTCACGGGCAAACACACATGGCCAGTGGTCATGGTCCATATAATGTTGTATCCTCATTAGTAGCTAGGTTCGCTATTGTGCAAAAATAAAATAAAAAATCTGAACCCATGCAATGTTTGGTAGGTTCGCTATTGTGGCAAGAAATCTTAGGAGACCAATTTGTTTTGAAAAAAAATGAAAAAAAACAAATGACATTTCTTCTGGGAAAAATCGTGTTTGTCTGCGTTTCCCCAAAGAATCAGATCGCTTGTTGAACCCTGATTAAGGAAGATTTTGTTCCACAAATTTCTGAGGCAATGCGCCATGAGAGGGTCCAATTCACTCTAGTAGGTCTGTTCTCAGGGTTCACAAAAGCAGCACAGTGTTCCAGAGCTGATCCTGGAGCCAAGAGAAGAAAGGTAGGCCTTTTCCAAAAGCAATTGCCAAGTTCAAAGCGCAAGCATTTCCAAAATGAATCAGATCGCTTATTAAAACCTTGTTAAAGAACAGTTTTTCCACAAATTTGCAAGGCACTGGGCCATGAGAGAATCCAGTTCACTTTGGTTTGTTCTCAGGGTTCACATTTGCAGCAAACTTTTCCAGAACTGATCCTGGAGCCAAGAGAAGAAAGACATGCCTTTTACAGAAGCAACCTGTTCTTTCTCTTTCTCTTTCTCTTCCTCTTCCTCTCTCTCTCTCTCTTCCTCTTCCTCTTTCTCTTCCTCTTCCTCTGCTTCTTCCTCTCTCTGTTCCTCTTCCTCTTCCTCTTCCTCATCCTCTTCCTCTTCCTCTTCCTCGTCCTCGTCCTCTTCCTCTTCCTATTCCTCTTCCTCTTCCTCTCTCTCTCTCTCTCTCTTTCTTTCTCCCTCTATCTCTCTCTCTCTCTCTCTTTCTCTTTCTCTCGTTCCCTTTCTCTGTTTCTTTCACTTTTTCTTTCCCTTATTACATGTTTAACGTAATCGACATGCTGAACCCCACTCACTACAAGTACTACAAGTACTACAAGTACTACAAGTACTACAAGTACTACAAGTACTACAAGTACTACAAGTACTACAAGTACTACAAGTACTACAAGTACTACAAATTATCACATGTTCATCGGCCAAAAACAGTTTTAATATGTTTTAAGTTTCAATTAATTATAGATTTCAATTATAGCCAAACTTAAGTGCAGAGTTTTTGTTTCCTGGGGAACCGCTTTATTGCGCCCAACTCTAAAGAGGGTATAGCTATTGTTGAGGGGGGGGCCTACACAAATCAGGACGGAACACCCCTAGCCATCCACCATCGCCTCCTCTTCGCTCCACGTTGGGCATCCCAGCAGGGGAAAACTTCGAGACCGCCGTAGGCCCTCCACTGGTTCCAGCGGCTCCTCGTCGATGAAGGTGTGAAGGTAGCGAAGCGTCATGGCCGTCATGGCGGTCATTGATCAAACATTGATCTATCATGAAACTGGAGCCATAGCCAGGCAATACCACGCGCATTGCTGAAAACCTGCATCAAAAGGACATATCTGGAATATGATAGAACATGTATAGCATACCAAATACATGGCACATTGCAGCCAAATCAACTGATCCAACTAAACTTTTCCGAAAATATCCGCAATTCGCCATGGTGAGCTTTCAGGCTTTCAGGGGCTCCTGGTTACCAAGTCACCTAACCCACCTAACCATGCCCCAAGTCACATGGCAACATTGCACCATGACACCCTGATGATTTCGGCCAGTACCCCAGCCGAGTCTTCCAAAGCTTCCCAATTGCTGGATGTGGTGCTGGCATGCCCACATGATCCCATTCATGGAGCATCATGGAGCTATGTTCTCCACGGGGCACGTCTCCGGGTCTGCCTCTTTTCGGTTCATGACCTTGGGCACACGGCCCAAAAAGGCCTGGCGCTCCGCCGCGGTCAGGACGGGTTGAGGTATCTACTTGGGAATGTCATGGGTACTTTATTAGATAAACTTGGGATAAACTGACTAATTAAATATGGGATTGTAATGGGAAGAGCTACAGTAAGTATGACTATGACTACTATGACATCAAATATCTACAACCGAGGGATCATCCCACGACTCGTAACTCAATTGTACGTAACCATAGTTACGACCCATTTAGAATATGCAACCCACTGAGTGGGGAGTTACTATAACCAGGGTTACTAACCACTTGCTAAGTGGGACGATCCACGTATTCCCAGGATCCAGTTGGTCCCCCTTGCATTCGAATGTCGGGATGGCAGTTGAGATCCAGCTGGCAGCTTGGAGCAACATCATCTTTCCCCAAACCCCTGGTTCACTGCTCTAGTGGCCCCTTTTGAATTTGGGGACCACATGGAGGGTGTCATAAATTTCGGCGGATTGCTGGGCCATTTTCCATAGCTATGTTAAATAACCAGAGAGTATATATTTATGTCTTTATAAGGCCTTTTTTTTACGTGGCTGAATCATGCTCAAAATCCTCCGTAGGTTTTCCAAAAAGGTGTGATGTCCAAAAAGCTTTCCGAAGGCACCCCCCACAGTTGTACACTGCCAGGTGGGGATGTCCAGAAAAATAGCTATACGTCCTGCAAAGCTCATTGCGCGTTCCCATAAAAAGGTCCCCATTTATGATCGGATACCCTCTGGTAATTTAACATAGCTATTGAAAATGACCATTTATAGTGGATTTTTCCATTAAAAATGATGATTTTCAATAGTTATGTTAGTTTACCAGAGGATATTTATGGCACAGCAATTCTGTTGTTTCACCAGTCGACTCACCAAGTCTTCCACTGGCAGATTTGGCCTCCAAGATCTGAGTTTTAGACCCCAAGTTTTCTATCCACCAAGTTACTCCCATCTTGGGGTTTTGCTTCCATCCCCAGCTAGAAATCCTGAAGTTTTCTGAGTTCTCAAGGTTTATGGTTTACAGAAGACAACCAACCAAATTGCTTCTCAACCCTATCACCCACAAGTCCACCATTTCAACCGCGATACGCCCATCATACATCCACTAATCGATCAACAGAAAAGCACAAAACTATACAAAACTTGAATCATTCCACAGTAAAACCGCATAAAATATCCTATAAAGTCACAAATTCTGATAAATTCTGAAGATTTCCGAAGCCTCCAAGCTGCCCCTTTTTTGGCCCCTTTTTTGGCCCCTTTTTTGGCCCCACCGACCTCCGCCATCTGAGCCACCAAATCCTCCGGTCGAATGGCTGCGCCCGAAGCGATGCGCGGCTGCACCGAGAGGATGATACCCAGGAACTGCCGCGCCGCCTGAGCCCAGCCAGGCCGGATCCACCGGTGGCAATTGTTTCATAGCCATAGGATCCATGGTGCTGGTAAATGTATGGTAAATTGATGGGATCCATGTTACCATATATTGATGGTAAATATACCCATAGTGGTATATATATATATGTATATGCTAACATAAATGGGGTATATTGATGGGATCAATGTTACCATATATAGCAGCACCATGGATCCTATGGGATAGCTGAACCAAGGACCGATGAATTAATTGCAGGGTTTGACGCTTCTATGAAGATATGGGCTGCCAAATGGGCCAAAACTTGGGGGAATCTATCCAACAAAATATAGAACATATTCGGGAAAACATGTGATTAATATAGGGATTTATATAACCGAAACAACTACACAGAAACATGTGCAAAAACGTAGAACTTGGTAGATGTACGAGTATTTAGCAAATCTAGAAACACAGTGACAAAAAACGAGAAACACTTGGGGACAAACAAACGGGGATCTAAGCAGCCAAAATGAGGATCTAATAGGCAAAAACGTGCCACAACTTGGATCTGTGCAGGAACGTTTCCGGGTGCACCAACTTCATGAGAGACAACTTTTCTCCTTGATTTCCTCGTTTCAGCCAGTGATCCTTTTTTGATGGGGTTCAACACATAACAAGCCTCCACTTGTTTTTCCTACAATGATGGAACCCGCAACCAAACATACATAGGGGGTTAAGTACGTCCATAGTTGTGTTTTTTTTGCGGGTGATTTGGACTTTCATCCACTTGCAAATAGTACACCCCAATCATTGCACTTGGATGTTCTCAAATTACTACGTGATTTTCCACGTGAGCATGGTTGGTTTCCAGAATCGCGTTTCAAATGGAAAGAACCCTTGGGCATTTCACCCTTTTGCAGGTGAGTCGGGCCCCAAGAAATCTGTTTTCTTGCATGGAATGGCCCAACGCCTCCATGAAAATCATCATTTTTTGTGTGGCTTAAACAATGCCATCGGCACCATCCCCCAGTCATCATCATGTAAATAGCTTTTATGTTTACCCTTCCCAGTCATGGGTGGTTTATGGCATTGTTTTAGCCACATTAGAGTTTGAACCGTGGGTAAAACATGAAAAAACCACCCATTATATATTTATTATTGTTTTACCCAATGGGTGATTATTGTTTTACCCAATTTTTGTTTATCCATATTAATGGGTGACTACCCAATGTTTTACAAATTAATTAACACTGTGATTAACATATAATGTGGTTAAAACAATCATAAACCATCCCCCAAATCACCATTTTTATGGGTGGTATAATCCATTCCCAAATGGTGTGGTTTATTAATGTTTTACCAACATAAAACCATAAAGAAACAGTATTAACCACTATTAACCTTGGGTAACATATTAATAAACCACCCAATAATGTTTGATTATGATGGTTTTCCCACATTACCATTCATCACCATTAATCACGATAAAACCATAAATAACCACTATTCACTATTAACCAACATCAACCAACATAACCATTATTAACCAACATTTACCATTATCCCATCCCATTATACTGGTTTGTTAATAGTTATCCCTATTATGGTTTATTAATCCCCATTAAAGCAGATAGTATATTCCCATAATAACCTATCAACTATGATGATGTGTTTTTTTTGTTTTAATGACTCATTAATCATTATTAATCATTATTAATCATTAATTAATCATTATTAATCATTATTAATCAATATTAACCATTATTAACCATTATTCACCATCATTAACCATTATTAACCATTATTGACCATGATTAACCATTATTAACCATATATATATATATATATTCATATCAAATGGTTGGTATGCTATTCATACCGTTCATTAGTCGTCCCCACAGGCGCCCCCGGTAGTACGACTGAACGACCTCTGTCTGTGCCGTGATCTGCGCGTTGGGGTGCAGGCCAAAGACCTGCCGGAAAAGGTGCAAATTTGTCGTGTTTTCATATGGAAATTATTGATATTATATTGATGAATACTATATATATATACTATATTATTATTACTATATATATATTTAAATATTATACATATATACTATGTATATATATATATATGTATACATATATATACTATATATATATATACATAGTATATATTTTATGAGGCTATGTTCAAACACAGGCAAGTTTTGCGGTCAAAACTCTCGCACACCGGATTAGTCTACGGAATCCGTTCAGGTTTCCAGCGGAGGAACTCCGATTTGTTGGGTCAAATTCCTGTGTTTATTGGTTAATGTAATTCTAGGGGTATCACATAGGGGGATGCTACTATCATCTACTATCCCCCATAATTGTAGGGGTATCCTCCCCTACAAGTCCTAGAAACTCATATGGCGATGGAATTGGGCCCTGGCGATGGGAACTAGAGGAACCAAGATCCCCTGTAATTAGCCATTGTTTTTGTTGCCGTATCACAATCCCCTTCAAATAACATACTCCACTGAAACCTTGCTGTTGTCCTGGACCTCTTCGTTTTGGAAGTGATTTGATGCGATCTGAGGGAATTTCAAAAAAGGATGGAATTTTCCAAAATAGTTAAACATAATAACCACACCGTAGTACCTTAGTCGCAATTTGTATTACTTTCCAGTAAATTGGCATAGACACCGAAGACCCACATTTGTAGATCACTATCTGACCTGGAAAAAAAATAGTGTTTTCTGAATTTACCTGAGGTTGCTTGTCCATCCCCAACATACCTCCATCCATGCCAATTACTTCCTTTTTCAATTATTAAATCACACATTCATCCACAATCATGATCAGCACCCCGCAGCCGGTATTGATCCAGTTGTTGATACTAATTTCACGTGTATAAGTATCCTATAAGATATATAACGTAATCTTCATCATACCAGAACATGTTTTTTTTTTCAGATGAAGGAACTTCGCACAATGATATTACATGATATTGCATGATTATATATATATTGATTATATTGTAAGTTATATTCTATTAGATAAATATCATTAGTTATATATATATATATATTATATGATTATATATATATATATATATATATATTAGTAATGATACCATTTATTATATATGTATATTACATTATACTAGATTATTTAATATATATATATGTGGTACAAATATTATCATTCTATTAGTTACTTGTATATATATATATATATATATACACACCATTTTCTATTAGTAATTCGGAGATCTTCATTTCTGTGAACAAAATCCAAACATTTGAACGGTCGGCCGTTCGGGGATGCTTACGGCGATATTATTCGTGAGGTGTCCAAGCATTTTTCTTCGCCCTCTCCAACAAAAAACATGTAGAACAGTCGTGAAAATCACTATTTTCGTGCGTATGAGTATATTTTGGTAATTCATTCCTGACCATATTTTTGCTATTCTATATAGTAGGACTTGGCTTTTCTATACGTTTCATTACTTTTCCATACGTATAGAAACCAAATAAATTCATTACTTTTCATTGCTTTTCTATATGTATACTTTTCATTCCGTTCTATAGCATCATTTATTTGCCATGTCTTTTTATTTTATATACTTTTCATTACTTTTCATAGTAGGAGTTGCCATGGCCAGAAAAAAAACTGCTCTCCTCACCTGCGGGTCTTCATCCATGGGTAGTTTGCGCACGTGTTCTCGCACCTGGCGTCACACGTCCAACAGGCAGGGAGCCGTGAAGAAAACCGACCGCAAACTGGTTATTTAATGGTTTGCTATGGAAAATCAATGGTAAATTATGGAAAATCATGGTAATTATGGAAAATCATGGTAACTTATGGTAAAATCAGTAAAATTTATGGAACAACATCCTAAATTATGGTAAATCATGGTAAATTATGGTAAATGATGGTGAAATATGGTAAATTATGGTAAGTTATGGTAAATATCACCAGTGTCAATTTGTAAATCATATGGTAAAGTATGGTAAATCGTCATGTTTGTCATCAATACATAGGCCATCTTTACCATAGCAAATTGTTAAATAACCAGAGGGTATTCCATCCCGTTATACTCATTGGAGTATCTGCAACAAAAAGTGTGAAACATCTCCAATATAACAGTTCTGAACACTTACCATCTGGTTATTTAACATAGCCATGGAAAATCACCATTTTTCAGTTCGGTAAACCATCTATATATATTTCTATGGGCCATCGAAATCCCATGGCGATGTTAGTCATAACCAGAGGGTAACCGTTCCCAACCAATCCATAGGGGTAGTCATGGCTCAACTGCTGCAGAAACGTCTCAGCGTCTCAGCTTCGCTTCAGAAGTGAAGCTAATGAGGCCAGGGGCGAGTTCGGTTTTTCAACATGAGCTGTGCATTTCACCTGCATGGGAAATCACTATAACCCATGACGGATCCATGGTGCTGATATATATATATATATGCTAACAAAAAGGGGGTATATTGATGGGATCCATGTTACCATATATAGGATACATGGATCCTATGGGTAATTCATTAATTCATACAAGAAGACGGGAAAGTACGTTATCACCAAGAAAAATGATTCGATTCAATCACGCAATTAGCAATCGAATCGGAGTCATCCTTCTAACCTCATCATTCTGTATGAATAGTTCAGAAACACGCCATTCCGGGATGGTTCCCCATGATATTTTCACCAGCGTTCACCAGGTTCCAGTGGGTCACGACATGATTTTTCCATATCATCCCCACAAGGGCCCCCCCAGTTACAGGTTTATATTATGACCTCCATGAACTAGTTCGATATTTCATTATACGTATTATCAACATATTATCAATCCTAGTGAAATTAGAGTTACGTTCACCAACTTAGCTATTACCCATAGGATCCATGTATGGTATATATGCTAACATTGGGGGTATATTGATGGTAAATGTTACCATATATAGCATACATGGATCCTACAGTATGGGTTATAAATCAGCTATAAATCCCGTTCAATCCACATCGGTGAAACATGTTGGTGAAATCAGAACATATCAGAACTGTCCCATGGTTTTCCTATGGGGGACGGAAGCTTCGCTCCGCGGAAGCTCGACCTCCTCGAGTGACCCTTCGTTCGGGCAAGTGTAAGCATCCAATGGACTCAACTTGTAACCGTCCTCAAGCACCTGAGAGGATGGGATGTGATGAATTGGAACTCCATGATTGTTTCCATGGTTGCTTCCCTGAAAAAAAAACATTTAGAACATTATGGATGATCCAAAGACGATGATTTTCCATATCTATGTTTATTTACTAAAGGCTATGACCCGGTGATGGGGGATTAGAAGCCATTGCACAATGCATGGGATTTGATATGATTTGATTTTTTGGTGACTAGACTCGACCTCCAGTGATCAGATATGATCAGATAACTAGCAATCTAAATAATCTAAATCTCTGGCAGCAGATACTTCTATTCCACCTGCAGGCTGTGGCTGTCCCACTGCAGGCCGAGGGAACATGCTGATGGATCCATGGCATTTGGGGATGAAAAAATTGCCCATATTTTTTGTGGGATACGATGGGAATAACCAATGAATAACCAATTGTTAATCCTTACTTACACTAGCCATGGAGTGATTTGACCCAATTCTATAGCTAGTTCTAACGGGTTGTAATCCGTTTAAGACTAAACAAGCAATCTGATGCCAATCCTGACTCCATGGTCCAATCAACCAACAGATTATGTTATCATGGTTTGTTTCACCTGGTGGTCTGATGCCCATCTCTAGTTGGATTAGCAAACAAATAACATTCCTCTTGGTGGAAAACAAACATGTGACTATAGTCCATCCACCAGTTGATAGTTGAGGCTACAGTATCCTATGTGTGACTGAGTTACAGGTTATGAACCGACCGAAGTTACTGGGTTTTCCAGGTGAATGGTAAGTGGCTTGTAACCGCTGAGATTTAGCAAGGAATGTAGCCCAGTGATCAACGCGGCTAATTCTGACATCTATATCTATATATATATAATATTTATATGTTTTCCAAACTATATCCCGATGTTATCATAATATTGCCACTAGATTCATCCATATTCCATGCTTGAGCCATGGTGACCAGCCCCCATCCAAACTTGACTCGTTCGAACGGCGGACCCCCTCGTTGAAGTAGCGTTTCAAGAAAGCACTGATCAAGCGAACATCCTGGTGCCGCAGGATCTGTTTGTTTTTTTTTTTTTCGAACATGAAGGTGGTCACCAATCAACCAGAAAATGAGGTGCTTTGCCAAAAAAATGTTTTCAACACATAGGGATACATAGGGCATTGAATTTCGCCAAACAAAGATACACCGAATCGCCAAAAGTTCTTTCGACCGGAAAATTCATTGGGATGACCACGAATATTCACATGGGATGACAAATGTTGTAGTTCCATCCACCCAATGCTCATCACGATTGAGTAAATGATATGCAATTGTATACTGATGCTACTGTCATGGTACATCTTGGGAGCGTCTCAATGAAGGCATAGGAAGATTATGTAAATATATTGTAGATAGATAACACCAAATCGACAATGTTTGTTAACAAAATGATTAAGTGGTGGTTTGGGCAAATAGCACACCTTATTTGACCCCTTGCCATCTGGTAGGTTCCGCAACCTTTTTTAATCAACATAGAAGTAGGAAAGTGTTCCTCATGTGTAGACAACATGTTCCTTAGGAAACCATGGGTCTTCCGCATCTATGTAAACGTTTGATGCTAGATGTCAGATCCACCGTAGACTGCACCTTGTCATCTGTCACTCGACCACCGTAGTTCACCTGTCGCTGGTCAAGATGGTGATATGCAGAAGATATGATGAGGATCTGGGTTAAAGAATGGATAGTTTTTGGTGATTTCACATAGCTATGGACTATGGAAAAATCACCATTTCTGATAGATATATATATATATATAATATATAATCATCTTGAAAGCACACTGTTAAACTACCAAGGGTATCCAGTATGACATACGGAGGTCAAATCATAAACATTGACCATATCCGAAAATTGTTCACATCGAATCGTTGCTAATGGTGAGATTACAGTTGATACTTTGAGAAACATAGAGCGGTTGCTGGATCCAATAATTCACTGGATTGTTTTAAGGAAAAATCTACAGGAAACCATGGTTTTTACCATCAAATATAGGGCTTTCCTGCAAATTTTCCCATCATCCAATTCTATGATATAGACCTATGCAAAAAGGAACAAATATGGTAAGGCATGCCATTGAAAGAACGAACATCATGCGGATGTGTTTAACATGGGTATCCGCCCCAACTTGTCGCGAGTTTCATGGGGAAGAAAGCCGTTTCAAACCAAAAACAAAACTATAAAACAGCATGTTCAGAGAAAATTATGTCATCATGTCCAAAACCCGGCACGGTATCATGGCATCGGCAGCCGTTTTTTCCATCTGCGCTAGTTGCTACGGGGGCCAATGCTCATCCTTCAGCCGGAACTGCCTTGAGGATTGCAATGACCAAGTGGATCAAGTTTGGCCCATATTACAATCTGGTTATGACTAACAGTTCGCCATGGAAAGATCCACCATTTTTAAGTTCGGTAAACCATCTATTTCTATGGGCCATCTATACCATGGCTATGTTAGTCATAACCAGAGGGTAAATGGTATTTTTGTCCTACTTAAGTTCCAATTTCCTGTGGGATCCATGGAGTTCTTTGAGCTAACCTTAAAAATCACACAATTGATTTTCCATTGAATGGGTATACTAAAAGTATACTAATATACCATCCACCAAATGAACGTAGATCCCTGAAAATGACCATTGAATCTTGAATAGATGGACACTCATCTTCCACCCCCCGGCTCAGTGCAGGGTCTATGATAACTTTTGGAGGGTACATATTGGTATATCACATATTAGATCCCCATCAATGAGTGATATATTAGTCTTAGCATATATTACTTTAATCCAATATTATTTATATCAATAAATACTCCAAGTGCCTGCGTTCTGCTGTTGCACCCTAGACCGAGCCATGTTTCAAACGACCCGGACGACTATGTGACGACGCTCAGTCGTCGCCGCCACGGAAGAGGTAACAACCTGCTGTGCGGCTGTCAGTATAGATATATTTATATTATTATATAACTCTATTATATTTATACATTTATATATATAACTGTATTATATATTTATACAATTATGTGTATAATATATATATATGCTAAGTTCCCAGGGGGGTCACTGTTCGACCAGGCACAGCGCTTCCTTTTTCAGAACCTGCTGCCGTGCCTTCTGATCTAAAATGGCTTTCGCAGCCAAACAAACAGGAACCTCCAAGA
>Ga0126342_10012100_pt1 | contig 15407 bp, 11 predicted proteins | sample Cyp1metagenome_FD_92528 | JGI IMG/M metagenome (GOLD analysis project Ga0126342, IMG submission 92528) | Coral microbial communities from Lord Howe Island, Old Settlement Bay, Australia - Cyphastrea 1 metagenome | ecosystem: Host-associated > Invertebrates > Cnidaria > Coral ...
CATACAATTCATAAAAATCATAAAGCAATCATAACAAATCATTAAAAAATCACAAAAATCCGTATAAAAACACCAAAAAAATCAAAACATATTAAAGCACATTAAAAAAATAAGATAAAAATTGGAAAAAAAACATAAGAAAATCATAAAATTCTTCAAAATATAAAAACCCATAAAAAACTTTTTTTAAAAAAACCATAAAAAATCATAAAAAATCATATTTTTCATAAAAAAATCATAAATTTTCATAAAAATATCATAAAATTTCATTAAAAAAATCATTTTCAAAGAATCATAAAAAAATCATAAAAAACACATAAAAACAAGTGAAAAAAACAAAAAAAAACATAAAAAAATCATAAACAAAATCATAAAAAATCATAAAAAAAATATAAAAAAAATCATAAAAATTTAAAAAAAATCATAAAAAATCATATCCATTTTTCACCATTTTTTTCAAATCATATCCTAAAAATCATAAATATTCATTAAAAAATCATAAAAGAAAATAATCAATAAAACAATTGTTTAGCTAATGTTTTGGATCTCAACAATATTGGACTCATTTGAAATAGGACATCCGTGACATCGCGTCCACTCACCCTGAGAGTGGGGCAGAAGTCTGCTAATGCCATCTCCAGAACGAGCCATGAAAGCAGTCTTTGCTGCACGCGGGCGCCCTAGGCAGCAGAGCAGGGAACGGTGCCGGACAAGCCAGTTCCACTCACTGCGCTGCCATCAGCCGGCCACACTGTACCCCCCAAGCAGTTATGAGGGCAGCCAGCGCCTAATTAGGAACAAACAGGCAGCCAAACGAATTCAGGGTAAAAACCTTCCAAAAGAGTCGTCAGGGAAGGTGGGTGTACCTTGAGGATTCCTCAGTGGACGACTCTCAGCTTAGCTCGCGGCTTTCATAGACCTTACTAACCTAGTATCACACAAGATGAGCAAAATCAGGTGAACACGAAAGAAGAAAAAAATTAATATCATGCTGGAGAAGTTCTTAGTCAGTCCAAGTGTACCAAGACATTCCCATCTGCGGACACGAAGGGCACTGTTCGGAGTGCTGTATGTGCTACCAGGAACTGATGGCAAAGCAAAGCGCGCCACTGGACTCCTGCAATTACTTACGGACTGTACACCCATGCTTTGTAGCAATTACCAGAAGCTTTGACGCTGGTCAAATTTTTCGAGGATAGACAAAGCACGCCTGAGAGGACTCTGAGATGACTCCGTATAGTGTACATTAGCTTTTCGCAACCGTGTTGTTGATTCTTACAGTTGCTTAGCTTCTCACCCCCTTTAATTTGTTTGGGCCACAGACTCTTAATTCGTGTGTATATATTTCGGAAACACGGTGGGATTTACCCTATCGTGTCTGGACGCAATCCCCATGGATTTGTGTGGTTTTTGTTTGTTGTGGCTCCGGCCCCGTTTTGTGTTGTTTCGCTGTTTTTCTGCTGGCGAAACGCAAATCTGGCCGGGAGATTTGCGGGTCGTCGCTGTTGCCGTTTTTTTTCTCTCACTGTCAGGACCGAGCCTTAGAGCGAGATCGGCCACAACAGAAGAAAAAAAAAAGGATAGCTATGTTAGTTGCGTCTTCCTCGGATTGCTCCTACTACTGCGCCTGCCACAATGTTAACAGCTTCAAGCTGGCTGCCAACAGACCCAAGGCCAAGAAAAATATCCCCATCACCACAAAGTCAGTGGGTGCAGGCCAAAATACAAGAGTTAAAATAGTTCAGAAGAGAAAATCAAATGCTTCAGGAATTTTTGGAACCTGGAATATTGAGGCAAGATGATATCGTCACAGCTGCACAGTTGATTGAGGCAGCTCAGGGATGACGTCACCAACCGAAGTCGTCACCGAACCCAAAGACGCAACCGCTGTCAGTGTTGAGGAGGCCTGAGGGAGCTAAAGATATAGATGCGACATTATCAGGGCCAGGTCAAATGCCCGGCAATTCAGCACCACCTGTGCTGGTAGATGCTTCTTGCCGCATCAATTTTCAGCTTTTCCACTAGTCAGACAAAAGGCTCCACCAATGACACTGCAACAGAACCAAAACCAAACTGGAGGACCTGCGCCACCCCCAAAAGCTGTTTTTCTCAATAATGTTGGTGCTTCAATGGTCCAAACACGGTTATGCCAAAAGCTGCAAAGCCGAAACCCCCAGTGCCACAGAAGTGTGCAATGAACTGGCTTGGAGGAGCTCTTTTTTAATGGGCCTTGATGTTTTTTTCCTTTTCCTGGGAAATTCCAGGAAGGGGGTATGTCAGTGCACAAATCGAGAAGGTACTGTAACATGTGCATAGGCATGGGCGACCCTGTGCAAGCATGATACATCAAATCGACCCGGCCGAACATAGGGCTTTTGTGTGCTTAAAATAAGGAATTACCCGCTATTGCCTGCAACAATTCCGCTGACAAATTTAATTGATTCGAATAGATATTTTGATCCCATTTTACCGATAATTTAAAATTTATTTTAAATTATATTTATTTTATAATTAATTAAAATTTAATTTATTATAATTTAGATATATTTAAAATATAAATTAAATTATTATAAAGATTTTTTTTAAATAATAATACTATTTAATTAATAATTAATAATATAAAATAATATAATTTTTATATTATAAATTTTAATATAAAAAATAATTTAAATTTAATATGGTATAAACTAATAATTCAAATTATAATTTTTAAATATATTATATAAATATATTTATATTAAATTAATTATAAAATTTTTAATATATATTTATATAATTATTTATTATATTTTTTTTCCAAATTTAATTAATAAATTACAATTTCTTATATATTATTTATTATTGAATTTTTTTAAATATATAATTAATCTAAATAATTTAAAATCCTCCATTTTATTTTCTTTATCTAAAATTATAAATAATTATTGTAGTAAATATTATATGGGTGCCGATATTAATTATTAATAATAAAATTAAAATATTAATAATATTATCTATTAATTTTATTATTATTAAATAAATAATGTAAATTATAATTTTTTTAAAATTAATTAAATTATATATATATATATTTATTTTATTTTTCTATTAATATTGTTAATAAAAAATTATGAATAAAAATAAATAGATATTTACAAAATTAAACTATAATTTTGAAAATTATAAAATACTTACAAAATAATTCAAAAATAAAAAAAATATTATAATATTTTATTTTCTATTTTAAAATAATCAAAAAATATCAATATATTATTAAATTTAAATCTATAAAAAAATAAAATAATAATTAATTTTTAACTATTTCTTATAAAATTAATTTAATTATTTTTAATTTGTCATTTTTTAAAACATATAAAATAACACATACGTGTGCGAGGTGCGCAAGCACAGACACGCGCGCGTGCGCGCGCAATACGCGCGAATAAGCTGTCCGCGCGCGCAAATAAGCTCTCCAAATCGCAAATAAAACGGGCGCGCGCGCATCTTGGCCTTGCTTGCGCACCTCGCGCGCGTGCGTCTCTATTTGCTCGCGCGTGCGCCTGTCGTTGCTCGCGCACCTCGCGCGCGCACGTGTTAAATGCTCGCGCGCCGGCGCTGCGCACCCCGCAGCTGGTAAGGCACCATATATAAATGCATATGTTTTAAATCATGCCAAATTTTAATTAAATAAATTAAATTAATTCAATGTAAAATTTAATTAATATTATTAATTTCAAAATTAATTATTTTCTTATTTTTTTATTAAATATATTATATATTCCATTCAAATATATTCCAAATATTAGATTTATATTAATTTAATAAATTAATTTAATTATTCTAAATTATTATATCAATATTTTTAATAAATATTATTTCTATATTTAAAAATATATATATTTTTAAATTATAAATAAATAAATTTAATTTATAAAATATTTATTTAAAATTTATTAATATTTTTAAAAAAATATAATTATATAAAAAAATAATATATATTAATATATATATATATTTTGATTTTTTATTTTTTCTTTTCAATTATAATTTAGAAATAATAATAAATTCGATCCAATATTTCGATTTTTTTTTTACGAATATCAAATAAATAAATAATACAATAATTTTTTATTAATTTTTTTTCGATCGAGGCAGTCGCGCGCACGCGTTCCGTACAAATCTTTCCTTAGATTCTTTTTGAACTCCAGGTTTGACCGCTTAAAGGCGCTCTTCAGCAACAAAAAGCAACGCAACGAAGGACTATATCGGGTAAGGCCTGCACGTGGAATCAGCAGACCCCAACGCCCATAATTTGGTCAAACTTTTTATTTTAATTCCTCACTTTTGGAATGGCCTTTCAATTGCCCTTTGCTGAGCAGAACGTTCCCAGCGCAGCATCCACGGATAACTGTGAATGTCAGTCGGGGGCATTGGAAGGACCAGCAGAAATATGGAACTTGCACCAACTCACAAGTGCTACACATCATCAATAGAGCCTGGGCCACCATTTTAAGGAGGCTCAATATCCAGGCTCTCACAAGCATTTGGTAATTAGTAGCACCAATCCTGGAGGGCTGAGATCCAAAGAAGTACTGGTAGTAGTACAAGAGGTGGATATCTGGATATATTTAAAAACCCAATTGTCAGCTTTCACACAGGTTTCATCGGGCAAAGCCTTGCGGTATGCTGCTCGACAAGCCAATAGATTATTGCGCACCCATTTTGGAGACGCCAGTGAGAAACCGTTCTGATTGGGCGGGCCCATGGACAAGTATTGCCTACACCTCTGCTTTCAATTCTAAGTCCCTACAAATTAATTGGTCTGCGGATCTTTGGAACTCAGGCCGAGTCTTGGCAACTCAACACCAAATAGGTTGCCACACCATCACCGTGGTCTTACTCTACGGGCTACCTCGTGGGTTTACCTAGCCACAAGCAGCTGCATTCATAAATAACATCTTGGCCTTTATCACCAAGAGTTTTGTTTTCGGATACTCAGGCCTAGTTACAATTTGTGGGGATTTTAACATCAGCCCTTTTGAGCTGGAGTACTTCCACCTTTGGAGAGCAGCTGGGTGGCTCTCTGCACAAGAGCTTACGATGCAAAGATGGGCTCACAAAAGGGCGCCAACATGCAAGGGAGCCACCGAGCGAGATTTAATCTGGCTCTCACCAGCTGTTCTTTCAATTTGCGATGGGATTCACATTAAGGATGCCTTCATTGATCACAATTCAATTTCAATTATAATGGACATAGATAAGTCTCCAACTACCGTTTTAACATGGCCACGACCTCAAGAAATTCCATGGGAGGAGGTGGATATATCAGGATAACATGCTTACTGCAGCACAAACACTATAGAGATGCCTCTGGACTTTATTGATATTTTAAATCAGTTTTCATAACACTATGAGGCCTCACTCTCGGGCTATGTAGGACAATCCCGAGGTGATTTGCGGCCGTCTCAGAAAGGTAGAGTCCAAAGACTCAAACCTCAGAAGCAAACGCTGCAACCGGTGTCATGCCGTGTCAGCCGTCCAGGTAAAGTAGCCCTGACCCACGACTTAGTAGGAGCAGCGGTTCTACAATGGTTTCGCCAATTGCGTCGAATTCAGTCCTATTACCACTCGATCAAGGCAGGTAAATTGAATAATGACACAATGATCTACAGGGCTGAACTATGGACCTCTATACGGAGGGCATCGGGCTTTCAAGGAGGTTTTTCAGCTTGGTGGGAACAGCAGGATTTTATTATATTTTGTTTATGCCATAGGACCACTCCCATTGCAAGCTCCAGATACTGAACAAGCCAAGCTGATTTATGATGCTTTCCATCATACTTTCCGAGCTTTCAAACGATAGCATCTTTCGTAAAAAAATCGCCTAATTCAAATAAAGTACGACAAATCTCATCAGGTAATCTTCAAGGACTTACGTAATCCATTACCGAATCAAATTAATAGCCTTTAGAATGCCAAGACCTATATAGTCCTAGTTATCAGACCACATTCCAATGCAATTTTTTTAGATCAACCAATCAAGCCTATGGAAAGATCTACCTGGTATCGCAACGGTTGTGGCCTTTCCGTAATTAACGAACTTCTTGTCTTTCCCATGTGGCCTTACATTAAGGTTGGGGATATCATCATATAATCAACCCAAACTAGCTCGAATACCCAAATCCACGATCAATTAATCGCCCTCTGGAAACCACGATGGCAACAATTACATGAAGTAGAACCGGATCACTGGAGTCGTATCATGGGCTTCATACAGAGTAGTATGCCAAATTTTCAGTTTGAGTTACCGGACATCACGCCGGCACAATGGATACGGACTGTCAAAAGATTCAAGCCAACTGCGGCGAGGGGCGCAGATGGATTTGCCAAAAGAGACCTCTTATACATATCTCCTTCACATGTAGCATGGCTGCTTCATTTTTTGATAAGAATTGAGTTTGAAGATCTGGACTGGCCACTTCAGCTGCAACATGCCTTGTGCTGGCACTCGCAAAGCACAATAATGCACATGAGCCTGGCTCGTATCGTCCCATCGTGCTTTTCTCTATCATCTACCGATGTTGGGGCTCACTGCGATCCAGACAGCTCTTGCGGCTGATAGAAAGTTTTGTCCACTCAGATGCTTTCGGCTTCTTGCGGGGAGAGAGGCCATGTAATCATGACTACAAATCCAGGCCAGTGTCGAGATAATACTTCAAACGGATCAAGCCTTGGCTAATATGGCGGTAAATTTTGTCAAGGTATTCAACAACATCAAAAGTCCGCAATGGTTCAAACTAACACAACATCTCAAGCTAACACAACATCTCAAACTACCAAAGCGAATTCTGAAACCTTGGCAGCGTTTCTTTTCATTTTTTACCAGCTTCCAAGTGCACAATCATTTAAATGAGCCCCTGAAATCAGATGTTGGATTTACAGAAGGTGATCCTTTAAATATGCCGGCGATGGTAATACTTGATTGGGCACTATATGTTTACCAAGTACAGTACGCACCTTTGACAAGGACAATGTCATTTATTAATAACATCTCTATGATGTCCCGACAGGTAATGCATTTGGTTTGGGCCTTCTTCTCACTGCGCGCCTTTTTGGAGCTATGGGGATTGGAAATTAACATCAATAAGTCATACACATGGGGTACCATACCTCAAACAAGGGCAATGTTGGGACCTTTGGGCCTACGTGTAGTTAAGGATGTTTCCGAGCTTGGTGGCTCTCTTATTTTTAGTGCGGCAGCGAGAGTTCGTATCTTTTTAAAGAGAGGCTCACGCCTTGAGCAGAAATGGGCACGCCTTCGTATTTCAAAGGCACCAAGCTCCCAAAAACTGATGGTTTTGCCAATGATTTTCTGGGCTTCAGCACTTCATGGTGCGCTGGGCTGCGTTTTTGCTAAGAACCACTTGTACCAATTAAGAAAAAAAGCAGTTGCCGCATTGGCTCAAATCCTCTATTCCGGCTTTCGCTTTCAGCTCCTATAACAGCAGACCCTAGGTTTTACCACCTTCGGCACTGCATTTTTGATTTCAAGTGAATTTGCAGCAAATCTCCAGATATTTTGGTGCAATGGAGACAGTTCATGGCGCATTTTTGTAGGCGGAAACTGAAAGGGCCATTCTATAAGTTGGTGGAATTTTTCAGCCAAATTGGATGGTCCATTCAAATACCGCCCCAATTTGTAAATCATAACGGATTCGAGCACAAGTTGTTACGTGACCTCCACGGGTTGCACCTATAGAGCTCACACTCTTAGATCGCAACACTATGACACCGCTGGAGTTAAGCAGAACAATGGCATTGCAATCAGGAGCATTTCTTTCTAACTGAAGCCACTCGAAGTATGACCTTCGAAGCCACAGATTTGCTCACACTGCTTGGTGCCCAGCACCCAATAGCAGTAGTTTGAATGCCCCAAATTTGAGCACATCCGCGATGAGATGATAGAACCCTTCAGCTGGATCCATGAGGTACCAGATCGTGCTCTTTCTCATCTTTTAATGCCTCGTAACCCCTACGAAGTGGAGTTCAGGCACTGGAGGACACCATTGGCAACTTTCACTCTATACCAGGAGAGGGTTTGTAACATGTGTTTTCTAATGATTCGTTTTTTCCCCGTACCCCAAAAATGTTGGGGTTAGAGCATAGTCTTTAGTCAACCAATTAGCTCGGGCCAACTGCATGACCAAGCGCAAAGCATTCCTCGAGCTGAACTATGTGGTGCCATTGCTGCGCTTAAGTAGATTATCCAGTACCAAGCTAAAATTTGCCTTTGGAGTAATTCGAAATCAACAGTAGATGGTATTGTGGCCTTACAATGCGATAATTAGGTGTTACATGGAGCACTATATATGACAACCATGATCTGTGGCAACAAGTCGAAGCTCTGTTGGCAGATATCCCTGAAGGCAACTTCTGTGCCTGCTGGACTCCATCACATCTTAATGCTATCCTTTGCACTTCAGATCAGGAAGAGTGGCAGGCAACTTAGAATGACATAGCAGATAGCCTTGGCGGTCTACGCCAATGTGTCTCGCAGCATGGACTATCAGCGCCTGAAGACAAACGCTCAGCAACACTTTGCCCTCTGGTCTCGACTTCGTCTTCTCAGGAGATTTTGATTCCAAGTTGCAGATGCTAAGACCGCTGAGGCAGAAGTAGTGGACTTGACTCTTAATAAATCTTTTCAATGGCAAGAATTAGGCATTTCGATGGCGCTTTCCAGACGCTTTACCCATCAGTTAGAATGCTCAGCTCATCAGAAGCACAATTGAAATATTCCATAGAATTTGTTTGTGCACTTTTTAATGAGTTTTTTTACATTAAGTCATCAGCTGACTCATGCATAAAATCAATTTACCCTTCCCTTTTTGGAATACCAATATTTTACGCTGGGATTTGAAGCCCTACAGTGCGGTTCTGTTGAAGCCTACTCTTGCTGCTTTGATTCAGGTAATTCGTTTTATTTTTGGAAAAAACCTCCAAATCCTAGGCTTGGAACACCATATTTTGAAGTGCATACGTAAGCCTGAAGCCGGTTTGATACTGCCTGCAGATGGACTAGCATGTTGTACAAACTCAACCATGCTGCGCAGTTTGGCTTCTCGCTGTCTTTCGGCCGCGGGTCAGACAAAATTCCGAAAGGCTTCCGACCTTGCGCGCCCGGCATGAGACCTCATAGACCTTGGCGGGGGCTCCACTGCATCGCTGCTGTGCACCACTGCCACCCAAAGCAGTCCGCGATAATTTAGAAATAATAATAAATTCGATCCAATATTTCGATTTTTTTTTTACGAATACCAAATAAATATATAATATAATAATTTATTATTAGTTTTTTTTTTTCGGTCGGGGCAGTCGCGCGCGCGCGTTCCGTACAAATTTTCCCATAATATTAATAGTAATTTATCCGTAAAGAATATATAATTGTTTAGTATGTTTTTTAATATATGATTTATATTAATAGATTTTGATTTATCGTTGAATAATTTGAAGGTTTGAGGTTCAAAATTCAAAATTAAAGGTTTGAAAATCAAAATTTAGAGATAAATGTTTTGACCTTAAGGTGTGAGAGGGTAATTCAAGGCTGAAGATTTCCAGGTGTGCAATGGTTCAATATGGTTCAATACTTTCCGCTGCGGGTCTCACAGCAACGAGGTGAGGGCCGTGTTGCTTGCTTTCTTCTGCATTGATAGAACGATTTTCCTGGATCTGAAATTATCTGGGGGGGCGCAGTTCGGGCTATTGATGGCTGCAATCATGGTAAGAAACCCGCATGTTGAGATGTGGGACCCTAAAATTGTGGATATAGAAGTATAGGGTATATAAGCAGTTCTGAGTGGCACTGCACCCCGAATTAGACATTAGAACCTTTTTAGCCTCCTCAGCTTAAAACGAGACGCAATGAACCAGCAGCCGCTCGCCAGGACCGTTTTGATCCGTGGCAAGGCACTAGCGAACACCCCCCCATTCAGATCTAGAATCTAGCTCCACTATATACCTGCAATCAGTGGATGATCTACAAATAGATACCTATAAAATCTACCATGTGGACGATTTTGTATTGAACCTTTACTAGTAATCATCTACAATCTATCTTTTTATCTTTTTGCTACAGTAGTATTGATCGTAAGTAAAACCCTAGTACTGCGATTGTGACATCCGTGTGACGCACAGAGATTCCGAATGATTTCTGAATCTTGCGTGGAATATGGGATTTCCTTTTGTGGTATTGTGGCTTAGTGACATCTCGGTACTGACAGGGCTTCCAAGAAGTTGGATTCTGGAACCAATAAGGAAACCACAGCAAAACGCATGCAATTGATCCGAAAAGTCGTGGCATCAGTACCCTGTACGATTCTTCCAGATTTCCATCAAACTGAACCAGTGGTGATTGGAGATTCATCTTTCCCTTAACTCAGATTCTAATTCTCTGAATGGGGCCGCAGCAGCAGAAACGCTGCGAAATCAGTGCACGAGCTTCCAGCACAGGCCTGAGAGTCGTCCCACATATCCTTCTAATTTCAGCCAGAATTCTGGAAACTGTAGGGCCACTGTGGTTGAAGTCATTTTGTTCCAAACAAAACCGGCTAGAGTCATGGAGAATCAATTTCTGGTCTCATATTTTCATCATGGTTCATATCTTATATATCCATTTCCACTTTTATCTCCCCAGTTTGGGAGATGAGCCAACTTGATAAAATGACATGATTTTTTGGATGGGTTTTACATAACTGGAAACACCCTCCTGAACTGGGCAGTTTGGCCCATGTTCGGCTGCCCCTGGAAACGCATCACTCAGAGTTTCTCTCATTCTCTCATTTGCCGACATGGAACATTGGATTTTCTCGACATGTTGGCTCCGAAGCAATGGGTGTGTCATGCCAGCAACAACTTTTGGGGCAGATGCGAGTGATTTCAAAATGGGATCAAAAAAAGACACTAAACATCACATAAACACTGCACTAAACTAAACGTACCGTACTTCTATGTCAAGAACACTATTTAGCGATTTCACTAACAGCTATGGATCAACAGTCTGGAACCATTAGTTTTCGAAAAAAAAACTGCGGTACAGCTGGATCTTCATCCCAAACATGTTCAAACGTTCCCTGAGTGTTAACACATTTTGAGCAGAGTCGAAATGGGCTACCAATGGACCTGCAAAATTGATTTTGTTTAGCATGAAATCATCAATTTTTTGGGGTGCATTATAACCTTGAAGCATGACAATAACTGCTTCGTGGTTGAGCGACAAACACCCTGAAGAAAATTTGCTAATTGGGATCAAGATCTCTTAGAAACCACCAATCAGAGAACCTCCAGTAGTCAAACATGGTAATGGCAAATTCCCCCAAAATGCTGGTTCAAATGGGAGCAACATTTACAAAAGGGTGATTTTCAAGCAAGTCATGCTAAGATTTAGGCAGTATGTGGCGCAAACATGACGGGCAACGCTCCCACCCTGGCGTTGTCGTTTGAAATCCGACCGCGCCGCTAGGGCATGCGGGAAGCTCAGCGGAACACGACCGGCCTGTGTATGGAAAAGGGAAAGGCTGGAGAGTGGGGGGAAACCGCGGGATGAAAACCAACAGGTTTAAAACTTCTAGAAATGTGGATTCCACCAACAAGAATGAAGTTTAAGATGGTTTGAGCGCCTTATTTCCAACCAAATATCGCCATTGGGTATGGTTTAATTATTCTGGTTTATCGCAGCTCCAAATGCTAACATTGGGTATGGCTTGGCTCCTTTCCCACATCATACATACCCTTTCCGGTTCTCAAAAAGTTCAATCCTTCGAGATAGCTGAGGCACTGAAACAGCCACCAGGTGTCGAGCCAGGTGTCGAGTATCAAACGTGACTGGCTGGAGTTTCTCCTTGAACGAAATGGTGATATATTCTGTGGATGGTGTACTTTATACAACCACTGAACTTGTGTGTCCTATTTGTGGAAGGTACTTGCTGGAAGTGGGAATCTCCATACATCTTGAAGTTCCACCAGCTGCTGATTGATGGCAGTGAAAACCACTCAAGTACTGCATCTTGCAAACCTAGTCATGTTTTGACAAACAGGATGCACAATATCACTAAAAATTGCTTGGCTAAATCAGATCATACTGGCTAAAAATTGGGTACCTCAACAGCCCTATGGATTATCATCATTTCCCAGGTGCATCACCATCTCTACGGATTGAGGTCAGGATTCTCCTGTTAGATTAGCCAACATATGTCAATATCGAAACCCCATGAAACCAGTTGAAATAAAACACATCGTCTTACCAATTCTTCTGGATTTCAAACTAACCCCCCATATTATACTTTTTTGGCGAATCTCCCCATTGATTATGTTTAACCCCCCTACATGTTTCACCATCAAGAACGATGTTTGGCCTGTGCCTGCTTCTATTCCCATACCTGTGAAAACCCCAATTGTTGATTCAACCTGTCCAAAGTGATAATTTCGAGTGGTTCAACCAAATTTTTTTGTTGGCTATCTGAGACTATCTCCTTTTTTGTTGCTGGTCAAACTTCATTAAATTCCCCTTTATGCTTGGCGAAATCAATTTTTTAAACGGGTTTTCCGGCTCTGAGAAGAGCAATGGTTGGATTAATGTTGGAAACCCTCCGGTGTCATCAACTGCGGCAAGCTGGGAAATCCCCTGGAAGAAAAACATCGAACCAAATTGAGGGATTTCTTCCAGCAAACCAGGTTTGATTACGGTAATCAAAATTTCTAGATGATTCTCCATAGTTCTGTTCGTTTCCTGCCTTTGGGGACCACCTCGATGGGTGGTGATCAAAGGTCGAACTTCGCCTGGTTGTTTCGATGATAATGAGGAGGCTTTCGACGCCCAAACTGCAGAAACATGGAATTTAACGGGATTTAGTGGGATTTATCGAAGGAAGTTTAGAAGTCAAACTTCCGACAATATGGACAGATGAAAAGCAGAGATGGGAAGAGTCAGAGAGAAGAGAAAGAGTCAGAAGAAAGAAAATGCAGGTGCGCGAAAAGGTAGGAAAGTCGCGAAACACTGTTTTTCCAATGATTTGTGGCTCCGCAGGGTCGAAAAGTAGGCTCGCTAAAGCGGCGGGTGCGGAGCCAGCTGGCCAGATGAGAGATGAAAAATTGCACGCCGTTGTGGCGCGAAGCACATTTCTAAGTCAAAGTGTACAAAGCGCACCATGCTCGGACCACTTTTGGAAGTTGAGATGTCGAAAAAATGCACGCTGTTGTGGCGCGAAGCACATTTGCAAGTCAAAATGTACAAAACACCTCTGCTCCGGACCACTTTTGGAAGTTGAGATGTCGAAAAAGTGCACGTCGTTGTGGTGCGAAGCACATTTCCAAGTAAACATGCACAAAACACACCATGTACGGACCATTTTTGGAGGTTAGATGTCGTTTCGCGTGGCAGGCGCAAGGGATTGTGGACCTTGTCAAAAGTGAGCAAAACGTGAGGGTTTTGTAGCATTTCCAAAAACTATGGCAGGCATGGGACATTTGAAGAGGATCTGCAAAGAAGCATTTTTCGTGGCAGGCGCAGTACAAGAGACATCTTCATCAGAGTTGTTAGGAGGTCTGGGCGGTGATTTCCTGAGAGGGGTTGCATTTTGGAGCATCAGATCTTCAGGTTTGCTGAGATGACTTTGCGTGACAGGTGCAGCAGTTCGTATGACTTGGCATCACTTTTTCGTGGCAGGCACGGTAATTTCGCATTGGTACGAGGCCATCAGCTCTGCACGCAACTTTCCATTTCGTTTTTTTGTTGTCAACTTCGAAAAATGAGGAAGTCTCGCGGAATTGCTTCGTTTTTGACGTTGTCAAGTTCAAACATTGAGGACATCTCGCAAAATTTCTGCGTTTTTGATGTTGTCAAGTTCAAAAGCTGAGGACGTCTCGCAGAATAGCTTCGTTTTCAAGCTTGCAGATAGACAGATAGATAGATAGATAGATAGACAGACAGGCAGGCAGGCAGACAAACAGAGAGAGAGAGAGAGAGAGATAGATAGATAGATAGATCGATAGATCGATAGATCGATAGATCGATAGATCGATCGATAGATAGATAGATAGGTAGATAGGTAGATAGGTAGATAGATAGATACATAGTCAGATAGAGAGATGAGAGAGAGAGAGAGAGAGATAGATAGATAGATAGATAGATAGATACATAGTTAGATAGACAGATAGAAAGATAGATAGATAGATAGATAGATAGAGAGATAGATTGGTAGATAGATGATAGATAGGTAGGTAGGTAGATAGTCAGAGAAAGAGAAAGAAAGAGAGAGGAAGAGAGGAGACCTCAACAACCTGTCGGTCCATCAGTGGCTTCGCTCTGGCATCCGCGGCTCACAACAACCAACCTCTCCTATAGGTTTCCTATTTTTGAAACTTCCGCCACCGCCTTGTGCGGTACTACTGGTAGTGATTTAATGGGGATATAGATGGGATTTACCAATTATGCATGTATATTTGATCCCGATTTCTAAGTCCAACTGGCAAACTGAAAGCATATTTGGCTAGGCAAATTCACAGTGTGACCCTGAACATAGTAATTTGAGTGGAAACTAAACTTCCCACCCTTCGACTGATGGCAGGGTCTATGCTGGCTGGGAGATGCTCAATCTTTAGTTTTATTCGTTTGAAGTTGACGTATTCCCTAAAGATTTTATTGTGTTTCGTTCGATTTATGTCATGGTCAAAACATGGTATATGATGGTATGTGGTATATGGTCCTCCCATTTCATGGGAATCCACACATCATGGATCTATAAATCCCGAACTGAACATGGATGGATGATTCCCATCCCCCAAGCACTGTCCAACTTGACCCTGCAAGCCTGGATCCCAAGATCATATCCCAAACGGCCACGTGGCTTGATCAATGGTATAGTTGTCGGCATGATCCGCATGATTTGGTCATTACCACGCAATGTTAACAAATCAATGTTAAAGTTTGAGGATGGGAAATACGGATAGACATCGATATATCACATATCATCGAAGGAAGTTTAGAAGTCAAACTTCCGACCAGATGGACAGATGGAAAAGCAGAGGCGGGAAGAGTAGAGAGGAGAAGAGAAGAAGAGAGAAGATCAGAGAAGAGAAAGAATGAGAGGAAAGAAAATGCAGGTGCGCGAAAAGGTAGGAAAGTCGCGAAACACTGTGTTTTTCCAATGATTTGTGGCTCCTGAGGGTCAAAAAGTAGGCTCCCTAAAGCGGCGGGTAAGGAGACATCTGGCCAGATGAGAGATGAAAAATTGCACGCCGTTATGGCGCGAAGCACATTTCCAAGTCAAAGTGTACAAAACACACAATGCTCGGACCACTTTTGGAGGTTCAGATGTCGAAAAAGTGTACGCCGTTGTGGCGCGAAGCACATTTCGAAGTCAAAATGTACAAAA
>Ga0126342_10012101_pt1 | contig 15407 bp, 16 predicted proteins | sample Cyp1metagenome_FD_92528 | JGI IMG/M metagenome (GOLD analysis project Ga0126342, IMG submission 92528) | Coral microbial communities from Lord Howe Island, Old Settlement Bay, Australia - Cyphastrea 1 metagenome | ecosystem: Host-associated > Invertebrates > Cnidaria > Coral ...
TATTGTCTTGCACTTCTGCTATTTTGTCTTGATACCTCTTCTCGACTGCCTATAACACATCTTTAATATATTGTTTGTAATATGGTGTCTCCATACTAACAAGAGAAGACCCTGCTCCTCTACGCTCTCGGGCCATCCGTCGTCTAGTTGTTCAAGTAAGGGTTGCCCCACAAAACAATCAGCCAATTCAAGTTGTCTTATTCGGTTTAATTTTTTCTGGCCGCCCTAAGATACCAAGGCGCTGCATCTACTTCACCTGCGTCCCACAGGACCCAACGGATGTCTGACTCGGTTACACCTGGCGCGCTGCGGATGCCTTTTTTTCGCACCATGCTGTGACGTCAAAAGGCCCTTGCAGCTTAAGCGGTCTGACATAATTGTCTGACCCAAGCCGGATGGGACGTGGTTCTAGTGCTCCCAGCATCAGTGGCGGTGGCAACAAAAACGGCAATTGCTCTCTTCCAAGGTCAGCCAGCAAGACGCCGGGGCAAAGACCCAAGGAACACGCTTCTTTTCCTGTGCGGCCAACAGACCACGCTCATCGCAAGGGGCAATGCGTGACGCGCCCGATTTGCGTTGCCCAGAAACTGCAGTAATTATACTGGTCATTAGGTCGTTCATACCTCAAATTGCGACAGAACATGACATATAGGGCGGGGCCGCGCTGGGGTGATTAGGGACCATACACACAGGAATGTGTCGCTCCATAGGTTTTCCATGGAAGGTAATTTCCAACAAAACCAATCCCAGAAGCTTGATTCAAGTTTGGGACAAACTGGAAGCCGAAGGTGACAGCATGAAAAATGAAGCAATTCTGCGAGACTTCCTCAATTTTCGAAGTTGGCAACATCAAAAACGTAGTAATCCTGCGAATCTTCCTTTATTTGTTAAGTTGGCAACATCAGAAACGAAGCAATTCTGCGAGACTTCCTTCAAAAATAAAAAGTTGAGGGCAGAGCTGACGGCCTCGTGCCAATGCGTTTTGCGATTTTTCCACTCCATCTGTCTCAAGTGCTGCGCCTGCCACGAAAAAGCGATGCCAGGTCATACGAAGTGCTGCACCTGTCACACAAAATCATCTTGGCAAACCTGACGCTCTGATGCTCCCAAGTGCGACCCCTGCCACCAAAGCAGCGCCCGGACCTCCTAACGTCTCTGATGGGCATGTCTCTTGTACTGCGCCTGCCTCGCGAGATGCATCTTTGCAGATCCTCTTGAAATGTCCCACGCCTGCCCACGTTTTTGAACTGCTACAAAGCCTTCACGTTTTTGAGCACTTTTGGGAATGTGCACAATCCCGTGCACCTGCCACGCAAGACGACATCTTAACGTCCAAACATGAATGCTCTGTACCCGTCTGTTTTTTGCACTTTTGACTTCGAAATGTGCATCGCGCCACAACGGCGTGCACTTTTTGCACATTTCAACTTCCAAGTGCTCCGAACCTGGTCTGCTTTGTACATGATGTTGACTTGGAAATATGCTTCGCGCCACAACGGCGTGCACTTTTTCAACATCTCGACTTCCAAAAGTGCACCGAAGCTGGTGTGTTTTGCCCGCTTTGACTTGGAAATATGCTTCGCGCCACAACGGCCTGCGCTTTTTCAACATCTCAACTTCCAAAAGTGCTCCGAACCTGGTGTCTTACACATTTTGACTTCGAAATGTGCTTCGTGCCACAACGGCGTGCAATTTTAGATCTCTCATCTGACCAGACGGCTCCGCACCCGCCGCTTTAGCGAGCCTACTTTTCGACCCTCCGGAGCCACAAATCATTAGAAAAACACAGTGTTTCCCGACTTTCCTTCCTTTTCCCGCATCTGCATCTTCTTTCTTCTGACTTTTTCTCTTCTCTGATCTTCTCTCTTCTACTCTTCTCTTCTCTTCTCTGACTCTTCCCACCTCGGCTTTTTCATCTGTCATCATCTGTCCATATTGTCGGAAGTTTGACTTCTAAACTTCCTTCGCTGATGCTTAGTACTACATTAGCAGTTGTACGTAGCATATGAAACCATTTGAATGTATGGGCAATTTTGCGAAGGCTTCAAAGGGGCAGACCTCAAATGTCACATCTTGGGCTAGCCCAGCGTGAAACCCTACCAGTTCAGTGCCCTTTTTTTGAATACAACCAGCCAAATCAGCCAAGGGTTGACACATGCCAAATCATGTCAATACTTCAATATACCTTGAGTGGGACTTTCTGGGAGATATTCCGAAAATTTTCGGAACAAGTGTCATGCCGGTTGCGTCAACAATCATGTTCCCTGAAGGCCAAAAAATCCTGGGGTCCGTTCTGGTGTGTTGAGACTGGTGAAAGATGACATGACCGGATGGCAGGAGCAAATGTGGAAATATTCAACAAGGGGTTTGGATCCAAACACTCTTCAGCAAACTGCTCCAAGTGCACAACTTCATGTGATGCAGTTGACAGGTTATCATGAGATGCTGTGCCATCAGCTTGGATTGCCTGAGGTACTTTGAAAACAAAATGCAAACTCAATGTTGCCTTGTTGCTGTTTTTTGTGGCATATCTTTCATTGAATTCGATGCGCATGTCATATTTTTCCCCAAGGTTGGAACGGACTACATGTCTAGAATTGTTATTCTAATCAGCCACCATTTCATGCTCCGAATTTAAGCGCGAATGAGTTGCCGCGTTGCCCTGAAGCGACTGGACGGTCAAGTCAAGAGCCTACAGTCCTGTCGAACTTTTTCAGGACAGCAGATTCACCCACCTGGGCCGTGATGATGTTATGGATGTTATGACTTTTGAGCTCAGCAAGACTTGGCAAACTGGGAGATCGTTGAAGTGCAAGACAGAAGTTCACGGTGTAGCTTCCCAATAAGCTTCTAGATTATAGTATTTTCAATGTATTTCATAAGAAACCATCTGTTACTACTCATATAATATGATAAAACCTGGCACCCAACCCCATCGGCTCGCAGGATGTGCTCAGCATCAACCTGCCGCTCAGAGATGACCTTTTTTCAAGGGGACTGGATCATGATGCCGGTTAAACACTCTATAGTCACTATATAGACTATAATATCATGCTATATCATTCATGATCTTGCTATATCATGCCATCATGGGTATCATCTCTACCATGTTTACCACACATTTTTGGGACTTCCGCAGCTAACTGCAGCTAAATCTTCACCCTTCAAAATCCAGAAACTTCAACGGTGACACGCACAGCGTTGCCTCCAAGTTGGTGATTGCCTTGACTATCACAGGGACCTGGCACAGCAAAGGCCAAGAAAAAAGTACATTGACATCACTTCTGACTGCCCAACGGTGCTACTTCAATTCACTTCGGTTTTGTGGGTTGAAACAGTTGAAGGAACAGCTGAACAGCTGAACAGCTGGTGGCCATTTGTTTGGCAACGTGGCGCAGGCACATCCTCCGGCGAATTCACCACGACATAGGCGTTTTTGCTGTCCGCGCCATCAGCGAAGGCTTTCAAAATCAACCCCGCCTGGCCGGGACACCCACCATGGCGTCTTATCGCAGTTCGTTGGTCCTGTACTCTTTGAGCAGAAAGAGGTTGGAAGGTTGGCAATGGTCTGTTTTTCTTAGTGTTTCTTACTATGCCCGGATCGTCTCACCGTGACCAGCTGCTAATCCCACTGAGTTCAGGCCACATCTAGCAGCCTTCCGCATCTTGTTGGAGCTGCTCCATTTGGTTTCCACTGGAATGGATCGAAACCATATGGGCCTCAGATCCGGAACAGTTTCGGGATCTTACGGTGGATGATTCCTGCCAACCGATGATGATGATGACATCATCTACCTGCTGGAAGTGCCCGAGTGTCCCCACTTTAAGATACCATCATAAGTGGTGCCTTGGTTTTTAGTGTGCAAGGTTGAATGTCAGTGAGCACTAGAGCCACAGTAAACGGAATGCTTTAGGGCATTGAGGGAGAAACCTACAGGAAACCGTGATTTTGATTCCCCCAATATAATGCAGTATAGGTGTCTTCTTGTGTCCTGCTAAATCTAATTCTCCCATGGGCCAATCCTGGGACACGACTTCTGGCAATTTCTGGGAGCTGCAGTGGAGCACACGCAGCTGAGACACCCAGGGCTTTCCTCATGGCACTTCGCAGCTGCTTCCTGAGAAACGAAAGACTTGTCGATGGGGGCAACCGGCAAACCTTTTGTCCAAAAAGACACAAACCTGGACTAGGTTCCTGCAACAGGTTTATACACATCATTTATCTTACACTATCTGACACTACAAAGGAGTACCACCCCAGTCATGGTCATTCCATCATGGCAAATAGGAGTACCACATTGGACCAAGGTCTGCACTCCGTCCATGTCAGCGGCACGTTGCCAATGAAGACCGTGCGCTTCTGCGCCAAGACATTGGCACCATGATGCCATCGCAAGATTTGCGGAGCATGGATACGTCGGATACCCCACACAATTCGTACATCACACAACTACCCTAGATCCTTGATACCAAAATTCTATAAATTCCACAAGTAAAATCTGGATTGACAGGTGGCCCAGCTGACTAGGCATGGTTCGACATGGTTCGACACGGTCGCTTGAAGCCTCTCTCTCCTTCAGCTCTGCTTCATCCAGCTTTCGCTTCTTGGACCTGGGAGCCATGGATGGCCCGAGTCCAGAGATGTCCAGAGCCAAAGTAGGACTGGAGTCATCTAGAGCCACCAGTGTCTTGAATGAATAATGATATAATTACAGTATGAATATAGATGGAAAAAAATGATGGAAATCTGAAAAAAAATGGATATCAATCGCTAACCTCAGGTATCCTCAGGAACATGCTGATCCTGTGCAGGGTCACTGCGACATCTGCGAGCAAAGACACTGCAACGGATGTGTCCAGGTCACCCGGCGATGCGGCCTCTGCACCTTGAACATGATGACATGGCAATGTTATGAAGAAATATGAAGAATACGTTATTTCATGTTATTTCACCATGAAGCAGGGATAATTCATTTTGATTATTATCGAATATGATGAAATGAATAATACAAAACATATATTATATAATAATATAATCATTAACTAGTGACTGAGTTGGCTGACTAAAACTAAGCACTGAATTTCCCATCTATTCTTCAATAAAAAAACGACACCGTGGACCGTCTGTGGTGGTCTTCCAGCAACGCACCTTCAGCAGCTTCCTTCGGTGCTGTCGGTTTCCCTTGGCCTCAACATATCTGTGGGGAACAGCGTTGAAACCACCTGACATTTGACATCTTAATGATCTTAATATGATCTTAATGTTCTCCCAGGTGTACCATATTGTACCATGGTGTACCACTTACCATCGACAAATCCATCAACAAATCCATCAACTAATCTTCCGACATCTTCCGGATATGGATCATCCTGGATCATCTTGGATCCATTGATTTCAGGGTGGCCTGAGGTCACCACTTTTGGGTCTCTTGGGTTTCTTCCCCGGTCGGATCATGTTGAGGGCTTTTTATGCTCTGAAACGCTCTGAAAGGCGGCTAAGTGACTTACTTTTCGGGTCACATCTTGAGGGAATTGGGAAACCCCCACAAGATACAAAGAAGAGAAAAGTGTGAAACAATTTAGCAGAAACGATTTCACTAAATCCCAACCTCCTTGAGGAAAATGTGTGTTTGCCATGAAGCTGCAGATCTCTGCTTGGAGCCACCATGGCAATGCACAAAATTCCGCTGAGGTGTTCCTGAGGGTATCCATCAACTGCGGCAAACGAAAATCATCCTACATCATCCGATCTGCCATCGAATAAATTTAGATAACTCTAGGCTTACGATTCTCCAGGGACTTCCGCTCCTTTTTTCTGCTGAAGTGGATTCAGATTTGTTGCCAGAAGTGGCAAAGCGCCCTTCAGCTTCAGAGGATTCAGCGCCGTGGAGCCACCTTAGGGTCGGCGGTCACCCTGAAAAATTGGAGAAAAAACATGAAAAAACATGGTACCATCGTCCCACAACCAATGCCCCCAGTGTGAGGCTTTACCCAGAAAATCATCGACCGTCCCTCGTTGTCTCATGGGTTTCAGATGGTTTCAGTTCCTCAAGGTCCATCAACTGAGCTTCGAACATCGAACCAGTGCCATACACCGCATGAAAAATCTGGGAATCAGCGCGTGGTACACTGTACCCACTGTGGCATCGTGGTATCCACTGTGACTTGTGGCAGTTATCTCACGTGGCCCGGCTGAGGAATGCCACCTTTAACACAGGTTGTCTCGAAATGCCGAATTGGGACTGGCTCCAAGCTTCATCACAGCTGTCACAGCTCATATCCAATCGGGAGTGCATCCCAAAACGGGAGCAAGGGATAGCTGCAGATTCACACATCAAAACGAATGGATCGGTGCAATTCAACTTTGTAGGTTACGGGATCACTGGGAGGGTCTAATCGTTTCTGGACTTTGACGATGCATAGGCTCCAACAATGCCAAAGCAATGTAAAGTAGCTGGTGCTGCCATCTTTTGCTGCAGACCTAGATTGTGTCTGGAACGAATCTGACACAATCTGCTAGGGGAATCTTTTGCTCTTAGCAGTGATCTGTTTTAATTGCTTTCAGTTCAGAATCTACCAGCTTCGCAGCAAAGCCGACTCAGTATAGGTTGAGCGAGCCATGCGAAACACCTGTGGCAGCAGGACATTTCGACAAACAAGCGGACAACAGAGAGACCTGGCAAAATTTTCTGTTCTCCGCTCCTGATTTTCAAAGAAAGCTGTGTTCCTTCCCAATATGTTTTCCTCCCTCGCTGGCAAATCAAGGGAGGACGGCTGCATATCAAACTCGGACACGCCATTTTCACTCACTGTTGGGGACTGGGTCAAATTCCACAAACTCTTGCATTGCCGGGTCCTGAAAGACCATGCAGTGACTGACCGTTTCGGTCCAGTGGCAAGGTGTCTTTGGCTGCTGATAACTTGTTGAACAGGTTGAAACTATGTCCTTTATGTCTGCAGCTGCCGGAAACAAAGGGACAGCATCAGTGACGGCCAGACTTTCGGTTGCACCAGGCTGACAAATTCTACAGACTGAAGCTGGTCACTTGCAACGACAGTTCGGAAGTTGCACCATGTCAGGGTGCGTTGCAAAGTATTGCAGCTTTCATGGGCAAATTTGACAAAAATCACCACTGTGAGTTGGCCATTGACTCAAGAACGTCTGAGTGGCACCTTCTGGAACCAGAAGCAAAGAACAGTCAGTGAATCAGTGCACATGACGCGTTCTCGGAACAGGTGGAACACCGAAGGACAATGGGAAACCTGGGGAACCTGACTGAACCTGACTTTTGTGTCAGCCTGGGAAAGCAAGTTTAGTTTTGATTTTCATCATATCTGGAGTCCTCAGGGCGCCTGGCTCTAATTTGACCTCTGGGCCACTACGTTTCACAAGAATAACTCTGTGCACCAAAGCCGCAGCGGTTGTAGAGCTAGCGGACCAAAGCAGAAAATTCTGCTAAAATTGGCAAAGCTGTTGACCTGTAGCGCAGTTACAGCCAATCAGCCGTCAAGACACCATTAATATCCATGAATTTAAAATGTTTCCAGAGTTTCATGAGACAATCGTGAGACAAAACGCGCAGTTTCATCCTTTCAGAGGCGGTGGCCGGCGGTGGCCGGCGGTGGCCGGCGGTGGCCGGCGGTGGCCGGCGGTGGCCTCTGCGGCATCTCGAGACGGGTGTGGCCTGTGATGGCCGGACCTGCAGCTCCAACCATGGGCTCCAAGTGACCAAAAAAAGACATGAAAGGAGAAATCTTTGGGTTGGTTTTGTTTGTTTTATTTGCGTCGCCTTTTTCCTGTTCCACTTGTTCTGTTGAGATGGGCTCGACGGAAGAATCCCCTGAGGGCAGACTTTCAAGCAATGGATTGGGAGATGGATCGGCCTCTTTAACTGTGAGGATAAAAATAGGCCTTCGGACTATTTATACATTTTGTGGGGCTATTTATAAAATATGCACTCCACCCTCACTATCCTCACTGTACAAGATGGCAAGATCTGTTGGATCTGTTGTATGCTGTATTTGCTCGGTGATTTTATGTGAACTTCTGTCAGCACAATTCTGGTGCCCATGAATTTATGCCACCAGAAGAACAAGCATTAGAACGTTAGCATCATTAGATTGCACATGCACGCGGACATGCATGCGGACATGCTTGCAAATCTGAGGCGAAACAAAGGGACACCGGACACAGCTAGTGATACGAGGAGAATCTCGGGAACCAAATCAGAGATGGGCATGAGATGGGCATGTGAAGGCAGGATCCACTGAATTGGCGAGAGTTTCTCATAGGTGGACACTGGTCTGTTGCCCATGGTTGACCTTCAAACTGTCAAAGGTTCATCCTCAGCAGTGAGAGAACCATGCGCTGCACTGTAGATTAACAACTTGACCTGGGATAGCCTGGGCCTATTTGCTACCAATATGTAGGTGTTGGTTTACCTGTGACAAACAATTTCTTTCGCAGAATCACGTGTCCAACTTTCTGGCTTTGCACTGGGAAACGTGACTCCAGCTTATTAATACACACCCCTCTGGTCTAAATTGCGTAAATTGCGTGGACTACAAGTACTATAAGCAATCATAATTAGGATCGTCAGCCGAAGTAAGCGGCTACATGGCGCTATGTGCTGGAACAAACCGCGACATTTTGAGAGAAAGTCAAGCTGCTGGGTTGATCAAAGTCTCAACTGGCTCCCCACCTTCGTCTGCAAAGCAAAAAACATGATGAATGCATCATGAATGCCAACAACCTAAGGGAACTCTAGCCTGATCTAAGAAAAATCCCAGGAGCGACCACTTCAAGCGAACGTCAAGAGTCTGCATGGGAATAGGAAATGACCCCAGACACACGCAAAATGCGGCTGTGACATGGCCTCTGCCTCAGGCGCCTCAGGCCTTCAAGGTCAGGGGCCTCATGACCCTGGCCGTGTGCCTGTGCCTGTAACCTGACGAAGCAGCGAAATTTCCGGAGATTCTCACAGCATCCGATTGTTACGTCTTGTTACGTCCAAAGATGTAGCCAGCTTGGAGCAATGCTTGAGCTGCAATACCCGGTCACTACCCCAAGCTATGCAGCTCATGCATTGCGGCATATTGCGGCCGTGCCCATTCCGCGAATCCAGAATCTCGCCTCCCAAGGCTAGGTGAGCCAAATTCCTGCGTCAGCAATGCCGCCCAAAGGCCACAAAAGCTGCGCCGACAACAGTCGCATGTAGCGCAGGTCCCAAATGCCACAGCCACAGGCTTTGGAGCGGTGGCTGTCACGGCTGAAGCTTCTCAGGTTCAGGTGAAGTGTCTGTGGCCTGTGGTCACTACGTTGCCACTACGATGTCACTACGTTGAAATGGGCAGACCATTCAACTTTGAAGGCCACGAGACCATTGAACTTTGGCCTGGCCTTGGTACTGAAACAAGTAAAGTGCCATGGGAAATACGATGCTTCCTGCATGTGTCTGCGTTTGCGATGCAGCAACAGCTCTGGGGGGTAATCAAACAGGTTTAAGAGACCTGTGTCACATCATTTTTCAAAAGGAAGAGGAAGTAAAATGTACATTCCTCGACTCGCTGCTGCCATCACTTGAACTCTGCTCTTTCTGCAGAATCCAGGACAAGGTTTGTTCTGTAGTGGAAGTTAGTATCCAACTTTCGTTGCTTGGATGCTACGGGCTGCACAAAAGACAATGCCAGGGGGATCAAACTTATTATATATCACCCCGCTGCGGGAGCTAAGGGTCACTAGTTGACAGGTAGCCAAACACCTAGGTGTGATTCGAGAGACCTAGAGGCTATCGGAACCAATATATTATTGTTCTGTCAAGGGACGCTGACTGTCAACTCAAACTGACACCAAGTTCCAGGCATCATGAAGTAGCAGATTTTGTGGTGTAGTTAAGTCTGCAAAGGAAGGTCGAACAAACGATTTTCTGGTAATGGCCAATATTGATGTAGCGTGGCATGAAACCTTTCCAAAAATTCAAAATGGTGTCAAAATGTGATTCGACGAAAATGCAAAGCAAGCTTTCGCGGAAATGGTGCTTTGGCCCACTACACAAACACATCGCTGTGCCAGTTTCAGGTTTGCTGAAAGATGCAAAAAAGGCGTCCAAACATGATTTCACTTCAGGAATTGTCGAGTTTGGGTATAAGTCTGTAGCAAAGCGTTGTAAATTCCAAACTTTTTATTTCGTCCTAAGTGGTTCAAACAAAACCGCAACAGGGAAAACTAAGGATATGTTCTGCAATTTCAAGTCATCAACGACGACTCGCTGTCGGCAACACACAAATTGAGATGGGACTGCAATGTCAATGGTTCACTGCAGGTTGTGCAAAACATACAGGGTCTAAAATCATTGCGCTGAAAATGCGAAACATTTACAGGCGGAATTTTGGAGCAAGTATAGGGGTGCACTTTGGGCTGGGATTTGCAGTTTTTTTCTTTATGAATTTAACATGTGTGATCTGGGATGGGATACAAATTGAACAAAGCACACCCAAATCAGATGAGGCTTTCGGGTGGTAGAGAGGTCAAGATCGCAAAGTCAAGCGCCACAATGCAACTGCTGTGTGGCAGTTGCAGCAGTTGCAGGAGAACAAGAAACTACTGGGTGACCAGTTCCATTTCCAGGCCACACCAGTGCGTGGCCCAAGAGCATGCAGGTAATATGGCTTTTCCATACTTTTCTGATTTCTGAAACGATTGGGAGCTTGTTTGAACCAATTGGTATCTCTCGTCGCCCTTCGTGGCATCACCGGACAGCGCCGCTGCCAAACGTTGATGCTGAGAGCACTTATGCAACCATGCTTAGGCTTAGAGGACCAGATGACCTTGGTTGTTGTGTGGTTTGGTGCCAACTCAGCAACTCCCGGTTTGTTGTTGCCCTGCACAGCTGGGAACCAATCACTGGGAGTCTCTGCTTTCTGGTCCAAAGATGGTGTGCCAAGAATGACGACCTCCTATCAAGGATAAATCAGCCAAGTGGTCAACAAACCACAAGATTTCGAAGGGCATACGACACGGAATTCACAACAACCCACTGGGAAAAACTGGTAAGGCATGTCACGCAGTTTCGAAAAGTCCATCAATTCCAAAACATGTGGTTGATTCGCATCAAGAAGTCCTGGTTCATCTAGCAACATCGAATCCAACCAATTCCACTCTGGCATTGTGGGAAAATCGTCATGGACAAATTCGCCAGGTATCAAAGCTGTCTACATATAATCTGGATTGTCAAAAGCTCCAAGATGACATGTTGATTTTCCATGCTAACAGGGCAATTGGCCATTGCAGGACACATGCGATACACTTTGAACTATGCACTGTCAAATGACTGATGTGGATTTCATTGCACATTTGCCAAACTTACATGTTCAACCAATTGGCATGTCTGGAATGTTCTGACTGCACTTGTTCACTTTGTGGTGTTGCAAGTAAGGACATCGCAAAACCATTGCGAAACCAAGTCTGCCAACCGATCATGTTGGACAATTCGCAATTTGAAAATATGAACACCTGCCTGCGGCCAACGAAGACAACGACGACAACAATGACGACAACCTTGATGACAACAACAGCAACCACAACCACAACCACTCCCAATAGCAGCAGAAAACAGGAACAACAGAGGTGGCAATCGAACACATCCTGCGCAACAAATTGTGTTGAAAATTCCAGACGGGCAAACCAAACAAACCCACAGTTGCAAAATACACATATTGTGCCCCTGGGTCCCAGTCCGAAAACGGCCAGGGTTGTTTCCCTGATTCCCCCCAAAAAAAACGGAAAACGTGCGTGGTACGATATGCGCCCTGGGCTGACGGATGCACCGGATCCTTGTTCTGAAGATTTTTTGTTTTTTTTCATCCTGTCCTTTTTTTTCGTGCAATTTTATCGCTTATCATATTAATATATACATGTAACTTATATCTTTGTCAAATCTGTAGCGCATTTTCCCTCTTTCAAATTTGCCTCAATTTCAAACCTCTCTATCAAATTTGATGCCAAAAGGTAACGAAAGAAAACTAGCTGGGCGGGCACAAGCAGAAGGAAGAGTTTTCAGATGGGAAACAGGGGGGGAGACCGGGGGAGGAGATGGAAAGTGATAGAAGATAAGGTGAATCGGCTATGAAAGAGAAAACAAAGACTCCAAGAATACCAATTTTTAATTATAAAAAAAAACTATTTTTACTCAATTTGTTTTTGCTAATGTTCTTAATAATTCATCTTATGCGTTTCACGTGTATCATTCTTCTCTCTAATGCTTCTAATATTAAACGTGCCCCCTAAATAATAAAACCTAGGGGTAATTTTTATTATTAGGGTATACTTAATATGAGGGGGAGAAACTGGCCTCTAAAATCAAACTCAAAACCTTAATGCAAAAAACTAAAATGTTCGATTTCAAAATAGATTTTTTTTTATTTTAAAACCTAATTAAGCTATTGCCAAAAACTGGATTTCGAAGTCTTCTCCTAATATTAAATCAAAAACGTTAATTAACAAACTAAAATTTTCGGTTTGAACAATTGGACCCTAATAAAAAACACCTGGGGGTTAACTGCTTTTGTTTTTAAGAGGGTAGAACCTTCAAATGGACCTTGGTTTTGAAATTGTTTTCCAAAGTGACCAATCTGAAATTTCCCAAAACATTTTTTTCCGGGTAGTAGTTTGTATTATTTAGAGGAGTTTTTAGTAGGGGTGCACACGCATAGAAAGCCGCGCGTGTTGTGCTCAGGAGAAGAATGTTCCTTTCCTTTTTTTGATCATTTGTTATGGTCTGTTTTTGGAACAGTCAGTTACATGCAGTTTTATGTTCTTTGTTATACAACTTAACATGTGTTTGAAGGGAAACATTGGTTTGAGTCTTTCGAGATGTATAAAACAGGTTTTCCGAAACAAATTTTTGGAGTCATGGATTTATGATTAGTTTATTACCCTCAATATTAATGATGTGGCCAAAATTATCCCAAGAGTTAACTACCCTCATCAACCATCATGGCCACACAACCCGGAAGAGGTGAGCACAGCGCTTTGTCCACGTTTGCGCGCCAGTTGCTTCATCGCTGATGCAAAGGCTAATACGAGTGAGTCGGTCCCCGGAATGTTATTGCAAATATGTCGGTCTGTCTGCATGAGTTAGTGAATGTATGTATGTGATGTGTATGTATGTATGTATGTACGAGCCCCGGCGTGATCCTACACCATTTACTAGAAGTTGCGCCAGCCGCATGGCGCACCCCTTACGCCAGACATCAATAATCTTCCGCCAGGTGGAAATCCTATTGGCACACCGACAGTCTGTGATAAATTCTACTTCATGCCAATCAACCCTTTCATCCACTTCCCCATGGTACACCGCTGATCGGATTGACTTTCTTTTTTCAGGTCATCTTCTTATGCTTTTGGTTTCTTCCGCGCAGCTTCCAGCCCTTTCACAAATCTCACTTGGTTCTCTGCCCAAAAACCGCGCCTTGCCAGAAGCAGCAGCACAAGCAACAACAACAGCAGCAGCAGCAGACCAAGCAGCAGACCATTGCAAAGCCTTTCCAAGACCTCTCCTGGCTGGGTTTTGACTGGCTGCAATTTTAACGAGGTCCGAACGAGAATCGAACGAGGTAGTCTCCTGACAAGCTCTTTGGTAGCCACACGCTTTCGCATTCTTGTCAGAACAGTAAAACTCAAGAGCTTTCAGCGGTGGAGCAGAAGAGCAAACCAAGCCAAGCAGCAGCTACAGGCAAGAGCAAGGAGACAGAAGAGGAGACAAAGGGCGAGTACGGGAGACGGAGGAAAGACACAGGGACACAAGCTTGGCAAACAAGGCGGCGGTGACAAATTTGAGCGGGCACAAACTGTTTGAGACGTAGGAACTGTGATAGCCAAAGATATCTAAAGGCTAAAACTGTCTGGGGAAGAGAAAGCAAAGTGGGCAGAGGAACCACCAGGCATGGGGCAGCAGGTCAGGATGACCTATGTTCGATTGTCTGTCTTTGAGCCCCAAACTGAAGCAAAACACAACTCAAACACATTTTTTACGTATTAAACGTGTTGCCAATTTCAAAACTCACAAATCACAACCTAAACGCCACGACTGCAACGACTTCCTAAAACTTGTCTGCCAACCTAAATCCAGGAAAAGTATACAACTGCCACGACTTTCATCTTTGGGAGTATAGTGGGTAAACCCACAAAGACATGACAGGTAAGCATGGTGTGCCTATGTGAAGTGCCAAAAAATACATCAATAAGTTAAAGTCATAGGCGCTCCCCATGTGGGCCTTTCCCCATAGGCACACCACGATTTGGCACAAGATCTTGTCATCGGCACTTGTTACAACATCGACCCAGTATGTACGTACGTACATACGTATGTATATGTAAGTACGTGTGCATGTATGATTGATGGATATCTGCATGTATGTTGGTTAAAGCAACATTCTTCTACTGGAAGCGGCTTACCTTTGCATGAAGGCACAAACATTGAGACTCCAGAAGAAGGTAGCAACACAAGATGTAGCAGTACGCTTCAGACATGCGCACAGGTGCGCGAATCGCGGCTTGTGCAGTGCAAAGCAGATCTACCCACGAGGGAGTGTAGACCTGGCAGTGCCATACCTATGTAGGAAGGCACAAGCATCAAGATGCCAGCAGAAGGTCGCAACACAAGATGTGGCAGCACGCTTTAAACTGATTGCGCAGGCTTGATACACTTGTGATATTGCATTGCATGCGTTCCTTCGGAATGTCCCGGTGTGCTTCCCCGAATACTGCAGAGTGCTTGAGCTAGCTGCTGCTTCTCAATTTATTGGCTCAGAAAAGCAAATTGGAGAAAGACACCACTGATGACTGTTAGTATTGCCAAAATATTCATTCCAGAATGCAGTGGCGATAGAAAGCAGAACATCGGTCCAAGATGTCATGACGAAAAAAAGCGCGCATGAGAAAATACTCGAAATAAGATGCACAAAGTATATATTATAAAACAAAATAATTAAGATATGATACGGCTGTAAGCCGAGAGAAGAATTGATGAACAAGAAAGCATATCGAACAAATAGTCCCAAAGAAAGAAGGCACGAATAGGGAGGTTAATTAAGGCAACACGCGATTAGGCAAAAACTTGCGAGAAACCATTCACCACAGCAGGACAAGATAGACCTCTTGGATACAGATAATAGACATCTTGGATACAGATATGGATACTCAAGGTTAGCCAAAAACCCAGCAATTCCTGCCTCCCTTCATCCTGCCTTCCTTCCTTCCTTCTCCAGGAATATTTTTTGATCAAGATAATCGAAGGAAGTTTAGAAGTCAAACTTCCGACAATATGGACAGATGAAAAGCAGAGCAGGGCAGAGGCAGAGAGAAGAGGAAGATTAGAAGAGAGAAGATCAGAAGAGAAAGAGTAAGA
>Ga0126342_10012102_pt1 | contig 15407 bp, 15 predicted proteins | sample Cyp1metagenome_FD_92528 | JGI IMG/M metagenome (GOLD analysis project Ga0126342, IMG submission 92528) | Coral microbial communities from Lord Howe Island, Old Settlement Bay, Australia - Cyphastrea 1 metagenome | ecosystem: Host-associated > Invertebrates > Cnidaria > Coral ...
GAAATCGCACATTTAGGTGAGTGAACTCCCAATTTTTGTCGGTGAAATCCATGTTTTTTCTGGTGAAATGTGTGAAATCCCACATTTGGTGAGTGAAATCCCCATTTTTGTCGGTGAAACCCACGTTTTTTTTTCCTGGTGAAATGTGTGAAATCGCACATTTAGGTGAGTGAACTCCCAATTTTTGTCGGTGAAATCCATGTTTTTTTTTCTGGTGAAATGTGTGAAATCCCACATTTGGTGAGTGAAATCCCCATTTTTGTCGGTGAAATCCATGTTTCTTTTTCTGGTGAAATGTGTGAAATCGCACATTTAGGTGAGTGAAATCCCAATTTTTGTCCGTGAAATCCATGATTTTTTGGATCGGATCCAGGCGATGGCGTCAACGACGCCCCGGCGCTGGCCAAAGCGCAGATCGGCATCGCGGTGCACGGGGCCACTGATGCGGCGAAGTCGGCAGGCGATGATATATATATTTTTGTATGATATATATATTGATGATAATGATGATAATGATAATGATAGTGATAAAATATGATGATGATGATGATGACTATGATGATAGTACATATAGTAATAACAAGAAAGGTAGATTAGATAGAAATATTCATAATAGTAATAATAGTAATAACAATAATTGTAGATTAGATTAGATTAGATTAGATTATATAGATTAGAATAGATTAGATTAGATTAGATTAGATAGATAGATAGATAGAGAGAGAGAGGATAAGAAAGAAAGAATAAAGGATAGAAAGAAAGAAAGAAAGATAGATAGATAGGTAGATAGATAGATAGATAGATAGGTCGATAGATAGATAGATTGATTAATGAGATAGATAGATTAATCAGATAGATAGATAGATAGATGGATAGATAGATAGATAGATAGACAGAAAGATAGATAGATAGTTAGATAGATAGATAGTTAGATAGATAGGTAGAGAGAGATATATATATATATATATATAGATAGATAGATAGATACGATAGGAAAGGATAAGATAAGATGAGATGGATAAGATAGATAGATAGATAGATAGATAGATCGATCGATCGATCGATCGATCGATAGATAGATAGATAGATAGATAGGTAGATAGATAGATAGATAGAGAGGATAAGAAAGAAAGAAAGAAAGACAGATAGATAGATAGGATTAGATTAGATTAGATTAGATTAGACTAGACTAGACTAGACTAGACTAGACTAGACTAGATAGATAGATAGATAGGTAGATAGATAGATAGATAGAGAGGATAAGAAAGAAAGATAGATAGACCGACAGATAGACCAACAGATAAATAGATAGATAGATAGATAGATCGATAGATAGACCAATAGATCGATAGATCGATAGATCGATCGATAGATAGATAGATACATAGATACATAGATACATAGATACATAGATACATATACTTAGGGTGCATCTCAGTTGGTAAGTGGGTAATGGTTCCACATGGGCCCTATATAAATTATACACAATCTACTACCTGTGATGCACATCCAAGTATGAATAACCAACAGTTTGATATGTAGCCTTTGCTCTTACATGGGTATGCTGAACTTGACAATCCAAGTTCATTGGTGGAATTCTGTTGAAACCCTATATATTGTCGGTTATATCCCTCTTGTATTCATATGTAATAAACCATTTTGATTGTTGGAATATTGATTGGCAAAAATTTAGGGTGCTGTAGACTGCAGCCCTAGATTTGATTGTTGGTAATCATCAATAAGCCACCAAACACACACATATATATATATACATCCTATAGATAGATGGGATAACAATGATGATATCATTGGGATATACCTGACTAATACTACATGCTGTGCAGGTGTGTCTGAAAATGAACAGGGGGATGGGATTACATCTATAGGGCCCCCCAAACGAGAGGTAGGTCCGTTTACATAACATAAGGAACCGAACTAGGATGGATACAAAAGTGCAGCTGGATGAAAATAAACCAATGTATGACCCACAGGTTGTGGGTGCCAAATAGGAGAACTTTTTGCAGAACATATGACACACAAATATAATCAGCCGGGTATTCTATTCAAGAGACATATGGAAACCATCAACCTGAAATGGTGGGGTTTCAGAAAGAAGAGCAAACATGGACATTACCTTCCAATTGGGATGCTAGGTAAAACTATGGTTGGGTGTACCCGCAGGTAGTAAAACGTGGCATGCTGGAAAATACCCTATTTAGTTCGATGATTTCCCAACTATAAATCTCCATTTAGTGGATTTTCCATTGCCAGGTTTGATTATCCTATTATATCACCATTTAAATCCCATTATCGCCCATTAACCCCCATTAGATCCATTTAAACACCATCACAAAATCCAATTTACATCCCATCACAAAATCCCAAGACATGTCTCAACCGCAAAGCTCAATGCCAGACATGTCCCATATGTCCCATGGTCAACGAATTTCGGTGAAATTTTGGGAGGTGATATTGTGCTGACCAAAGATGGTTTGTCGCCCATTTACACCGCGATCCAGCGCCTTTTTGCGAAAGGTTTACGGTGTGAAAAAAAACGAGGACCTGAGGACCTTCATCATTGGACGGTTTTTTTTTGAATAGGAAATCAGGTTTTTCCCAATAGGTCAATAGGTTTAAATCGGATTCAATAGGTATAGAGGGTTTCCTCCAAAGTTTAGGCCCCCAAGAATGGAGAGTCATCCCAGCAGGGAACTGTGGGTAGTTGGATCATTTTTGAATTACCCTCTGGTTATGACTAACAGTTCGCCATGGTATAGATGGCCCCAATCGAAATAGATGGTTTACCGAACTTAATAGCATGGTGATTTTCCATGGCGAACTGTTAAATAACCAGAGTGTACTTTTTTTGGGATGATTTTTTTCGGTTTTGTCATGAAATGTCATGAAATTCAAGGATGATTGAACATCACCAATAAAGCACGTCAAAAACTACTGTAACAGCCACGATTCCGAGAAAAATCCACGCGTTGAGGGTTGAGTGAGGCTCACACGTACAGTTCCTCCACTTTCTGAAAGTGCAAGAGGCACCCATTTTTCCTACCCTCTGGTAATGACTAACATAGCTATTGAACATGGCCATTTATAGTTGATTTACCCAGCTATAAAATGGTGATTTTCCAGTTCGTTATGTAAACGTTTACCAGTTATGGTAGTGCTTATAGTTGGTTTACTCCCCGATGGATAGCCGATCTGATCATTTTTTCATATTTTTTCCAAAGCCATCGGACTTGGCGACGATTTCGATGTTGGCCAAGGATCTCGCGCCGTATCTTCAAGCGATTGAAGTCTTACGCAACTTGGAACTGATCGACACGAAGGACCGGGAAACAGCCAGAAAAAATTGGCATGGGGCAAAGCTTCTGTGCCTAGATGTCGTAGATCTTTTGGAGTACTATTAGTTACTATGCTAATAAATGGGCTTCCCAGCTTCCCAATTCTTGGAGTCAACATTGATTGCTTCCTCCAGTGGTGATGTTGGCATACACGGTACCCGGTACCCATGGCCAATCGCCATAGTCTTCATGTTCATTAAAGGCCTCATTAAGATCAGCTATAGGTGTACCTATGAAACTCGTGTATTGGAAGGTGTGCACAATCATCTGGAATACTGTACTGTAGCTACATTTTACTTTGAGAGACTATGCATATACTACGTGGACCTCCGCCCAAAACCAAATATTTGGTACCGAAAAAGAAAACTCGAACCGCTTTACTCAGAAGTGGTTTTTTAGGCAGAGCCAGTTCAATCACCATGCCATGAAACGCGCACCACATCCCATGGTTTCAGGGGTCATTGTTGGTCACATTCCCAGATCGACTTTTCGACCATCCCAGTGGAACGCTTTGAAGGGGCCAATATCTGAAAACTTCACGTGCGTACACTGCGTACACCAGAGCACTGAAAGCCATGTGCAAAACAGCTGGCCATCACAGGTGATCTATCGCATTTGCATCACCGTACAAGTGGTCTTCTTCCTAGCTGCCCTGGCCATCTTTTACAATCTTCGTTTCAAGGCCATGAACGATCGTCCTGGTATGGTGTATGGAGAGAGCTCAGGAAAGAGATGCTTGTATCATAGGGGCGGCACGGACAAGAACGTCTGGTTTTTTAGATGTTTTTTTTTTTTTTTAAAGCCGTTTTTTCTCCCTATCGCCTATCCACCGTTTTCGCGTGTTTTAAAGCGTATCTTTTCATCAAGGGACAACCAGGTGGATGTTGCAGTAAAGGATTACTAAACGCACTTCTGGAGGCCCTGTACATCATTTTGCTGGCGCTCTTTCACGACTTGCAGATCGTGACTTCGGATGAAGTGGATGTCGGTGGCGATGCCTTGAGCTGAAACACTGGTCGTGGGTGAGACTCCCATTTCTGTTGATTGGATGTACCCTCTGGTTATTTAACATAGCCATGGAAAATCACCATTTTTACTAGGTAAGCCATCTATAAATGGGCCATTTCCCATGGCTATGTTAAATAACCAGAGGGTAGTTTTGATAATTATGGTGGGGCAGGAAGGGTTCAGTAGTTTGGCTGGTGCAAAGATATCAGAATGCAATTCCCGATTTTTGTCGGTAAAGTCGCAACCTTTATTGCTTGGAATATGGATTATATCATATTATATCCCACATATATCCCAATCACATCTTAATTATATCCCACTGTATCCCCTTACTAGATCTACAGGTCATATATTTTGGGTGTCAATCATTATATCCAGATAATTTGTGGGGTTAATCAACCTGTTTCTATACATATATCGCTAATAATTTATCATCCCAATTATTCCAAATTATTAAGATTATTAACACATATCAACGCCCAAATTAGTTAATCATTATATTAATCAATAGTATCCTATAGATCCATCCTAAATGACTATGAACATATTCATCAATATCTCGATTCTGTCCCAGTACTTACTTGGGTGTTAATAATCCTGTTTCACACATATATATATATAGTATACAGTTATATCATTCATCATCCCAAATTACATCATCCCAATCATATGTATATATATATATGTATGTATATATATATGATTATGTATGTACGTATCCTAAAATTATCTTTAACCAGATTCATTTATTCCATTATTAATATCCGATGAATATTCCTTTTTCACCACCTGCCAGGTGAGGGTCTCTAGATTTTATCAGAGCTGGCCGGCCTCTTACCCGCCTCTGCCCGCGAGCGCCAAATGTCGGCACTGCCGGACCTCAGCTAGACGCCAGAGAGAATGTCAGATAGAATGCCAGAAAGACTGTCAGAATTTTTATAAATATGCGATTTATACTTCCAGATTGTCAGAAACTATGTCAGAATAATGTAAAACTGGGGATCACTCTGGGGATCCAGTCATTTTTCATGTCCCTTTTTTCGCGACCAGGTGACCATTGCCTACGACCACCAGGTGGCGGGTGCGAAACCTGAAACCCCCACGGCACCTTGGCGATGGCCCGATGGAATCGATGGATGGCTTAACGATCGCCGTTGTTTCCATCAGATTTCAAGAGCCAAGATGGGAAGATATCGTGTTATATCGTGTTTGTGTAATAGCATAAGATAGCATAAGATAACATAATATAGTATTTGATTGAAAAAACGGATGTTTTTGTGATAATTTCAAGAACTTTTTTTAAATATCTGGATTGGAGTCATGGCTGCTAAGGGGAATTATCCCCAAACATCAATATTTCGGGGTAGTCACATAGTTTAATTTACCCAGAAAAATATGTTAGTATGGGATGTATATGAAATATGTAAGAAGTATATGTGAAGTTGGAAAATATATGAGAACAGATAAAATGAGAAGATTATATGATAGTTTTTCTGAATGTCTATGAATGCGTCTGAATGTATATTATCTATGTATGTGAATGTACACGAATTTATATTATATATAAATGTATATGAATGTATATGACTGTGAATGAATGTATATGAACGCATATGAAGGTTCTGGTGGCATGGAAACACTGGGGTTTACAGACAGGCATCGCAAGTTGGATCATTTCATCAACACAAATGGATGGTTTCACCAACTGTCAGCATTTTGGCCAGTGAGGACGGATACGTCCTGCTCTGACGGATACGTGGCAGCTCTCCTATCACTAAAACATCGCTTGAAGTAACTATGAAAAACTTGGGAACGCTTCAATCATGGAGCATTTTTCCATATATTTCCAATATATGATCCATTTCCATCCATTTCCGCTGTTGAGCCAGTGATTTCAGTTGGTGATGCAGCCCACTTGGATGACTTGGACCACCTGGATTTCACCGCGGCCCAGGTGTTGGGTTTGCTGTTGACCAGCTACTCCATGGGTGTTCTGATGTTCGTTCAGACTCTCGGCTCCCATGAGATGCACACTTTCCCAACATGAATCATGATTTTTTTTGAATTTTCATCGCATCATTTTTTTGATCCAGAACTCAGGCTTTTGGGGTTTCTAATGGTTTCTAATGTTTCTAATGTTTTCTAATGGTTTCTATATATTTTTCTATGGTTTCCATTACTGTTTCCATTGAGATCCCCATAGGACCATGGTGTTGCTTCAATACGGCCACCTCTTCATGTCCGATGAGTTCGATGCCGCCTTTCGTCACAGCATGGGTGACTCCTCTGCGGGAACCGAGATGGACAAGTGACCTGCCGAATCTGATGTTTTCTGTTCACCAGACTCACCAGATATCTGTATCATTCTGTATCTGGTGGATTCTGGTGCTATCTAATCATTCTGTATCTGGTATATTCTAACATTATCTAACATTCTAATCTGGTTGGTATCTAATCATCTAATCATCTAATCATCTAATCATCTAATCATTCTACCTAAGATTCTAACCGATATGTGTCTAACCTGGGATCATCGCCCAGGTACTTGGAGACCACCATCTTCCTACAGCGTCTAAGCCGCCATTGAACACCCGATTGAAAACCTGCCAGCTGCTGCCGAAAAAAATGTAAAGAAGCATCAAGAAGCATCAAGAATCATCAAGAGTATTCAGTATCATTCTATCATATTGACATATTGTATCAGATTGTATCATATTCCCATGGGAATTCCGATCATGGATGATCTAACCATTTTTTAAAACCAATTTTTAAGCATAACTCCAGTGAAAAAAAATCATCAAAACTCCACCGAGGATCTCCAACTCCTCTGCCATCTTGATCTTCTCCGCCCGGACGGTGAGCTTCTTCTTCAGTACCTTCCCCGCCTGGCAGTTGTCCTTCAGCACCGCTCTGGGACAGGTGGGGATTTCCAGGTTTGGAGATGACTCCGCGTTTCGCTTCACTTGGGACCAGGTTTGCTGCCTTGAGCGACATCTAGGGCCTCTATGGGCCTCTAGGGTCTCAAAATTGTCAAACCACCGTGCCGTCAAGCCACAGGGATCCCAATTGCCATGCGGCAAACTTCCTCAATGAACCCATCATAACCCATCTATTCATTTCTTGGTATCTCCCTGACATTCGGCGACACCTCAGAAACCCGAAAAACCACCCGAGGTGTTGATCAACATCTGGTGCCTCGTTGCTCCCACTGGGCTGGTAGACAAGTTGCTTCCCATGGATGTGCTGAAGGTGCCGGTCTGGGGTCAAACGGCTTTGCGCAAGGGGCCCTGGGGATATCTTTAAGGACCCACCATGACTATTGCGATGTTTAACTATGGCACCCATCCATGACTTCAAATTCCAATCATTTTGACCTCCTGCACCCGTTTCTTCTGACTTTTCCATCACGAAATATGGGAAGATGCAAGTATAGCCATAGCTGGATAAACTCCACCTCAGAATTGAAGATCGATCTCCATGTCGGGCATATTTAATACAAGTTTTTTTTTCTCCCATACTTATAGTATCTTATATATATATACTACAACTATATTACTATGCTATCACTTCAGCATCAGCTTCTTTTTGTCAGGTCTGGATCTATGACATTTGTTGGCTCCTCTTCCTGGATTTGGTGAAAATGTCTGCGTCGGGACTCTGGGAGAAGTACAAACCAGCCACTTGGAGAAGGTTTTTCTTCGATGTTTTTTAGTCGAAGCGATTTTTTCCCTCTTGCTCTTAGTATTTATTTATTACTTATTATTTCTTTCCTTGGATTTTTGTTCTTGTTTGTTGAAGTCTTGTTGATATCTTATCGGCTGAAACCTACAAAGCGCGACGACTTAGTCCCACATTTCCTTCCCGATAAGTACAGGCGTTGGACAGTGGTGAAAGGTGGTGGCTTTTGTGGAGGATTAATTTTGCAGGATGATTCCAAGGGTGAGGGTCTGCTGCCCTCACGAAAACTTACAGAGCTGTTGATGCGTGCCCAAAAAGGGCAAAGAATTCTCATGGGCTCCTTGCTTCCAACTAAGGCATGAAATCATGTTTTGGAGTTCTTTGAAGTTTTCAAGTTTGTGACATAGCCACATGATTTTTCATCGCTACCGGTGCTCAAGCTCCTAGTGAGACAATCATTGAAGATATTCTATCCCCATCTACTTCTGGGCTTGGTGTCCATTTCTGGGATCCACCTGCCATCGAGGCCACCATTGATCGCAATCCAGCCTTGCAGGCCAAGGACGCGGAGCAGATATAGTTATCTATATATGATTATATTATATATATAAGCCCCATAAATTGGGATATGGGGCCCCTACCAAACTGGGAAAGATGGATCCATCATGATCCATCGAACTAATTCCAGTCCTCTGTAGAGGTTTTGGTGGAGCAGTTGTGGTTTGGAACTGAGGCAACACATGGGATATGAATGCCCCAACAATGGTACTTTTAATAGGGAAAATGATGATTAACCAATGCTGGTTGGTGGTTTCAAACATGAATTTTATTTTCCATTTCATATATGGGATGTCATCCTTCCCATTGACGAACTCCATCATTTTTCAAGATGGTTATTTAACCACCACCAACCAGAATGGATATGATCTAATAGAATCTTACGACACATGGGGATATCGACATGTCAATCTGCCCGAGCTGTCACTGTTCACCACACACCCGGTATGCGCCCAAGCATGCCGTCACTGTTGCTACCGGTGATGATCCACCTTAGCAGGATCAAGTACTGATGGCCTAGTCACTACACTTACAATTCACTCCCAGCAGTTGGATGTAATCTCTTGGCAGAAGGCAAAGCGCAGCTGTAATCCCTTATATTTATATTATATTGTATAATATAATATGATATGTTTTGATACAATACAATACAATATAAATAATATAATAACATATAGTATCATATAGTATAATACAAGACAATACATATCATACAATATAATACAACACAATACCATACAATATAACATTAAATACTGTAATCTAATCTAAATCAAATCAAATATATATATAATACGCTATGCTATGATATGATATGATACAATAAGATATGATGTGATATGATATGATATAATTTTTAAAATACAATATAAGAAAACATGTATATGTATATACACATAATGGGACTATAAATTCAGTGGACCGGACTTAGAGCTGGTACTTTGGCGTTGCGAAGCCGGTTGAAGCCGGGCGTTATGGACCACTGCTCTGCTCGCAGGACCGCAACAGCCGGCGGATGTCCAACAACTTGCGACCGTCCTACATGTTGGCGCAAGCTGGAGGTGGGAATGGAACATCCCAACCGAGCCTTTTGGCTCGGTAAATGTCCTGATGTCCTGATGTCCCTGGTTTTGGAGATTTCTGAAAAACATCCCAACCGAAAACGTATCTGTTGGAGATTATATCCCCGTTGGGTGATGTGAAAAATTAGGACACTTGTTTTAGGAGTCTTTGCGGCTCATCTTTTCTGCAGAACTTTTTTTTTTTCCGCTTTTGGCCTTGTTGAGCTTTGGCTCAATTGTTTCAGGAAATGACAAGTCAGAAAATCACAGGTACATTTTTGGTATTGTGAGGAGGAGCTTAGTACTGTTGGTTCTTTGCGTTTCCTTGCAGCCTGGATTCTAAAATATGTTGCCACAAAAGGTTGGAAGAGGATGGGTCAAAATTAGATACACCCGGACATCGATCAACATAAATGGATTACATTTTTTAGATATCAGTCATATATAAATATAGTCATATCATATATAGTAAATACGGATAAATACGGATAAATGGGTAAACAAAAAACAGTTGCCACATCCCACTTAGCCTGGGAGGCGGAGAGTTGGGCAACAGGGTCACTGACTTGCCGGAGGGAAGTCGGAACTCCCTGCGTTTGTCCCGGACTTTTAAAAAACCTTAGCTGATCGAACTGGCGGTGGTTCGAAAGAAAGAACTATTAGTAACTATCACATTTAACTAGATTACTAGATTTAGCATTTGGTGGAATAAAAACAATCTGGCAATGACCATGGTAATTCCATTATCTCAATTTTAGAATCTGCCTGCCTTGCTTGTAAGATGAGTAACGACGTTGAAAAAGCAGGATTAGCCCATTGGAATCTCAACCTATGGGCTCTTTGGTGGTCAATTGGGGCTGCAGAATATGTATGGGTTTTGTCAACATTTCAGGCAGGGGAACGCACATTTGGCTGTTGAATTTTCACGCCATGATATCAAGCGTACGTATCCTCCCATATCAGATGTCCAAAGATGTTCTAATGACATTTGATGATCTAAACTGGATACATCAATCTTTGATTGTAGATATTAACTGCTATCATATTTTAAGATGGTAATGATATGCCTGCAATCGTTCAACTGCTCTCATCACACCAGCTGCCTTGCTGCGTGGCACTCCAAGTGAGAGCAGCCATGGCTGGCAGAACCTCGCCATGCCCGACATCCCGAGATACCTACGTAAACTATACATGATGGTTTACCCTCTGGTAAACTAACGCAACTATGGAAATCACCACTTTTCATGGGTAAATCGACTATTTCTATGGCAATTTTCAATAGCAAACTGTTCGTTTAGAAGAGGGTACAGTATACAATCCTGCTAAGAAAATGTGTGTTGCAGTGGATCTGAGATCAGCATAGATTGATCGAGGCAATCATTTAGAACACAGGTCTTTGCACCCCTTCACAATTGGGACCTGAACTCGTCAAACCAAGTGTTGATCTCAACGGGGGCCTGGAAGAGAAAACCCTCACGTCAAAGTGGGCCAAGGCGCCAAAAAAGGGGGGTTCTGCCACGAGGCTTGGACTGGACGTGGCGAGAGTGCCATGATGTGTCCACCGGTCCAACATGTCTCAACATGGCCTCCAGAGATAGTGGCGTGAAGCACACATTTTTGTGAGACACTGACCTGCATACACATGCAGACGACAAATCAAAATGTATACATTACTCCTGCACATTTTCTTGATCTCTCTCACTCTCTCTCTCTCTCTCTTTTCCCCTCCCTCTACACATAGATGATTACACATCACATATACATATGCACATGTAATCATACACATGAAAATCAAGATATCCACATGAACAGTTAATTCTGCCCCGTGCGTTTTTTAGACTTGCCAGCAACGCATGCCCCAAGCTCCCAGTCAGCATCACATGAGTATCATGGCACTCTCTGTTTCAGCGTTCCAAAATCATGTTGCCAGCGGTTTTAAAGTTGGCCTGCCCATCGATTTAATGCCACAGAGATTTGGATTTTCATCATTCAATTAACCGTTGAAGCACGATACTTTGCAGCTTAAGAATCCAGATTTCCGGCCAACAGAAACTTTTGTGTGGCTTGGCAGACAAGAGTGACAAGAAACACAATTGAGGCTCCAATGGTACTCGTAATTGGTGTTTTGAGCGCTTCCAGTAACATGGTGATCTCCAGGAAAACTATGGCTTAGATCCAAACGTGAGGTACTAGTGAGCAATGCACGGTTGATGCCGGTTGCTTGATTTTGAGGTGTTTCTTTTGAATGATTTCGATTTCAGTGATGCGAAGTGGTTGAGAGGGAACGGTTGACTCCACTGGTTGGGAGTCCTGCCCTCGGTTTCGGGATGACATCTGACTTGGATCATCTGGGAAGGAAGTCTCAGACGTGACTGGCTTAATGAAACCCCCAGATAGACCCAGGTTCCGACACTCCTGGATTATTCTAACAACCCAGTGTTATTTTTTCAGTATCTGCAACCCATCAGACATACTCTTCATGAAAACGGGTTTAGAATCCACCGACCCATTGACGAAGTTGCAATTTATCGCTGCCTGGGCTCAGATCTTCGCATTTTTCGAATTGCTCAACCAGCACGCCATGGGAATTTTCCAACTGATTTCAGTCACCAACCAGATCTTTTGGACACCAGCTCCACCAACTAACAGAAAAAAGCCAGTTTTTATAAAGCGTCACCAACAGAAAGCTGCCAGTGACACGGCGCAGATCCAATCCTGTTGACGGCGTTGGGCCGTCGTTGTTTCACCGGATCCGCCTGCCGCAAGCGCAAGGGTCCGGGGGACTCAGCTAAGGCAACCTGGGGCATGTTACTCAGTGATCACTGTAATATCTGGTAAACTAACATAACATCACCATTTTTAGTGGGTAAATCAACTATAAACGGCCATTTTCAATAGCTATGTTAAATTACCAGAGGGTAATGTCTGTAATGTGGTAAAACCATTCCTTGGTTTGTCAGCTTCAAGCATCTCAGAGAAACTTTAAAGAAAGTCCGAACTTCGGCGGAAAAAAAATCAACTTCGTTTCGTCAACATTATTTTCAGTATGACCCTAATAGCCATACCGCCCTGGGATGCTCTGGGATGCCCTGGGTACTCTGATGCTTCCACTCAACATTTTTCGGTCAGCGGCTGGGAGATTTGGGATTTTCTCGATGGAAGAGTTGGTCAAAATCCAAGCCTGATTTTTTCACCCATCATATCGATGTATTATCGATGTATGTTGATTAATATCCCTATTTTCCTGCGCACAGTCCGAATTCTTTAGAGTTTTGCTAGTCACGACCTCCCACATTTCCCAATTTTTGCATGTGAGTTCCACAGATTTCCCCACATCTGCTGGTGAAAACATGGGTATTCCCGGGTATCTGTCCATTGACGCCCTCGACAAGGTCAGCAGAAATGGCGCAAGCAGTTTGGGGCTCAGAGATGACATTGTGACGGGGAAATGGGGATGCGGATCAGCAATCTAAACCCTAGAAATATGGATAGTATGGGAGGCAAAAAATTATGGGAGATTGACCGCTTGAAATACGGATTTCTATTGTATAAGAATGGGGATACTTGGGCGAACTAATTGGTGAATGGATGTGAATGGGACAGGAATGGACACCCAGGTCTAATAGGTGGCCAAGGGTTGGATTTAGGGTGGATGTATCGTTGTTAGATGGGATAATGTAAACCAACAAACGTCACTGCGGGGCCCTTTCCGTATGAAGCAGATAATCTGATTGAACCAAAAAGGATCTGATACTTTCGTGTGAAAACCAGGGTGCTAGGGTAACGTGGCACACTGGCCGCAACACAATTTACAAGATCCGCTAGATAGATTGCAGTTTTGCCAGGGATTGCAGTCTTGCCAGGTAGTCTTTTGGCGATTTTTACATTGTATCTTTTTTGGGGATTGTAACATGTTGAAACGGGACACCTTCACAATGACTCTGTCAATAGTCCCAAAAACAGAATTGCCAATGCCAATGACTGCTGGTTGGGTGAACGCCCCTTCTAGATTCTACAGGGCAAAACCTGCTGGTGGAAGGTGAACATGGTTTATCGGTTTATCCTTTTGCTTGGAAATACGGTATAATACCCAGCAAGCACTGATTGTATCTCATCACTGTGAGCCATAGATACACCCAACTAGGACTGTTGCAATGAACTCCAGATTTCAGTGTTCGTATCTCCCCTTTTGCTGGTTGCATCCATGTGTTGACAGCCTTTGCATCCCGACTTTCTCGTCGCCTGTTTCTGGTCTGGTCATGTTTGATCACTGCTTTTCGTTGCTCCTTCCCTCTTTGCGGTTGCAAACATGAATACTTAGCTCTCAATTCATTTTCGACCTAGGATTCTCACTGGATTCTAAAAGTCTTTTGTTTCCGATCTCCAGAACTATTGGTCAATCACCCAATGTTTGGTTGCTCAAATCCTGAAAAATCACCATCTTTGCGTCTTTTGGCTTTTTGGCAAACTCCTGTCTTTTTCCCAAAATCTTGGGATTGAATCCCGAAAGTTTTGCATTGCAGCAACAACTTGAGTTTTCTGAACATTTTTGGTTGGTTCAACTTCCATCTTCCGTCCATTTTTCCATTCATTTTCTGACTTGCTTTGGAAAAAAGAAGGCAGGAACTCCCATTCGTTTCTCAAATTTGCATGGGATATTTTGCTGGATATTCATGGGCTTAAATTTAAACACCATTAAATATATCAAACAATATGTCAACCAATGGTGAAACCATTTTAAACACCAGTTTGTTTTAAACACCATTTTAACCACCAACCAATTTAAGATATTCATGAGCTTAATATCCATTAATATCCATTAATATACTTTAAACCTTGGGCTGGATATTGGGCCATTAATATCCATTAATATCCATTAATATCCATTAAACCTTGGCTTAAATGGTGATTAAAAGACCATTAAAACACCATTAAGTCACCATTGGTGATCCCAGGTTGGGATGCTCATTGGCATCTTCACCTCGAGGGGTGAGGCGCAGACGACGCAGGTCGCGCCCGAGGACGCGACAGCAGGGACAGCACTTTGGGAAACCACCCTACATGGTGATGATGATATATATATATATATGTATATGTATATGTATATGTATATATATATGTGGTACCCCCCAAAACCTATACACCCTTTGATTTTACTGCTATTTACAGTAAATTCTACATATTTTGGCACATATTTTTCTAAGGCCAAAATTAATTAATGAAATGCGCAAAACTGAAAAACTGAAAAACTGAAAAACTGAAAAACTGAAAAGCTGAAAAACTGAAAAACTAAATTCTCAGGTACTATGTTGACCTCAGATATCTTCACCAGAATGTAGTTTTTCAGGTTTTCAGTTTTTCTAGCTGTACTGGTCGCCATCACCCATCAAGCGACGCATCGAACTTCAGTCTTCTGCCGCAATGGGCCTGCGAGCTAACAAGACCCGTCCGGCTCTCCGGAAAGTCTTGAAAAAGCCGGGCTTTCTTAAGGGAACTGACGACAAGCACGCGGCCGTCACTACCAAGTTTCTTGTTATAATAATCTGCCGTCTCTGAGAAAAAAATCAACAAAATTCATTGTCAATCATGTGTTCTCCCCTGGTCATTGTCTAAGGTTCGATACTGAATCATTGCAGCCCCTTGTCTCCTCAGCAAAGCTTGCACTTGAGATACGCATTTCTACTTCGCACTTTTGTACTGCATGGTTCCCAAAATGCAGTCCACACATTCTCACCTTTGGACAACTCAC
>Ga0126342_10012103_pt1 | contig 15406 bp, 17 predicted proteins | sample Cyp1metagenome_FD_92528 | JGI IMG/M metagenome (GOLD analysis project Ga0126342, IMG submission 92528) | Coral microbial communities from Lord Howe Island, Old Settlement Bay, Australia - Cyphastrea 1 metagenome | ecosystem: Host-associated > Invertebrates > Cnidaria > Coral ...
TTCCTTCCTTTTCCTTCCTTCCTTCCTTCCATCCAACACATCTCCGTCGACCACTCAGTCTCGCTCCCCCGCGGCGAGTGCAACTAAACGAGAACCCAAGCATCGGAGATGCTTTTGGGAAAAGGCAAAAAAAAACTTTCTTGTCCTATAGCTGGGTTTCTGCTACCACCTGCTAGGCTCTGCAGTCCGATGACACCCCAGAAATGCGTGCAGGCGATATCCGAACCGCGATGCCTCAGCCGTCTTTGCTGGTTCTGCCTTGGATCGATGGTTGGATTCAGGCATTCAAGGCCAGTGGCCAGTCACAAGTGGGGTTTTAGCCCGACTTCCACCTAGGAAAAAGCCGGGACAACACGATCTTTAAGGGTGGTCTCACAAATGTCCAGAACATCAACCAGGTTCAAAACACCAAAACCGTATACGGGTTGAGGGTGCATCCTAACCAGATCATTTTTCCATGAATGCAAGGACCATCTACTTTTGCAGGGTCACTATATTGTTTGCCAATTCGCTTCATGACGAATCATGGAACACTGATCTTGGAACATGATGCGCATGACGGGCATGCGCCACAGCTCGAGCACTTTCGCTGACAAATTGATTCCAGGGCCGAAGCGAAGAGCCTGGATCTTCAAATGCACCAGCTGGTCATTCAAATCCATACAGTTGGGAGGGGAGCGACTGAAGATGGAGTCTTGCCACCTGCTGTGCTCGACAACTTCGGCATTTTGTGTCTGGGCGTGACCCAAAGGTATTCAGCGGACTATCAAGAGGCAGCGATGTTCTTCTCGATGTAGATCTGTCCGCGAGGGTAAAAATGTCTGCTGCTCGATCTTGAACAGCCAATCAAAGTAAACCAAAGCAAAATGTTCCTTGCCTTCAAAGCCTGTAAACCTCTCAACTTGGTGCTTCGACACCTCCATCGACTCTTGTGGCGGGGTTCCACGAAGCATCAAATTCTAGTGGTAGCACTGAATGTTAACAAAGCAGATCCATTTCCCATGCTCTTTGCCTCAGTCATAGGGGCCAAGGCCTAGTGGAGCTAGCGATCCCATGAAATGCTGGCGATCCGCGGGCAGTTATTGGACTCCAGCTTTGTCTGGATATGTTGCAATGCAACGAATGGGTCCAGCTCCCCGGAAGGAGCACTTACCTTCACGTGAATGCCCCTAGTTTCCGCTAATTTCCCTGTAGAGGCCAACCCGAAAAGACCATCATGTTTGAAAACATCAAGGCCTCTGGGGCTGTAAATGGCAAGCAACAACTCCTCAAAGGAGTCCAACTTGACAGAATAAAACGTGCAACGCCAGTGTTGCTGGAAATCGCAGAACACTAGTTTTCCATGTTTGACTTCGATGCGTTTCCCATCCCGGATCCAGTCTACTGAGGCCGAGTTGTGCCCGCGTCTTCTTCCACACAATGTCCTTTCGTTGAAAGGCAATGAGAAATTGCTTTCATGATGTAGCATCCGATCAACTTCCAACACCAGCTTTTCTACTCGGCACCCACGAAGTTGAGGGCTGATGGAAGCGAATGGTTTTTCTGAGTAGAAATGATTGCCAAAGCCAACATGCTTTTGGCAAAGGCTGGCAATCCACCTATCCGCTATGCTGGTCTTGCCCACAAGGGAGCAACCACCTTGTTCGCAGAGCTTGCCCAAAATACACTCAAGCGAATCCTCCCAGTTGGTACTTCTAGCACCACGTATTTGTATTTGATGACCACAGACTGGAGTCAGTTGTCCAGCTTTCGAAATTCCTGTGCACATGTCGTGCTTGACCAAGTGCAGCCACTTTGGGCTGAATAACACGAGGTACAAATGATCAAAACTTGCCGCCTGAGTATGCGGCGTCAAGTGTGGGAACTTCACTGAACTGAAAAGAAATCCCCACTTGTCACTCTTCTTGTCCAAATGCAATTGCCCGCCTTTTATCTCAACCCTCTGCTGGTTCATCATGAAATCATATTCGGCCTGATTTCTGCTTCTCTGCCTACCATTGACACAAGTGCCGGGCACAGCATCTGCGATCCAGGAATTGGGATGTGTCCTTTGCAACATCTCACGAGCCCACTCTTGAAACAATGCGCCTCTCCTCGTTGGGTTCAGGTTTGACAAAGGATGCCCGTTGTAGGCACTGGCCGTGGTCCCCACATCAGCCCATAAGTGCTTGAATTGCGAACCGCTGAGAGTCACAAAGCCAGAGCGAGCCAAACATAGAGTATTCCATTGAGGATATGCCTCCACAGAACTCTTGCGGAACAAGGCGAGCATGTTGCTGTTCCGGCATGAAGCAATCTGCAAGGATCACCAGCTGCAATCTCATCACTGCTTTGAGCCACGAAGCCTGATAAACCATCTTTTTCCCGCGAAACAACCTGTGGTTTCGATGTCCCCAAGCTTCAAATGCAGAGAATTCACCCCCTTGATTCCCCCATCTGAAAATAGGATACCCCATGCCATCCACTGGTTACTAATCATTTGTCCTATGGCTGGGGAGTATAGCCCATTTTGAGACATCCCAAAATATCACAGTCGTATGATTTATGATATATCATGATATATCTTATATATCCCATGAAATACGTCCCATTAGTTTCCTAACAATCTCCCATTGATCCCCACTTATGCTTGGTCTTATACCATATGTACAGTGTGATCGTCACTGACGCCGGGTAGCTGAACATGTCCATGGCACCTTGGGCTCTCCCGTGTCCCCACAACTTCAGCAAGGGGCCAATGTCCGGGTGGCCGCCACGCAGGTCACCCCTGGCGATGCTGCAGGATTTGTCTCATGGATTCAGCCAAGTCATGTGGGATTTCACGGGATAGCACATGGAGATGGGTCAACATTGGGTAAACCTCTACAATAAATCGGATGACGAATCGTCAAACTCATCAAGCGTTTCAGCTTTTGTGGATCTTCAATTTTGACCCACTGCTACATGAAATTGAGGAAGATCATCAAGATTGAGTCTTCTTGATACAGTCTTCGTCAGCAGTTTTCTCCCTGTTGTGATCACCACAAAAATGTTGCACTTTCACGAAATCTTTGGAACAGTCGGCATTGAATTTGATCCTCTTCACTTCATAACTCAAGAGGTTCTTCTTCTAACCACCCTGGAAGAAAGTGTTTGGGCTAAAGACGGCATACATCCTGATAAAGAAGCCTGTCGGAAGCTAAACCACTGAAAACCCAAAGATGGACTGGCCATATTTTGTGGCAAACCATCCCATATCAGAACATCCTTCATTGTGACCCGTATCATACTCAGATCTTGCATGTGTTACTGCATAAATCGATCTTTGGGCTGGTTGAATCCCTGTTTGTCTTGATTAAAATCCCATGCTCAGTGGTTTGATCTCTATGTGGGTAGGTTGAAACCCCACTTCGGTTGGTTATACAGTAAATTACCCAGGATTTCCCAGTATGGAAACCCCACTATCATTCGGGTATAAATTACCTTATTACCCTGGTTACAAATCATTTGATAACCCATTTCCAGGTATCATTTGATAATATATCCAGGATTACTACCTTATAGCCAATGATATCCTGGTATGGTATAAATTCGGGAATCATTTGATACCCTAGGATTTCCCCCAGTCGTTTGTCATCCATCACACCTCGGCCCCTGGAACCACCTTGGCCTTCGGAGTTGTCGGCTTCCTGCTGAGATATGGCACTGGTGCGGTAATCACGCATGTGTTGACCTATATGTGCATACATGTGTATACATAATATAGATGTGTATATATATATATATATACATATGTATATATGTACATATATTTATGTGTATATATATATATGTGATATGATGTGATATGATATGATATGATATGATATGATATGATATGATGTGATGCGATATGATCTGTACTGTACTGTACTGTACTGTACACACAATAACTTCCCCCCTAAGAATCAACATCTCCAGAAAGCGAGGTTTGGTGCTCTAGTGATCTGATCATCCCAGGCCACACCAACTCCCACCAAACGCACCCCGGCCTCCAATGCTACGAGGGTATTGGTGCCCATTCCAACCTGGGGTGAGACACATCATGCACTAAACCAGGAACCCAAGACTTCAATAGACTGAAGAGAAATGACTGCGACATGTTCAAAAAAATGCTTGTTGGGGGCATTCACCTTTGGTAGAACTTCATACGGATGGTTATTGTGAATTCCCCACTTCTGTTGTCCATACATACCATCGTTGTTGGTGCCTACATCTCCAGGTTCTATTGGCTGACTAGACTCCGAAAACTGCATGTGCACCACAACAATCCCGCAGCAAAACAGGAACATCATCTGAAACATGCCGCAAAGTCCCCATGAGCAAACAATTACTGTATATTCCTGCTGTTTCGATCCCCCTACGGTCATCTCCTACGGCACCTTTTTGTTGCCAAGCAGCTCGTTCTCGCCGTGGCGTTTCAGGAGCACCTTCCCAGCCTGATTCGTTGGAACCCCCGTTGTTGGTTGAATCATGTTGAATCAACCTCCACTTGGGCTGCTAAAAAAAAAAACTTTATCCTGATGTTTGAATCCTAATTTGACTGCTGAGATTCTTAGATCCCGATTTTGGTTGGCTCAATCCTCCATTTTCCGATTCCCAAGTTGTAGCCCCCCCTCTTTTCCTTGGCTCACAACACCACCCCAGCCCCAGCCACCTGGTCCATCGCCCGGTGTGGCTAAGGCGGTCTCAGCTTCCTAGAGAGCTCCAGCCGTTAAGGGGGATAACTTTGAGCGCTGCCCATATCTGTCACTCTGAAAAAGGGGGATTTATAGGAAGTGATTCTGATGATTTCTGATGTCCCGATCCAAATCTAAGGTGGCTGGACAGTCCATGTTGTTGGCAGTAAAATCATTCACAAGTCACGAGTGAGTTTTAATGATTAATGGAGATATTTTTCAGTGCCATGTTGGAAGACCGGCAGTTTCAGTGCGTCCTGCGACTTGTCCATCGGCAATTTGTCACTAGCAAAGTTTTGGCGGGAAGCCAGTTTGAACCCACACCCATTTAGCAATAACATCCAGCAAAGAACAACTGACAGTTTCTCCAAACTGCGTCATGGATGAGTGGATTTGATCCACCTCTTCAAAGTTCCCTGCACGCCTCCAAAGCGATGAGGCTATTAGTGCCCATGCCAACCTAGCGGAAGATTCCACGAAAGTGGCATGAACCAAGAACACAGCGGCGTAACGAAATCGTCGTGCGATGGACCAAAAAAGTGTTGCTATTTCGGTTTTGACAATTCCCCATGCTTATTGTTTCTTCTTTCCCAGTTGGAGGCTTATCGTCAAAGCAGTTCACCAATAAGTTATTAGTTTCTTTGGAATTGGTCGGTTCACTTCACAATTCTGAATGGATTCACCGATTCTGTGACAAGCTGCCGATCCAATCTTGGGCTCAATTCGGTGACTTGTAGAGTACGAATATTTCGCAACGTTGTTTGAGGAAACAATCCATTCAACCATACTATTAGCCACCCATGTCGGGCAAATTTGGGTCAATGGGTTACATGCCGTCTCACTTCACCAAGCAGCTCGTTCTCGCCGTGGTGTGCTGGGAGCAGCTTCACAGCCCTCGGAACGAGCCTTGAAGGAGCGAAATCCAGGAACAGGGTGGGGTTGTGATATGTTATATAACATCTGAATGTTAGTAGATAAGCAATATATAATAATATATATAATATATATAGTAAACCATCCCTAATTTTACCATGTATTTATTTAAATAAATGGGTGGTTGATTGTTGCATGACATGACATGACTTTGACAAAAATGCCATCGGCCATCACCCCACCTTGCTGGTGCTCGTGTTTTCGGGCCAGGCCTGGATCAATGGATTCAATGGATTCTATATGTTCATGTCTAGTCTGTATAGTATATATAATATAATATAATATAATATAATAATATATATATATATGTAAGTTAAGTCTAGTCTTGTGTTTCTGTTGATGATTCATCTGGGCAAAGATAGTAAGTGTCAAACTGGAAATCCGCCATGTTTAGAATGATTCCCCCTATTACAGTAAAAATCATATAAACCAACGATGAGGAAACCTCTATAAAGCTCAGAATCTTTCCAGCTGGAACCCGGGGTTTCTCATGGCTTTCAACCAGTTTGCGCGCAAAAACATCCATCAAAAAGAAGAAATCCACAGTGATCCATCATATCATCTTGATCCTCCCCATCATCATCACCACCGACTCATGATAAAATCACGGACACAATCAAAATCAGAAACCTCCAATGTTATTTTCCAAAAAAATGTCGACAAAAACATGTTCCAAGATCCTGAACGTCACCGTTTCATCTCCCTCACCCAACCACGATGCTGGGCAGATCCACAGCATCGTTATCTGCCTCCTTCCTAAATGACCTGGCGAATCTGGATCTTCAACTTCTGCAACTGCCGTGATCCAGCCAGCCCGGGCCAACCCCCTGCGGAATTTTCAATGTGTCAACTGTGTCAACAGGTTGAATCATTTTGATGGCCTCCGTGCATCCACATCCGTTGCTGGCACCTGCCAAGTTGGTGGCACCAGGGGTCATGGTCATACCGAGCAGCCTGTCATAGCTGCCTTCCCACCCTCTTGTGGTATAGTAAGTTTAGTAAGTTTCAATGGGAATCTGCTATGGGTCAGAACTCAGAACTATCAACGCCTCAGGTACCCCCATTTCGATCCATACCCCCGGTCGCCTGGGTCTCGGGTGCGGCCCAAGCCTCCGTCGGCTTGGGTGTGGGCAGGATTCCTGGCGCTGTCACTGGGGGGTTCAAAACGTGGGGGCACCGTTTTCGGAGATTTCCGGAAATGGGGGTAGCCCCAAATCATCCATTTTTTAATAGGATTTTCCAGTGTAAACCATCCTTTTATGAAAACATGGAAACTCTCATATCAAGGATGTTGATAGACACCATCGCGAACATGATCGAGAACATGGTGCTGATGGTGATGGTGAGGTGCGAAGAAATGGCCATCGTTTGACTGATGGGTTTCGTGTCAGTAGTAATATGCACCATAATATCCCCATCTACATACAGATTTGCCGTCAAAGTGGGGGTTGTTGTACGACTATTGAATTTCTTGGGTACTTATAATCAACCTGGGCAAGTAAAAACATTACCAACAAAAACACATCAAAACATGAAAAATCAAGGGACCTCTTGATTCCAGTTCATGCGCGCCATTCGGGTAGGAGCTAATTTAAGACTCCTAAGCGCAACACCATGCAAATCGTACTTTATTTGCACTCACCCCTGATTCTTCGTGTGCCCGATTTTGACCACAGGTGTTTCAGGACCCTGTCAATGGTTGGACAATGTACACTAAATACAGAATCTCGTGTTCGGCCATGAATCGTTACCCCAAGATTCACAAGGTCGCTGAAAACCGTCTCAATGGTCAGCACATCTCCCATTGTCTATGGTCCATCGCCATTGTGTATATAGTCAAATCATGTCAAAGCCATAGTGTTGCTAAGCCAAATTCTCATCATCTTGGATAGTTTTCCCCGTTTTGTTTAGCTATCTCCTCACTTTTTGTAAGTTCATCATCAGGTACCCTCAAGTAAACTAAGCTAGATGTGGAACACCCACCATTTGTAGATCCTAGATCCATGTAGTAAATTGACAAAAGATCCATGGTAACCTCTGGTATCCATGTTGAAAATCTACCATTGTATCCATTTGTAGATCATTTTCCTAGGGAAACCCATTGGAAAACCACCACATCTCCCGCCTCCGAAGTCATCCACTGACTCCACGGAGCGCAGAGCCTTCCGCATGCAGCACCACCTGGGACACCAGATCTACCCGGTAGGGATGTCTGTGGGGATGTGTCTGAAATCATGGGAAAATGCCCCATGCTTTATGGGAAAATGATCATGGGCTATGATTCACGTATATATATATATATATATTATTATACATAATATTATATATTTATATAATATTATAATATTATATATATATGATGTATAAGAAATCATGTGATTTTTGAGAAAAATGATGGGATATGGTTACAGTATACCGATTTATACCCTTCAATAAAGATGGTATATGAATGGGAAAAATCAGACGGAAAATCACGGGAAATGATGGGAGACTCGTGGAGGAATCATGGGAAAATGGTGATGAACCAGTGGATTTGTGGATACCCTCTGGTAAACTAACATAACTATAGAAAATCACCGTTTTTAATGGGTAATCCACTATAAATGGCCATTTCAATAGCGAACTGTTAGTTTACCAGAGGGTATCCTATTTTCAGTCAAAGCCATACGAACGCGAAAACAGAAATCTTGGAGTTTCGCGTTTGTGGAACTATGGGACTTTGGATGATGTCACTGCGAGAGATCCCTGGTTCTTTACCCCCACCGGTCACGGTTCAATGATTCTTGTTTTAACCATCTTGAGACATCCCTCCAGATATCACCAGGTGAGTTGAAGGAAATGCTTGCAGGAAACATAGTTCCAGATTTTAACATATTTTAACTAGCAAATGATCATGTGAACCCCAATAATAAGAGATGGTGAAAAGATTCACCCGTATTCTTGGTGTGGGTGATCCCCAAGAAAATAGAGGAGATCTCATTCTATTCCGCTACGTATTCCAAGTTTAGCCCCGTGAGATTCCATGACATTCCTATGATATCTGCTCCACCCAGCGGCATCACAGCAGCGAAGGTCACCAGCAAAGTAGCACCCACTGCCAGCACCACGTGAATCTGGAGTGCTGCACAACGGTTGGCCATTTTGAGATGGCACTGACAAACAATTTGGCGTTAAAACAATAATACTAGCAGTATCAAGAATAGATTAATACTGATAGTAACAACAACAGTCGCAGTAATGATAATACTAATAAAAATAGTTGTACTAATAATGATAATCGTCGTCATCATCACCACCACCACCACCATCATCATCATCATCATCACCATCACTTTCCATCGATCCTTGATCGGAAGAATACGAGAAAACGATCTCAAAATATGATACGCTTGCGAAGTGCCTTGAAAAGGAGGTTGTCAGCGGTTAGTCAGTGGGCCTTGAAAACCTAAGGGCAAAATTGCCATGATTCACCATGATTTGTCATATTCCATCCTATTTATTCCACCATGGGAATTAGCAATATGACAAATCATGGTGAAATATTCCATATTGCTAATTCCCATGGTGGAATAATGGCACTATGGATAAATAGAATTCAGCAGATTCATGGCAATATGGATGTAATATAAAAAATGGTTCATATTCTATCCATGTCCATCCTATAAGTTCACCATTTTTTTCACGTTCCACAGAACGGTCATCCACGACGTGTTTTTCGTCCAAAAAAACCCGAGGGGCACCTCAACTCCCAGCCCTCTAGGATCATCGGGCAGATCCACCAAGCGGAACTGGGGATCAGCTAGGGACCTCAGTCAGAAATCTCTGGTTAATATATGGTTAATATGTGGTTAATATATGGTTAATGATGGTTAATTTGAACCATACTGGTTGGTGGTTTCAACCAACCCCTCTGAAAAATCATGGACTTAAAGTCAGTTGGAAGTATGACATTCCCAATATGATGGGAAAAATAATCCAGTCATGTTCCAGTCACCACCAACCAGCTGAAAATGTTCCAAATGGTCCATGGAGATCACCTGGATGGAAAATGTTGAAAAAATGGTACCAGTTCGGTATCTTGCAATATAGGTACCTGAATGATAGACAAGCTGAAGCCTAAGACACATGTGTTGGGCTGTCCGCCAGGTTTTTGCAAAGGCTTCCTTGATGGACTTCCCAGCCCACAACTATGTGGGTTCCCAGACAGTTTTCCAAAACTTCAGGGTTCATCCTCCCGATACATCACAGCTTTTGACCGGTTCTTACGCAGTTCTTCCTGCGCCATTTAGAGGTTGTTAATTGTACGCCCCCAGCTATTTATTGGCAAATCAAGTGCTTTCCCTCTTACTTCTGGCTTACTTGGTTGCCCAGTTGGTGTTAACCCGTGCTTGGGATAAGCCCCAGCTACCCCTCGGGTGAGCCAACTTTTCCTTGGGATAAGCCCAGGTCACTCCCCCAACGATTCTCTCCAATCGACGCATCGCTCTCATTGCTCCCGTCGCTCCCGTCGCTCTCGTTGCCCTCATCTGCACTCGTCGTCGTCGTCCACGTGGTCATCTCGGATGTGGCGACGGTCGAGGTCGCAGGGCCGGTGCTGGTCACGTTGCCGCTGCTGACCGTCCTTGGGTGTCGGAGCTGTAGAAATCGTGGAAAATGGTGTGGAAAAGGGGGGGAATTATTTACAGTACTGTTTTGAAGTTTTGAAGCACGCTCACTTTGATGGAATTTCCATTTGCGGGCCACTGCAGTTCAAATATGTTTCATGGACGGCTTGGAATCTTCAATTTGCGGTTGGTTTCTATTGCAGCCATCTTGCTCAGTACGGGGTGGCGTTTGAAATCTGTTAGGACATTCACTCTAAGTTTTCATAGTCTATTAAAATGTATATTGATGCAATAGTTATTGGGATAATGGAATAATCTTTAACCATTTGTTTTAATAGTCTTTTACATCAATAAATTCCATCCTTGGGATACGGTTTGTAGTTCCTCCAAATGGTTTAAGGTCTGGGGACGGATAGAACTGGGCATCCCAAACAAGGTCGAAGAAGAGGCGGCCAACGTGGACGTTGTGGGCCTGGCACCCGGATGGTACCCTAAAATCGCTGAATGGATGGTGATTTGGTGATTCGGTGATTCCCCCAATGGTAATTTCATAGGTTTTGATCCCTCCACACAGTTGCCAAGCCTCAGACCCTCGTTCCACACCTCGAAGTGGAGTCTTCAAGAGCCGATGAAGTCGTTTGGGTCGAGGTGGCGGTGCTTGAGGTGGTTGTGGTGTCCTATGCGAGGATGAACTGATGGCTGGTGGATGGCGATGATTGGGAGCAAAGCCTAGATGATCTAGATGATTTGGACATGAAACTGCCTACTTTCATGGGCGCCACATTCTTAATGTACACAAAGAAAGAGACTGGATTGCGCCTTTTTTGCAACAGATAAACATTCCAACATCGTGGATCAAGCTTGTGTGGCCGGCTCGGGGGCCCAACAAATCTTCAAGTTCACAGCACCAATCAACCGGTGACACGCCTGGTTTGAGATGGCTGTGTCTAAAAATGTACCCCAAAGCTTGATGATTAATGCCATGGTTGGGGTATACCCCATTTCCAGACACACCCAGATGCTTCGCGCAGCTTTGAATTCCTGGACAGTGGCGAAAAGATCCGAATCCAATGTCTTCAACTGGTCGACATCTGAAAGCAGCACCTCGGATGGGCTTTGAACACAGGTCTGCAGGTGTTACTGGCGGCCGCCCCTCGACCCATTTGTGAACATAAAAAGTCAAGTGTGTCTACAAATATCTACAAATAAGGGCAACTCTTCGTGATGTAAGTAGTCTGTTGGTCGAAAAAAATGTGGCAACTGGGGTGGCATCAGCAGATCTAGCTGAAATTTAGATAGATATATGATATATAATATAAGCATATATAAGCCTGTTTAGATACATATTTAGATATAACATATATATATATATATATATGTATATATGTATATAATATATATATATTATTATATATTGCATTAACTTATATCCGGATCTCCGCAAAAAATGGGGCGTGGCACCTCCAGGTCTGCGAAGTCCTCTGCAGACCCGGTGCCTGGCATTTCGCCCAAAAAACCCAAAGATGGACCGCTGGTGGTCATGGTTGGAATTGATCCCATTAAAAAGTGGACGATATATGGGCTGGGTTTAGTAAAAGATCCCAATGATCGTGGATTGTATCCGCAATTAATATTGGACTTAGTATAACCAGTATAACTCCTTAGAATTATCAGCAAACACGGGTTTGAACAACACATTAACTCATGAATCACCAAATTTTGATGGTGAAAAAACCACCCTTTATTTTGTGATAAAATAGGGGATGGTCTACTGTTGCTTTACAAACACGAAAAATCAGGCTTGCTCCAAACACAGGCACAAGGGGTTGTAAATTGGATAAATATAATGATAAATATAGATAAATATAGAAGTAAAATGACTAATTTACCCTGGTGGCTATCATTTAATGGGTTGGAGCAAGCCTACTACTTGTTCTCACTACCCAGTGACATTCCCCACCTGACACCGCCAGCGCCACGCGCACGGAGCCGCTGCGCAGCCCTGCCAGCCCGACGTTTCCACCGCGCGCGAGATCGCCCAAAGCCAGTAGAAGGCGCTGGGCGAAGTTGGCTGGGCGGCTCCTGGAAGAGAAGATTGTGGGGATTGTTTACTTCCCCTATTTTATCACAAAAGGGTGGTATATGGATGATTCATTATTATGGTGGACTTTAAGAAGTTGATAAAGCCTTTGTTTATGCATCTAGATTTGCATTGGTGATTCTGACATGCTTTGCAACGTGGTTTTAACCAGCCGACTGTGGGCAACAAAATCATGGCTTAAGCAGAAAAAAGCGCGTTTTCACCAACAAACATGGGGATTGTGCTGATTTGAAACTCAGCGCAGACTGGATGTCTAATCATTAATCTAAAAACAATGACCCAGCAAAATGTGCAGAGGACGTTACCACAGCAGTCTCCTATCATAATCGAGATGATAGGCAGCTATATATATATATATAAACATAACTTAACGTTGTTGCACTACGTTTCCCAGATATTTGATGTGATAATAACTGCCAAGAGTTGGGGGGGTCCGATTCTTTGATTAATTTGCGCTACGTATAAGAACTATGGGATGACCTGGTGAAAGAAACAGTTGAAACGACCAATGTAGGAACCGCAACATGAATCAAGGCTAATGAAGGCAGGTTCTGAGGCCTTTAAACGCTAAACTACCCTTCTGAACACAAGGGAATTGTCCAATCAATCTGAGTTGCATGCTCGGTTCTGGCTAGGTCAAGCCCCCAGGCGCGCCACCCCAGCAACCCTGTTTGGACCCGGGGACCCTGTCCCGAAATCCATCTGGAAAACCAGTTCGTCCGCCACTCGGGTCTCGTCAAAGCTGCCACTGCAGCTCAAGAGATCGGAGGTATCCAATGTCATCAGCAGCCTGAGAAAACTTCAAACACTTCAAGCCATGAAAATGGCCAGCACTCTCAATCCTGTTTGCCACCAACAAAGATCCTATTTCAAAAGGTCGCTTTGGAAGGATTCTGCAGCATCTATACATTCGTTGTCGCAGTTTTTGCAGTCCATTGTCCATTTCTTTCCGCTGCGGACCTAGCGATCCCTCAGGTTTGATTGCTTTTCAATGGATTGGGGACTTAAGGGAGAATCCACGAAAAGCCACAGGAAAGCCTGGTGTTACCAACCATATCTGGAGTTTCAACTGTAATAGTAATAGTATGAAATAGTTTTTGTTGTCCCTTAAAAAATACCTCTTCCAGTGCAAAATGATAAAAATGATACCCTCTGGTAAACTAACATAACTGTGGAAAATCACCATTTACAGTGGATTTACCCATTAAAAATAGTGATTTTCCATAGCTATTTTGACATAACCAGAGGGTACCCATCCCCAGCATCGCACCTCTGGGCCATGCACCTGTGAAGGCAGCGCAGCTCATCCCTGGTGGTCAATTGGCAATCCGCACCTTGGGAAATTCCAGGGGAAACCCTGGAGGATGTCATGGCCAGTTTACGAAAAAAATCCCCAACTTGACATACAGAAAAACAAACTAAAAATGAGCAGAGTTCAAGACGCCTGTTCACTGGTGATGATAGATATATCTATCTATATTATATATTATTATATATATATATATACCGGGGGGTTACTATCCAATATGAAGCCATAAAATCATTTTAAAAAAACAACAGAATTGGATGGTCTCATATCGTTTAGATCACCTGGATGCGAAGGGGATATCAACGGAGCGCAAAAATATGGAGCTTCAATGCGCTGGGAAGGAAACTGGGGATCAGCTAGGGACCTCAGTCAGAAATCTCTGGTTAATGATGGTTAATATATGGTTAATATATGGTTAATGATGATGGTTAATGATGGTTAATAATAATCTGGTTGGTGGTATACCTACCAACCCCTCTGAAAATATGAGTCAGTTGGGATTATGACATTCCCGATATGATGGGAAAAATAATCCAAATGTTCCAAAGCACCAACCAGGAATTCTATATCTTTGCTGTGTGGCAAAGATTACAAAACCATTTAGGAACCGACCCAGCCAAGCTTTACCCAAATGTGGGTATGGTTCAGCAACCAGAGCGTCCAAGAAAGTAATCTGAACATGTCTAATGTTGAACCAAACAATTTTGGGACCTCGAAATGTACCCTTTAGCGCCACCTGGGCTCTCAGCCGTTTTTTGTGGGGCCGTTGGGTTGCTGACTGTCAGTCAGCAAGGTACTAACTTTTCTTGATCCAAAAGATCTGCATGGGCAGATTTTTTTTCCAAAAACTCATTCAAACACGGGGTCCATCGAGGTTTCCAATCCATGGGGATACCCTCTGGTAATTTAACAGTTTGCTATTGAAAATGGCCATAGAAATAGTGGATTTTCCCATTAAAAATTGTGATTTTCCATAAAAATGGTGATTTTTCCATGGTGATTCATCCAAGTCATTCGCGACCATGACGACTAGCTGGTCGAAACCCAATGGGCTTTAGGAAAGGACCGTCGGACTGTGACCTTGGATAAAGGGCTTGCTGACAAAGAGGAGGATCTTCCAAGATCAATCCCACTTGGTAACTTGCTAGTCCAAATTTCCTGCAGTTCTCACAATTGTAGTATTAATATATGTATATATACTGTATATATACATATTTTATATATATAATTAATCCATTCCCCCTAATATTAAACAACTCCCACAAACGAGAGTTGAGTAGGGGATTTGCATATATTTGGGACCATTTAGGTGGTGAAAAAAAAATAGGGGGATGGGATTATAGCTGGCTTGTAGGCCCACCTCATAGTTGCCATTCCCATCAGCCACGTCCAAGCGGCGCTCCTCAGCCAACTCTAAGGCATCACTTGAAAGTTGCGACGCCTGCGATGGAGAAAGGCCTGCCTCCAGGGCAACACTTTCAGCCTGGGCAGGGCTGATGCTATGAGGCCTCCCCAAACCCACCTGGACATATTATGAACAAACTGGAAGTAACTGCACATATTATGAACAGACTCAAATTATCCAAGTAACTGCACTGGCAGCCACCGTCGCAATTTGCGTCACGTTCATGTTTGCTAGTGCTCCTGCTGATGCAGCTGCTTCTCCTGCCAGTTCTGCTTGCTTCTGTGCACTCAGTTGGTTCACGTTCGCAGCTTGTGCGGCTGCGGTTGCTGCCAAGCTGGTTTGCAACTCAGGCGACAA
>Ga0126342_10012104_pt1 | contig 15405 bp, 15 predicted proteins | sample Cyp1metagenome_FD_92528 | JGI IMG/M metagenome (GOLD analysis project Ga0126342, IMG submission 92528) | Coral microbial communities from Lord Howe Island, Old Settlement Bay, Australia - Cyphastrea 1 metagenome | ecosystem: Host-associated > Invertebrates > Cnidaria > Coral ...
AATCGCGACTTTCCTACCTTTTCACGCATCTCCATCTTCTTTCTTCTTACTCTTTCTCTTCTACTCTTCTCTCTTCTGATCTTTCTCTTCTCTCTGCCTCTGCCCTGCTCTGCTTTTCATCTGGCCATATTGTCGGAAGTTTGACTTCTAAACTTCCTTCGATCATATAACAATGTGATACAATGTGTGTATAATGTTAGTGAATTGGGATGTTGCTGGCTAGTTGCTGTGAAATGCATCACTGACGCTTATGTCATGAAAGCGTTTTGCCTTGGTGAAGCCTTCGCCATACTGGACATCAGTATCCCAAAAGATATATATGCATTTGCCAACGCAGCCACTTCATTCCCACTAGATAATACTAGATAGTGATTCGTGGTGAATATTGGACATGCAGATCCCATCAGAAACTCATCAGTTCCAGCTGGGTTTGGTCACCATGCAGCTTTGTAGCGAGGTTCCGCCTTATCGTTTGTGATGGAATGCGTGGGCGTCAGCTGCTCCAGATGGTGCGAGAGCAAGTACCACCAAAACGAGGCTGGACGAAGAAATGAATGAGTGGGTCATGTTAGGGTCTCGCAAGAGTGGCTGGCTAATGTGGGAAACCCATACCCATAAACCTCCAATTCTGGATGCTTTATACATGTTTATACATGTTTTTACATGTTTATACATGTTTATACATGTTTATACACGTTTATACATGTTTATACATGTTTATACCATATACTACCCATTTATTGCATTGTAGGTGGTGGTTTATTATTGGGTTTGCCACATTAGTGGTGTCATCCTGGGGAATGATGAAAACTTCCTTTATTCTGGGGGCTGGGGCTGTGTGTCTCAACCAGCTGTATGCTTCTGTACTCCTTTGGGCATGTCCCTACTGGCTTTTTAGAGGTCCCACTTCCTACTGAAAATTCGATGCCGTGGATTTTTTGGGGTAGTGGGGTAGTCACTCGGGTAATGTCAGTTTGGGCAAATGTGTGTGGTTCGAAACTGTGGCCTTTCTTTTGGGATCGTTCACAGCCTGAAGGGCACCCAGCCACATGTCGGCTAGAGTCTGCACCCCGCCTTTGAGGTTGTGCTTTGTCCTTGTGGTTTGGCAGTCAGCCCATTCTGCCTGGCAGGAGGCTGAAGGACGGACCCCCGCACACAGGTGGGGGTGCACATTGCTGAGCTTTAAACCATACATGTTGGATAATGCGAAGTTTTTTGTGCAGATTTGCATGCAAAGCTTTTCAGGTGATTCGATCCATTTCATCTCCCAAAAATGCACTGAGAGTAAACTTGATTCATATATGTCCAGACATTGTTCAAACATGTTTCAAACATCCTCCAAAAATCTTCCGTAGAAGTTCCTTCTTCATTCCAAGAAATTCCAAAACATCCATCCAACCATCTTCAAACCTTGTTGTACCTTGTTGTACCTTGTTGTACCTTGTTGTTTCCTTGGTAGGACCAGGGCTTCTCAGACACGGCAGCTCTGAGTTACCTCTTTCTGCGTCCTGACTGCGCGGCCGTCTGGGCGGCCTTCACAAATGGCCTGAATTCTCTGGAGGCGCAGGAGGCCATGGAAGGCATGACGCAGTTGGCGTGGCAAGCCCCAGTGGCCTTGGCCTTGAGTAGTTGAAGGGTTATGCAGCTGGATGGTGTCATATGTATGTATGTATACAAGATATATAATATATGTATGTATACATAATATATATATGTGTGTTTATGTATGTATGTATGTATGTATGTATGTATGTATGTATGTATGTATGGTTGTATGTATGCGTGTAATGTAATGTAATGTAATGTAACGTAACGTAACGTAACGTAATGTAACGTAATGTAATGTAATGTAATGGATGTATGTATGTATGTATATATGTGTGTGTGCGTGTGTACGTATATATACATGTATATATATATAGGTGTATGCATGTATGTATACTGTATGTATATATATATATATGCATGTGTGTGTATGTATGTGTGTGTGTGTGCAGGTGTGTGTGTGTGTGCATTTGAACACAGCATAAGATATCAATAGAATTAATAGTCTAAAATATATATTTATCAGTATACACGACACTTCCTTCGTATGAGCATATGTATGTATATATATGTATATTATATGCATATATTTGTATCCCCGTGTTTTGTTTGTTAAGAAAACAGAAACATGTGTTTCCTTTTTGTTTCCAGGGGAGGAGGATCAAATTTGACTATCACATTGCTGATATTCTTGGCATTGGTTGACGCATCCAACCAGTTTTGATTGAATGTTTATGGCAAATTTTTGAACATTTGGTGAATCTGGAAATCGGATGGCTCCTTCGTGGTCGTGTTACTGTTAGTGCTTTCTGGCGGTGGCGAGTGGTCATGTGTTTGTTCGACACGAATCGTGTGGGGGTGCTGTGGGATTTCTGCAGGATGCGATGCGTTCATTGAAATAGTGCGATTGTGTGGCGCTTGTGATATTGCTTCTGCGATTTACATTCTACTGATCTACTGGGTAAAAAGTTTTGATCAACAAATGAATTAACATGGAACCAGCAACTGATAAGATGATTAAGCATTTCAAGATTTTCAAGCATCCTGCTCAATGGCCCATTTGAGTACCCAAATGGAGATCTTTCTGTGTCATACAAAATGGAGATCTTTCTGTGTCATACAAGGCCCCAGGCATCTTCCGCGGGGACCTTCCTTTATATAATGGCCTTGCATAGACTCATAGACCTTAATTTCAGAGATTAAGCCCCCCCGGTGTAGGCAAATAAAATATATCCTTTATAGAAAGGCCGGGATTGGATCCAAACATTGCTGTTGCCATCACTTGCCGCCCAAAGGTCTGCGCACTGGAAATGCTCAAAATGCCCAATGACCTGGAGACTATCATCTTTGGGCGTCACTTCAACGAATCTTGCTGAAAGAAACATGGTCCAGACCCCGAACATCCCGAACTCCGGCATCCCAATTTGCATCCATAGAGTCAAACAATGTCAAACATGCGGATGGGTAGTCACCAAGCCAACTTGCCATGAATCACTGGAAAGAAAATTGGCTCTGGTTTTGTTTTTCCCGAGGGAAGATACAAAGTGACTTCAAGGGAACAATATGTTTCCCTCAAACGCCCTGAACTAGGAGAGTTTGAAGGCCCTGACATTACCTTCCAATCTCCAGAACTTGACCTTTGGTCACTACTTCAATCAGACCATGGATGGAGTAAGTTTGCCCGACCGTCTCCAGAGTCTGACCTTTGGACATTACTTTAATCAGAGCCTGGTGGGTTTGACTCTACCCAGCTGCCTCCAAAGCTTGACCTTTGGAAACTGGTTCAACGTGAGCTTGGAGGGGGTGGAGCTCCCCAGTTCCCTCAAGTTTCTTGGGATTCTGAAGTTGTTTTTTGTTTTTTTTGACATAACGGGAAACCCACCGCCTTGGGAATCTACAGGGATGATGTGTTTCTATTGTTCTTGGCATCTTCGCAGAAGATCCAAGGTTTTTGACCTTCGAAAACCACTTCAACCAACCCTTGGAGAATGTGATCCTCCCTGCGCAGCTGGAGATTCTGACCCTGGGAGATCAATTTGATCAGAGCATGTCACGGGTGAAGCTTCCTGAAGGACTTCAGCACCTCAGGCGTCCTTGGGAACGGATGGAACACTTGTTGAATGAGTCAAAGTGGGTGAAAGCTACCTTGACAGGTGTATTACATATGCACTTAATATGCGTACGTATATTAGGTCGATATAATACAATCATACAAGTTGGAATTTATTTTGTATTGTTTGTAGGGTTATCATTATCATTAGTAGTAGTGCTGTTGGATCATGATCATTATTGATGCAGTGTTCAAGTGCATTTTTTGCACGTACCGAAAAATAGTGCCTTTAAAAGAAATCAGACATACGCTGCAGTTGTTGGTAGAATGGTTGCGTATGTTTTTTGATGACATTCGCCAGTATCTTGTTTGGTTACCTGTTTGTTTCGCAATAGCTTTGAAAACTCGTAGTTTCTGCGTTTGGTGCTGTTCAGGGTGTCTCCACCTTTACTGCATGGTTTCCAACCACAACAAGTATTAAAGGCTTGTTGTGCCATATTTAATGATTATATATATATATATATGCTTGTCCTTAATTGTTTTTCTTCTTTCACGACCTTGCGGTCGTTCTAAAAGTCGGTTGTTTTATCCCAGATTTGGTTCAAACTCCACCCGGTGAGCTGATGAGTTTGGAGTTTACCCTTGGTTTATATCCCCCCTTTATCCCCATGATATCTCCAGTGGTTCCTGCATTTGATTTTAAGCAATCCGTTGATTTATCCATGATCCCATCGAAGACACCTGTGCCTTTAATGTCAACCAGGGGTAATGTTTTTTCTACAACCCTGAGGAAAATTAAGAGAAAACATTGAGTTTCCTCCTTAAATTTGAAAAACTGGTCAACCCCAAAATGATTTCACCATGTATTCATACCTTTGCAACTGAAATTGCCAAAAATAGTACCAATGGTACCTTGCCAATAAGAACGATCCAGAATAATGATCACTGAATTGGTTTCAGGCTTAAGTGGGAAAACCCTAAAGAGAGGTGGTAAGAATCGTGGTTTCCTTTCTACCAACCCATTGAAACCTCACACTTCCCATATAATTTCCATTGGAAATTTCATGAAATTTCAATAAATTTCAGGTTTGGCGCCCAGTTCAACCAGACGCTGCAGCAGACATGGTTCCCCCCAGAGCTCCGGAGCCTGAGTTTCGGCTGGCGCTTCAACCAGGATCTGTCGGGCATCAAGCTGCCCGAGAAGCTGGAGACCTTGATATTTGGACACCACTTCAACCAAAGTCCCTAGTTGTGGTGACATGGGAGGGAGAAACGAAGCCATGGCTATTTTCCCTAGAAAAATGGTGGAGAGCCAGTTGGAGCTACGAATTGAGAAACCTGAAACCCCATGATAGCTGAATCTGGTGATTGTGCAAATTGTGCATTCTATTTTTATTGTTTAATCCCATCTCAATAATCATTAAACACCCCCTAAATCCCTAAGTAGTCCCAAATATGTTAAAATCTCCAAGAAACCGTGGTTTCTAGGTGGTGTTTGATATAGAGAGGCCGGGGATTAATTAAGTCAAGGATGTATAAAGATGTTTGGCAAGTAGCTGAGAGATGTTTGAACTTCATGTTTGAAAACACGTCTACATAGTGTTTTTAAACAATTACCCAAAAACTGTAATATATGATTGACTTGAAACTGCCTTGGATTGCCGGGGCGATGTTTTTTTTTGTATTTCTACTGCTCACGATATTTGAGGGGCAAATCACGATTTATCACCACAAGGGGCAATGATTGGTGAAGTCAAGTTTCCTTCCGGCAATTCAACCTGGTTGGGTGGGAAATTTGATTTAGTATTGTTTGAGTGAGTCAACATTGAGGGGCGTATGTACCATGATATATGTATGACTAGGACAATATGTTCTGCGTGTGATGTAACGACTAGTAAAAAGACCTTAGAGCCAATCCAATAGTGCTGACGATGGTTTCAAACATCCTTGCTTTTCAGTGAACTTTTCTGTATGTTATTTTCTGTGATAAACCATCATCAATCTGTACGTATCACCTGGAAGTGCTTTGCCTTGCATACGCTTGGCGCACTTCATAATTTTTGTTGGCAGTTTCAAAGGTTGGGTAGGCTGATGCTTTGCAAATACGGTAGCCACTCATGCAATGAGGATAAGACATGATAAGACCCACCAGCCGGGCAGCTGAGATTCAACCTGTGCGTTGAAACCACTCGACACCAGGTTTGTTGCAAGTGGCCTTGCCTGACAGTCTGCAAACACTCAGCTTCGGATTTTGGTTCAACCAGAACCTACCATTTGCATTCAGTCCATCTATGTCATTGTTCTGTGTTTTTTTTGGCTCAAAGTATGTCTAAGTCTTGTTTTTACATTCTGTGTATCCATGAAGGGAAGTCGTCGTTTTTCGATTGTCGTCCTTTTGGTGATCAACTATAGGTAGAAACATCAACAGACACGTCCTCGAAAGCCGGGGGCCAAACAATGAACCACTGATGGTTCCAAGATGTTCATGTTGTGGGGCAGCTAACATGCACATTGAAAAGCTGCAATTTTTACAGTTGGAAAGCTACATCATGCTACGTCGTACGTCAAAAAGCTCCTGAAGCCGTGGAACTGTCCAGTGGAGCTTGGGTCCCTCCAACTTGATGATTTCAACATATTTAAACTAGTTCAGTACCTAGCCCTGCAAGTACCTGGGATGATCCTCAATCTTTTTCTAGCCGTTGAAACCAGCATCCAGTGATGATTTTCCCGGAGCTGATCCCCGGGGTGGATGGGTTCGATGCATCTAAATCAGCACATCGGTGGTTTTTTCGATGTGTTGATGATGCGGGGTTGAAACATGTTGAAACCACCAACCAGTATAGATAGGTTATCTGAAATGATCAGGTTCTGATTTTATGTTTGATCGAAAAAATGGCTGATTGGCTGATGTCATTCGTCATTCGTCTTCGAAAATCACAGGGGAATTGACAACATCACCATTTCTATTGACGTCACCAGTGATCACCACCAGCCGTCCCAAGGAGTTTGGACGAGTTCATGCTGCCCAGCAATTTGCGGCAGCTTTTGACCTGCGATTTGAACCTCGAGGGTGTCGAGCTGCCCTCGCAGTTGGAGAACTTGACCGTTTCGGTGCAATCCGAGAGTTTCGACCTGGCGACTCGGCGGATCTTTGTGATCATCCCACCGTGGTACACCGTGGTAACAACGTTGGTACATGTTAAGGAAAAACTTGAAGAAACCTCACATGTTTTGCCCCTAAATACAATTCTGTAGAGATAAAATTGAATCGAATTCCGTGCTCTTGATATATACCTGATTTTTGTTTGGGGTACCTCATTCCAGCTCATGAGAAAATCATTTGTTTACATTTACATGATTTGAGTACCATTTCTTGGGGTATCCCGCATTTGTGGACAAACCCAAGTTCCAAAATTATTGAATCCCAGTATATAATTAGCATCAAGACCATGACCATGGCTTGAGGACATGTAGAAATTTGCACCCTGTTGTTGTCGATGGGCAGTGATTGATGTTTGGCAAGTGTCGATATTTTGGCCATTTGTTTGGAAGTTTGTTGGAGCTTGGCCCATTTGGGTGTGGGTCAAAACCCTGGTACCCTGGTGAGCCCCAAAATACGTAGCTGGTAAATGGATGTTCGTCCCCCCAAATATTGGGCTCATTCCAGTCTCTGGAGCAGTGCAGGAGTCGTTGCCACCGAGCCTTCAATCTTTGGCATTCACAATCGAGTTCAACGAAAGCTTGAAGGTTTGGATTTGCTGACGGTATTTCTTTATTTCACCTTGCTTAATTCGCGCGAATATACTGGGAATAGGGGTCTCTTAGGCAAATCCAAGAAGGACATCAGTCTGCCTCAGAGCTTACGGACACTCACCTTGGGGCACCAGTTCAATCAGAGTTTGGAGGCTGTGAACTTCCCGTGCGGCCTTCAGAGTCTGACCTTTGGTGATCAGTTCAATCAGAGCTTGGAAGACGTTAGGTTTCCAGATGGCCTGCAGACCTTGAGCTTTGGGAGCAATTTCAATCAATCGTTAGACGGCATCTCGAAGATTATTCAGGGTGTAATGGAACTTGATGGAACTTGTTGTTTTTTGACATTTTTTGACCCACCACTCAAAGAATGCGCGCATGTATTTGAGTCTTTCGGCTATATGCTTGAGGATGCGCTGAGTGACCGTGTGTGCGTTTCTCAGTCCTGTCGAGTGACACAAATACGGAATGTAAATATGAATATGTCATATTATTTATATATATATATATGTTTGTATGAGCATGTATGGCAGGGCGGGCGCTCTCATTTCCCTATTGACCCTTTCCTCCCCAAGGTGTGAGACTGCCGCCCAAGCTGGCGCATCTGATTTTTGGCGACGATTTCGACCAAAACTTGGAGAACATCAAATGGCCCCAGCAGTTACAGTCTTTGACCTTTGGTGCCGAGTACAACCAGAGCTTAAGGGGCGTCCGATTACCTGATGACTTGCAAAGCTTGACCTTTGGTGATTTGTTCAATCAAAATCTCGCCGCCTGGCCCAAAGCCCAGAGCTTATCATCCCCAAAAAAGTTGTTTGATGCTGAGAAAGTGTTTTAACATCAACCCTCCAACTGGCAAGGTCAATGTAAGTTGGAGGAAGGGGATTCGAAGCAGGGCTTGGTATTAGGGTCTGGGCCACTGCTGCGGTTCAGACTCAGTTGAGACCATTCTTGGAAACCATTCCGTCATTTATGTGGCCGGTTGCTTTGTGGGGTGAGTATCAGCCGTAAACATAGTGACTAAATGGCATTAGCATTCTTGGCTGCCTATGTAAGGTTACATAAGGTTATTCTATGTTCTTATTACTTACTATTTTATCAACTTCTTGACTTTTCTCATGCCATGCTTGGAATTTCCCCCATCAACTTTTCCACCCAGGCCGATGTGGTCCTGCCTTGTCACCTCAAAACACTGACCTTTGGAGCTGATTTCGATCAGAGCTTGGCTAATGTGATATTGCCGGAGGGTCTGAACAGCCTAATCTTTGGAGCTGAATTTAATCAGAGTTTGGTGGGAACTGAGTGGCTTTCCTGCAAGCCTGGGGCTTGTTTCAGCAGACCGCGGCTTGTAGATGGCCGTGTGCTTTTGTGTTTTTTCTGTTTTTTTTTCACTGTTTCGTGTGGTGTGGCGTGGGGCGGGGCAAGAACGTGCATGTTACGCTGCATTATGTACGGGCTCCTACGTCACGCAAGGCTTGGGGTGGAGCAAAGACATTCATGTTACGCTGTGTATGTACGTGCTGCTTCGTCACGCATGGGGTGGGGTTGGGGTGGAGTGGGCAAAAACGTTCATGTTACGTATGTACGTGCTGCTACGTCACGCATGGGGTGGGGTGGGGTGGGGCCATAACTTTCATGCTGCGCTGCTTATGTACGTGCAAACCATAGACCATAGACCGTGTGTGTGTGGCTCAATCTCAAATCTTGATTGCCTCCAAAACTGCAAGCAGTTAAGGTGTCAATCCTATGAGTCAACAGTGGTTGTGTCATCAAAGTGGTTTGCCCTGCTCTCCCAAAGAGATGATGACACACCTTGTGGGACTGTTGAAAAAGCACCACGGATGAAAGGCTTCCTTTAAAAAAGGAAGTAGTTTACGGATGCTTACGGCAATTCAAAAGCAATAAGGACGTTTGCTTTCCCCAATAGCAGTAAGGTTTGAAGCCGCTTTATCCAATGGCAGGGATGTTTCATTTGCTAAAAGCGCCAGAAAAAATATACGTAGTGGAATTGCGAAGAAGAAGGCCGCAGCTCACACCATCACGGTCACATTTTGTCACGGCCGGCTGTGAGCCGTGGACTTGAGTTACTAGTTGTTCCATCAATCTTTCATAGATTTTTCATAATCATCCCGTACCCCATTCAAAAAGGGAGGATAAGGTGGACAACCCCCAGTACAGGTACAGAACCAGCCAGAGCCTAGTAAACTGGACCTTGATACTTTATACGTTGGAAATTGCACGAGGTTTCCAGATGCTTTGGAGAACTTGACCTTCGGACTGCTCTTCAATCAGAGCTTGGTCGGAGTGGCTTGGCCGAGCAATCTGCAAAGGCTTACCTTTGGAGATGCCTTCAATCAGAGCATGGCCGGGGTGACCTTGCCCAATAATTTGCAGATTCTCACCTTCGGCGATGCATTCACCCAGAGCTTGGACAAGTCTCACTTGCTTTAGACATGAAAGACTTTGAGCCCGTTTTTTTTACTTCCTCCCAGTTTTTTCTGTTTTTTTTCAGCTCCAATTTCCTATTCTGCTTGTCTCTTTTGGTAATATTTGCCTAGGGCTTTAAGCGCCCCCCTTTGGGTCCACTCCGTGGTTTCTGGGTGGTTTCAACCTGAGGAGGGCACTATTCCAAGAACTTTGCACACGCTGACGCTTTGCTGGTTTGCCGTCAGTTCCGCATAGACAAAAGATGCCAAAGATGCCGAAAAAAACAGCTGGTCCCTGGCCCGGACGGGGCAACGGGTGTAATGCTTTGTTATTTATGGCACCCTGACCTTCCAGTTACCTCTAGGTAACCATTTCAGTTACCCGTGAGACAGGTAACCAAACATAGTTTTCGGAACCAAGGTTTGCGGATGTTTGCGGTACAGATTAGAAGCGTGAGAAAACAGCTCGGAACCGTGAAAAAACGCATTGGAAGGGTGAGAAAAGACTGAATAGACCTTGGAACCAGTTGCTTCTATTTGTGATTCCTGGCTGGCAGCCTGGTTCATGCAAAAAACCGTCGCCGAAACCTGGTTACCTACGGACAGGTTACCAGGAAGACTAGGGCTAGTTTACAATGGTTTATGATTTATGATGGCGATGGCTTTTGGTTGTTTATGATGGTGCATGATGGTGTCTAGGTGGGGCAACTTTACTCGTTGCATGCTTTGTGCTGAGAAAGCGGTCTCAGGTCGTTTGGACGTTTGGATGCCAAGAAGATGAGCCTATCAAGAGCGCACCCGATACCACTATTTAGATCCCTTTGGTAATCAAACCTGTCAATTCTGAAACAAAAATACACATGACACTTATCAAGTAATTAATTAGATTCAGATGATGTTTTACTGCATGATATCTTTTAACCTTATGTTCCCATAGTCTTATAACGTTTCCATAGAACACTGCGTTTTTTTGTTTCGCGCAGACCACGGGACAGATCGATACAGTGCTAAGTTCACCTCCCTGGCGCAGGTGGGTGAGAGCGATCTCCGAACGGCTTCGCAAACGTCAAAGTATGCTATCGCCAGGAAAATGGTTTGTTTATTTATATACATATCTATATATAATTTTATATATATAGTGAAACATATATATGGTATCATACGGTGAATAGTTGTTTATGATTTCAAACCTATGCATCCTGTGCTACTACTGGTTTATTTATGGTTAACAATGGTGCTATCAACTTTAGAAAATGAGGAATGCTATATAACTAGAAGTAACCGGGATATGAATCAATGATGATTTAGTTGAAATATGTTGAAACCATGTTCAGCCCTATGACTGGGATATACTGGGAGAATAATCCCAATTGACAAACATATTTTGTTCACCAGGGTTGAAACCACGAATTATCACAGTTTGCCCAGGTCAGCGATAAAACAAACCGGTATTGTCGGTATTGCTGTATGTATTTGTTTGATGCTGCGCGGCGGTGATTGTTTTGCAGAGTACGGGAATCAAACGAAACTGTTTTTCCAGCAAAAAGTGGAAGGAGATGGCTGGATATATTTGGCATGGCTTGGTTCGTTTTGAAACTTTATTGTTTTGCAATGCAAATTGATATACCGCAGCTCATGGGTGCCTTCGCACAAAAAAAGGTGGCATCCTGCCAATGTTGAATTCGCGCTGCAGGCAATTCATTGCTTCCACAGTTGGACCGTATTGGTATGGGTTTGGTACCCAACAATTTATGGAGAAAAGATAACAAATCCAATGGTCGAGAAAATAATGTGCCCAGTATTTGTTTGTTATTTGGGGGGTGCCCCCGTTTCAGACAAACCCATGTGGGTCAAGAATTGATCCTGAAATTAAGTTTTTGTTGCCGATTTTTTTTTGGCTACGCTGTGCTGATATAATTTTGACTTTACAAGTCATTTCGCGAAGGCAACGTGCTTTGGGCCCAGTTGACTGGCATGCTGGCACTTTGTAGCCTTCCATTTGCTTCATCATTGTGAATGACGCATGATTCTGTTATTTGGCGACCAGGTCACTAAAGACTCGCCACAGCGGGATGATCGGATTCACATACTCCTTAGTGCTTCCAACTCTGTGACATTGCAGGACCAAGAGCAGGGCAGGAGCCCAGATTGGTGAGCTGCAGAAGAATATACAAAAGCAGTAACAGCCCAACAAGTCCAAAATCTGGGTAAATTGACTGGTGAATGGTACTGGTAGCGGTTAATGGGGCTTATGTTCCCATATGTTGTTTTTGTCGGAAAAGTAACCACCTTAATAATATAAGAGACTTTTGTTCACTTTCTATATTTGCATATACATATTAAGGCTACAACATGTACATTTTCTTGCTAGGTATCTTGAGGCTAACCATTATTATATCTATCTGCTCCTCCGCTCAGGTGATGCCACTCAGAGACTCATGCCGCTGCCACATATGGAAGGTGTACAAGCAGACTTACCCCAAAATTGACCCAGTCTTGCAGGTCAATATGCTCCTTGAATGTCACACACTTTATTAGAATATGAATAATAGCTAATATCAACAAATAAATATATAAATAAAAAATGAAAGCAATATATATATCACATACGTTTCTGGAACAAATTGGCGGCTTCCAATTGATAGATGATTGGTCACCGTGGAATGCAGCGATGCGGCCGCCAGTGCTGGTGCTGCTGGTCATGGCATGGACCTGGACCCGCTTCAACTATGGATTCAGCTGCTCGTCCGAAACGTTGGGGACGGGGCCGGAAACGTTGGGGATGAACAAGCCTCCAGTCAATTAACATAGACCCAGAGTGACCCAGATAGGGAGTTTCCCCTCAACACGGGTGATTTTTGGGGTCGAACTGTATAGCTGGTGGGATTAAGATGTTTTGAAAACAACACATCATGAAAAGTTTTAGGTACCATGAACAGGATGCACGGTGCCATGGATTCTACCAAGCCGGCGAAGATTTGATGGCCAAATTTTGACCAACATGCACACATGGTGACATACGGATCAAGGTTGTTTGTAGCCACACGCCACCTTGGGCGAATCCTGAATTTTACGCTTGCCTTCCAAACCCTCCCAACCAATCGTAATAAGCTAAATAAACCAAGCTTGTTGGTTTCAAGTGTGCCACACATGTATAAATTAATATTTATGTCCCGCAGTCCTCCAGACAAAACGGGCGATTCCCAAAACATCATGGTGTTGGAACCCATCATCCGTTGCAGGCAGCGTAGCCCAGCCTCGCCATTGGGCCTGGCAGTGGTGGGAGCATCTCAGCCTTATGGACCCGTGAAGGTGGAAACAAAGTGAAATGACCGAGGAATCCCAAGTGACATAATCAAGTTACTTGCCTTGTATACCCAGTCCCGGGATGGGAATAATTAATCCATTAATCCATATCAATCCATTTCGTAGGGATTTACCATTGTAAGGGTTCCCATGGCATGGGATGACGATACCACATTCCCATCGAACTTGACCATGGCATATTTTTGCTTTGGCCCAGGTCGCTGGGTAGCCCCAAATGGGTTTGCAGCCCCATGATCGACCAATCCGAGCGCGCCTTTCGCTTGTTGTGTCGCAGGCAGAAAAGTTTGGGGCCCGGAACCACCAAGGGCATTTTTTAAAGACGAAAAGGAATCAAAGTTGTTTTTGTGGAGGGTCTTATCAATAAGATACAATGTTACATAATGCTGTCAAGCACCATGTCGAAACTCTAGCACATGCGTCTGACTATATAATATATAATTGATTTGCACGGTTCATAGGGACTCAAACGACATCACAGTCAGCAATAGTTGGTAAGGGAAACCGCCCCTCATGGTTTCGACTCTGAATGAGTTGAAAGTTACTTCAAATAATGATCAAGATTGGTAATCGATGGGTACCAGTGGAGCCTAATGATTCATCTCCAGCCCTTTGCGACTTGGGGCAGGTATGGTGTCCACTTGGCCTACACGCCCATGCTCCATGCTGAGCCTTTCGCAGTGGATGAAGGCTATCGGAAGACCTACTTTGATGCGTACCTTCATGAGCAAAGCTGCGCCATGACGGTGAGACCGCAAAACCCTAGATGTCCTTTTGGAAGCTGTCTAATTTTGGATGATTTTAGATGATAGCTTATCTTTGGAGGAAACTTGCATATTGATTCAGTTTGGATATCATCTACTGTAAATGATATGTATGGACATCCGCTGGAAACGCGCAACAGTCATTAAGGACGTGAAAACAAGGGTGGAATTTTGAACCATACTTTGGTAATCATGGTGATCTCCAAAAAATGGAAATCAAATTGGGTTAAAACTTGGAATTACAACACATGACTAAGTAATTACACAGTTTCATATATGTAATTGCCCAGTTGGTTGACTAACACATTTCAACATATATAAAACTGGGTAATTACAAAGTCGACCCGAAGACCTGACCGGCTAAGGTGGACCCCAGTGGATGGCGAAAATGGCAAGGACGGAGCGGCAGAGATGTAGACCAAAAAGGTTGGGATATGACTTATCATGGATACCAAAGTATGAGCAACATCACATTTACGCGCGCGCGCACACACACACACATATATATATATATATGTTAGAGAGACCTTTCTGTACTATTTGACGGCTGAAGATTCCTTCTGAATTTCCTTTAAGTTTAACTTCAAAGGCCATACCCGTAATATTTATTGAAATTGTTATATGTATTTTCTTAAAAAGCTTCAAATTTTAATATATAAATAAAATAGGTATGTAGTATATTAATTTTGTTTATTAAAATTTGGGGCTCCTGAGAAAATAAATCAAATAAATAGAATAGATGTTTATTTTATTTATTTTATTTATTTCTCAGAAGCTTCAAAATTTAATAAATAGAATAAATAAAATAATATTTATTTTCTCAGCCAAATCTTCTCCACACAGACCTCCAAAATGAAATTAATAGAATAAATTAAATAAATATCTATTTTCTCAGCCAAATCTTCTCCACAGAGACCTCCAAAATGAAATCAATAAAAAAAACAAATATATAAGAAAAATGTTTTAAAATATATTTTATTTATTAAAATTTGGAGCTCCTGAGAAAATGAATAAAATAAATAAAAAAAACTATATATATTTATTTTAATTATTAAAATTTAGAGCTCCTGGGAAATTAAATAAAACCAATAAAGTAAATATTTATTTTATTTATTTTATTCATTAAAATTTGGAGCTCCGGAGAAAATAAATAAAATAATTAAAATAAATATTTATATTATTTATTTCATTTATTTTATTCATTTTATTTTTGTTATTTATGTTAATTATTTTATTTAGTTTATTTATTTTATTTTGGGGGTCTGCGTGGAGAACATTTGGCTGAGAAAATAGATATTTAATATTTATTATTGATTTTATTTATTAAATTTTGAAGCTTCTGAGAAAATGAATAAAATAAATAAAAAAAATATTTATTTTATTTATTGTGACCCGCCCATCACCCCAACTTCATTTAACTCTATCCGCTTTCCATCCCTGCTCACTCCTCTCCACACTTTCTGCCCCTAACATTCTTTTCAGACGAGGTATGAGGGTATTGAGCGGAGATGGAACTGTAGAAGGGTGGAGAGGGGGAGAGAAGAGA
>Ga0126342_10012105_pt1 | contig 15405 bp, 14 predicted proteins | sample Cyp1metagenome_FD_92528 | JGI IMG/M metagenome (GOLD analysis project Ga0126342, IMG submission 92528) | Coral microbial communities from Lord Howe Island, Old Settlement Bay, Australia - Cyphastrea 1 metagenome | ecosystem: Host-associated > Invertebrates > Cnidaria > Coral ...
ATGATGGTTAAATGATGGTTAAATGATGGTTAAATGATGGTTAAAATGATGGTTAAATGATGGTTAAATGATGGTTAAATGATGGTTAAATGATGGTTAAATGATGGTTAAATGATGGTTAAATGATGGTTAAATGATGGTCAAATGATGGTCAAATGATGGTTAAATGATGGTTAAATGATGGTTAAATGATGGTTAATAGTGGTTACTAGCTATGAACAAAGGTTAATAGTGGGGATTTCTTAAGTCATAGGGGATCCCCAGGTCACCATGGGCTGAAACATGTTGAAAATCATGGTCATCCATGACGACTGGATGATTTGGGGGGTACCCCCATGACTTAGAACACATCCAGATCTTGTCAGATTGTTGCTGATCTTGAAATGGAATTGTTTGATCTATTTTTTATTTTTGATGAAGGTTTTTTGTTTACACATGCGGGGCGTTTTTTTGTTGGACATGGCGTTTGTTTAGTTAGTTTTAGTTGATGTGTGTTGTTTCAAATTTGGAAATTTGACAATTCAGTCATCAAATGCAGCTGTATAGCTTGGCACAAACAAGAATGGATTGTAAGCAACCATAGTGGGGAAGGTTGACATGACATGATGGTCGACTTGAAATATTAGGATTCATGGGGATTTTTAGGGTTTCGTGTTGTTATCAAAGCGAGTCGTTAGATATACCCAGACCATTAAAGGGCTCCGAAATAAAGCGACATCTGAGACATGTGTAACATTGTTCAACTATATATATATAGATATAGATATAGATATTGCACATAACCTGAGAATCCAGACACTCTATGGTGAAAAGCTGACTTAGAATGAATACCCGACTCTTTAGATAAACTCAGCTGTGGTTCGCGGCTAAGCTGGCTACAGCAAATGCCCGAAAGCCGAGAATTGTACCCATTCGGCCCTCCAATTCCAAGACAAGTTGTGATACCCTCTGGTAAACTAACATAACTGTAGAAAATCACCATTTTTATCCATTTTAGTAACAAATATATACATAAATAGACATATTTTGCATATCTTGTGGAACATCAGACCACAGTAGCCCCAAAAGCCATAGACATAGTGCGTGTCCAGGATGTCACGTTTCCCAGATGTCGATCTGTTCGAAAATTGGAAAGGTCGAAATCGCCATATTAAAAATGGTAGTTCTACGGTAGTTCATTGGTTTTATGGAAGATGTTTTTTTTTTAAATAATTGGAAAGGTAGTGAATCTCTATGGAGGATGTTTTTGCAACCTTTTTGGTTGCTAAAAATCCGCCAATCTTCCAGCCTTTGACCGGCCAGGTGGTGTTTCCCCGGAGACCATCAGGCGGCAGGGACCATAGGAATTCACTGGTGGCAGATATCCCAGACACTGAATCTTATCCTAGTGTTGTTCGATATATAGTAGAGATATAATGACATCAAAAAAAAATATATATATAATATGTTTATATAGTATATATATTTTATATATACATATAATGTTTATACAGTGTATATATATATATACACACTGTTTGTATATGTATATACATACACACTGTTTGTATATGTATATACATACACTGTTTGTATATGTATATACATACACTGTTTGTACCTTATGTGTGAGAACAGATATGTATTGCGATGCCATGTACACGACCAATGGCTTGACTGATAGAAATAATTGGGCTACCCAATTCCAGGCACCCCCCGGACCCTCCAAATCCATGCAAAGTCCCATCCATTTGAAAAGTCCATGCCATGGTTGAAGATGTTGAAACAAACAAAACTGCTTTGTCTCAAACTTGTGCACTGCAAAATTTGATGATGGCCTTTTGGGGGCCTCGCCCATTGACAAACTCCCATATCTATTCACGTGAAATCCCTATGATATAATCACTGCTTGGTGGTTTCAAACATTTTTGAATTTCCATATATTGGGTTTTCAGAGGTGTAGGTATACCACCAACCAGATCATCATTTTGGTTGGTTGAAACATGTTCAAACCCAATTTGGTGATGTTGCCCAGCTGGTTCCAGCTGGTTCCAGCTGGTCCCAGGTCGAATAAACAGCCGGCAATGGTAGCTGCACCGAAGTGATCCTATTCTTGTTGAGCAAATCCCAAGTTTTGTTGGTTCAATCAATCCGTTCACGATCCCCACGGCAGTGTTGATGAATTTTTACAAATCCCCCCCATTTTCGCTAGCAAATTGACCTTCTTTGGTTTGGTTCCTTTTTACAGTTGGAAGCCAATCGTACATAGACCTCTCCGGGCAGTTGAAAAGCGACAGCCTGTGATCTCGTGCTTCCGGTCTGAGCCAAGACGGCACAGCATCACCCCGTCCCCGAAAAGGGGTTCTAGGCCAAAAACGCAGCAGCTGTGACCCGGGGATGATTCCAGGGACTGAGATGCTGAAGGATGGGATAGTATAATTATGTATAATTGACAACCAATGGCACCGGGCAAAAGGCAAGACATGACATTGGCATGACAACACTTCACAATGAGTGGCCCAAACATGAAAACCGTCGCGGCCTCACGTGTGGTTTTCTTGGGTGTCCTGCTACTGTACCATCGCAACGGCATCACAGTGGCCAGGTCGCACCAAAGCAAGAAGGTGTTCAGGTGCGAACAGTTGACTTTGGTTTCAGTCCTGTCGATAAACCCAGAGATTGGTCAAGATTTGAAGAGGACACCATCAATTTATCGGGGTATCCAATTCTTGTATTGCAGGGACTGAACTTCAGGAAACTTCAGGTGCCATTGGAATCCGTACACCCTCAGGAATGCCAAGCCGGTTTTGTTGAGTCCGTACCTTCGCTGAGTCTGAGTTCGGCTCGAGCTTTTTCTCCGCGCCCCATCGCCTCTGTCGCTTCCAATGGCTCTCCGTCGCTTCAACGCAGGTGGCAAGAAGCAGAAGGATCGCTCAAAATCTCTTGGCGCCGGTCGACGGTTGCTGATACCTCCACATACCTCCATCGAGGGATATCATCCCCCCGTGAAATCTAGTAGTAATTCCCGCACAGAAACAAGACACATACACCTTCAAATACTCCAACAATGGAAGAACCACTGTCCCGCATCAGCCCATCACACTTTACCACTTGTTCAAGTGGACATGTCGAAAAGCATAGGAGGCACCCCCAAAAAAAACATATGAAAACATGGGAGATCGTGTTGCATCAGACCCCAGTAGATTGTGGTTATCTCCAATCACTAACTATTCCATTCAAATCCCATTAAATCTGCATCAATCATGAAACATTCCCTAATTGGTTTCACCGGTAACGTGGTAAACCAATGGCTCTGTTAGGAATCGTCATTTTGCCCAGGAGCTGACAGACGAACAGAAACAGGAGATCAAAGAGGCCTTCGATCTCTTCGACACCGATGGCTCAGGTGCGGCAAGTGGCGCGCTGTGAAGGTATATAAAGGAATGGCTAAAGAATGATCATAGTAATGATAGTCGCAAATGATAATGATAATAGTAATGATTATAATTATAGTAGACAATGATAAGGTGAATGATAATGATGACAACGCTGATAGTGATGATGATGATGATGATGATGATGGTGGTGATGATGATGATGATGATGATGATGATAATCACAATAGTAAGGATAGCAAACATGGCAATGATGTGTCTTAAAGGTGCTGTTCTCACTCCCAATTTATCGCCTGCTATTTTAACTTTTTAATTTATTTAAAACAATTTTCTCAACAGTCCTCGCCCAACACAACTTGGGGCACCCCCTTTTTAAGCTGTGCACGGAAGCTGCTGGGAGCCCAATGTGCTCTTGTGAAAAAGATACATACTAATCCTAATGATATAAAATGGTAATGAAGACACACAGATAACAATAGTAATAACAATAATATAACAATAATAATACTGTAACAATATAACAATAATGCGAGTGATCACAAATAGCGAATAACAATAGTAATTACTGATAATAGTAATAATAATAATCATAATAATCAATCATTATCATAATCATACTATTATCATAGTAAACTAGTACAATAGACTATCCAATTATAACATAAATTATAATAACTAGAATTTGTATTATGATTATCATAATAGTGCTATCATCATCATGAACTAGTGAATGTGTTATGATTACTATTATACATTATTATTAACTTTATTCATAACTAGTTTCATAAACTATGATATTATCACCATGATATATAACTAACCATGTATTTTAGTGATATATTTTAGTGATATATCACCATGTATCAATCTGTATCACCAAGTATCGTCACGAATCATCAGTCGATGGTCGTCCACGAAAAACCAACCAGGTGAGATCGACTCCAAGGAACTGAAGGTGGCCATGCGTGCCCTGGGCTTCGAACCAAAGAAGGCGTGGTGCGCTGATGTGGCGCTCATGATTGGCTGGTTAATAGGATTGATATATGATTAGTATGATTTTTTGGCAGGTTTTGATTACCAAGCTGGTTTATCTCAAGTTGGTTTATAATGCATGAACTGAAGTTGGCTTGTCTGAAATTTAGAATCCAATTTGGTTGATTATGGCGTTTCCTCATGAAAATGACACAGAATTTATGACGCGGGGAAGAGAGCCCCATTCTCAGATGAGCACAGGAAGAGATTCAAAAGATGATCAGCGATGTGGACGACGATGGAAGTGGCACCATTGGCTACGAAGAGTTGCTCGGTTTTCATCGTTTTCCCACCCCCTTGGATCCCCTGAGAAGATTGATACCCAACTCACAAATCATACATGACTCAGATTCTTTGGGATTTTTGGGGATGGGTTGAACGCATCAATCAGCATTGAATCTGAGTAGATACAGTAATACAATCAGATTCAACAGCCATAGATCTATCAGATAACACGTGTAATTCAATCTGATTCGAATATTTCGTGTGTGTAAGTGGTATCAATCATCAATCAACATATGCATCTTGATCAGCCAGGTTCCTGAAGATGATGACCCACAAAATCCTGAACCGCGACCCGAAAGATGAGATTTTGAAGGCTTTCCGGCTCTTTGATGATGATGAGACTGGCAAGATCTCCTTCAAGAACCTCAAGCGTGTTGCAAAGGCCGGTGCCACGGTGCCACGCGATTTCCCGTTGTCCCATGTCCCGTTGTTTCGCCAGGAAAGGTGTGGATATGTTAAGAATCTAGCGATTCGAAAGATTCTAAAGTCATCTAAAGTCATCTGTGGCTTCAAATATATTCAAATATGACATTGGAATACTGAGTTGCAAAGGATGAGGTCCAGACGGCACATCTTTGGTCGGCCAAACCCCAGACTAGGAGCTTGGCGAGCGCATGACTGACGAGGTCGGCATGGGTCGGCAAAGCCGATGTGCACAGGGGGATCATACATGATCATATGCCAGGATACTGGTTGGTGGTTTGGAACATGAATTTCATTTTTCCATATATTGGGAAGAATCATCCCAACTGACTAATATTTTTCAGTGATTGAAATCGATTGAAATGTTCTGCGGAACTTGAGTTGGCATCTTTGAGGATGAAATCATGCACCGTTTGCGAGTTTCCAGAGCCAAAATTATCCAGAGACTGCCCTGCCCATATTTTCAATGGGAAACCCAAGTGGTGAAACTGGGTACGCTGACGTCAGAAACCTCCACATCCCCATGATGCTCCATTTTCTGGGTAAATCCCCAATGGAATCTTCATTTCACCTTGTATTCATCATGTTCCAGTTTAAACAGTATAAAACAGTGACAGTCCCCCATGCTTGTCGACGAAATCCACAAGAATCCGCCATTTTTGTGGATTATGTACAATATATCTAGTGAAATCTATTATACACAGCATTTGACTATCTCTATGACTATCTATATGTAGAATAATGGAAACAATATATATATATACACATATACACAATTATACATATATATATATACATGGTGAAATCCAGCAAAAACCTGCCATGAACTAACCGGCGGGAAACCAGGAGCTCCAAGAGATGATCGATGAGGCGGACCGCGACGGAGATGGTGAGGTGCTTTGCGCGACGGTCTGGTGATGTTTTTTGTTTAAAGCAACCCCCAGTTGTGGATAGATAGTCATCATTATAGATATATATATATAGATATATGGCTATGGATCAATACCTATACATACCATTTTAAGGGGGATGAACATCCATAAATCCCAGCTATTTTGATGTGAACAGAAGGGGTACATGGTTTTGACACACTGCCATATGGGTGTATAATATATATATGTATGTATATGTATGTAATCATGGTTATGTAGAAAACCACTTGTATAGATATAGATAGTCATCATTACACTGTCTATAAACCAGTTGTAAACCATTTGTTCATCAGCATTTTGTTCTATAGTGAATGTCTAGGCAAATGATGATAGATAGGGATAGATAGATCTAACCTCCCTATGCTATGATAGATAGAAAGCCCTGTGTTAATCACCATATCTATCATCATGACAATATGGATGATTTTGGATGATGTGTTCCCGCCATCTTTTTGGGCTTGGAGATCGGGATGAACATTAAGATTTAACAGCTATTTTGAGCAGGATATGTGGCCATATATACAGTGTGTATGTATATATTATATACATATATATATATAGATAGATAGATAATATGTGGTTGTACAATGATTCCATATACCCCAACCTTGAAAAGAACGCTGTTTTTGTTGGTGATGAATTAGAAGTCAGTGTTTTTGGATGGAAAATGATCGGCCCCGTGGCGGTGACTCTTCAGAGCTTACAAGGCTGAATCAACCCATAGTTGATATAAAAAATCAATCAACTATAGTAACTATATTTGAAACCACCAACTATGATGAAAACTTTCTGGGTTTCAAATATCGTTGATCTTCCCCTTGTTTCAGGGGATGATCTCAGTTAACTCCACCCTTCTGTGCGTGGTTACCGTAGGTGAACGAAGAGGAGTTCCTGCGTATCATGAAGAAGACAAACCTTTTCTGAAAGCACTTAGAAACTGCAGAAACGCGAAGGTTCACAACTGACACAAAAGTAGCTCTGCCAGGCTGGAGTTCGATGAACTTATCATCAATTACATCAGAAATTATTGAAAAACGACCAGAAAATGGGGTTCTCCAAAAATAAATGGTGTATCCCGAAAATCCTGAGCGTTCTCCCAACTTTCAATTATGTACCCCACTAGACCTGCGTTTTCTTGGAGACCCAAGCACATGGACCTGGGTAGATGTGCAGTGCTGTTGTTTCGCGTGGCTGGTAGATGTCCTCGGGTGCGGATCAGTCGATTGACTACCTTGGTTACCGTTCTTTGATGGGAATCTACTAAAAATGTCACGCGAAATGCTGGTGAAATCTCGAAATTCAGATTCTCTGACATCTTCAACTTCCAGGTCGTTGTTTTTTTTTTACAGTAGGCACCTGCGCTGCTGCCTCTCATCCGCAACCAATGGAATTGCTCGTGCACGACAGTTGATGCTTACAAGCTCTGACAGCTGGCAAATCATGTGAGATCCAATCGAAACAAACAGAATTACAGTGAATGGTCACATGTCGTCGCTCTACCGTGGAAATAAATATGTTGACATTGTATAGTCACATACTCTTATCACTTGACCTTCAATACCAACTAAGGCATTTGTGAATTCTGGTTTCAGCATGAGAGTTGTTGGATACATCATATATATATAATATACATATACATGTATATATATATATACATATCATATACATGTTGCATGTGGATTATGTATACAGCAGCATAGTAATCATAGCAACCATAGCAATCATAGCAATTCATAGCAATCATAGCAATTGGTTATTGAGAGAAACAATTCTGGAAAGTCCATGTATCGGTGTTACTGAACTCGGTGCCCTGCATCTAAGCTTTGCGTTTGCATCTCTATTGAAAATAACATCATCATTGTAGTCAGGACCCCTTACCCCCTGGTAAACTAACATAGCTATGGAAAATCACCATTTTTAATGGGAAAATCAACTATAAATGGCCATGTTCAATAGCTATGTTAAATTACCAGAGGGTACCCTGGCCCTTACCATCAGATTCAGCATCCTTTCCTTACCAAGTTGGGTGAATTCTTGTGGTGCCACGCCGTCGCGAGCTGCCAAATGTACATCTGGAGACGTGACGTGACGAGACGTGTCCTCTGGTCTCTCCATTTCCCGACTGTCCCTGGCCTGGAAAAGTTTGTGCCCTGAGGATGGTTGAGGCAGATGCAAAAAAACACCATTTTTCAGTGAAGTGACAGGATCGTCTCCAAGATATCACTTTGAGGAAGGGATATGAGGGCTGAAACAGCGCAAAGTTCTAGCATTGGTAAATTTCACACTCAAATAAGGATGAACATCACCATGGATATTGTTATTCTATCACTGACACATCATAACTTCATAACACTCCGAAACTGGTTGGAAATCATTCTGGAAGGGGCCCAACTGCTAAGCAGCTGCAACGGTCAAGCAGGTGTTTGTACACACAGAACTTAGGTACTCAATTGTTCTCTCATCCATGTCCCATTGTTTATGAAAAACTCAGGAAATGATCTTGATATGTTTGTTTCACTTGGTTAAAAAGAAAGGTCGCAACATGTTTTACATGAATAGCACCCAAATAGCACCCAAAAAAAGATGCAGCTATTTTTCGTAAAATCACAAAATATCAGGCGTAAAGAATCCAATGGGACAATGATTATCATACGTTGTACGTATATTATCACGGGATATTAATATTGATGAATTATCAATATGTGATATTAATCATATAATTATCCGATTATGAAAATATCTGATTATAAATTATATCCCATTAAAATCCATTAAATATTTATAATCATAATGGGATAATTTAATAGTTATTATTATCCCAAAGATTTTTTCCATGTCATTCCTTCGCCCTTCAGGCCGAGTCACCGGAGGACTTGCTGGGCGTCTCGTAGGGCACTCGGCGGCCCCGCGAACGACGAGAAATCCGCGAAGTTTTCACGAAGGATGTCATGTTGAAGTTTTATACCCAGCGGGTATATATGTTTGTATACATATACAATAGACAGTGTATATACATATATATATGTATCATATTATATATATATATATGATTATATATATACACATACGCTATATATACATACGCTATATATACATACACATGTGTATATCATGGTGTAGAAACGCTTGGGTTTTATACCGGATGTTTAATGGTTTTATCATGAAATTACTGTATAATGATGTATATATGATAGACATGATATTTCATCGATTTATTGTACTAAAAACTTGGGCATGCCCCAGGGCACGAGCTTCGCCTCCATCAGGCGTTGGGGTGGTTTCGATGGTGATGGCACGCCATGAAAAATAGGAACTTTATCCCATGGATTTAATGAAATTGTACTGGTGAAACACGCGATTCCTAGTAGATGATAATGCCTAATATGTCAAGGGTCGCACACGACCATGTGCGACCCCCGAACTAATCACGAAGCAACAGAGGTTTAGCACTGCTCAAATTGCCAAAAAATGTTCAGAGTCATTCTCTTTCAATAACTCTTCAGGATTTTTTGTCGCCAGTGAGCCTCGAGAAATTACTTGATGCCCAGAACTTGACCATGCTCCTGGGATATCCTGAGGTCCTGGGGTGTTGCGATTTCGCCCCAGTTCCGTAGTTTCACAAAATCATTGAAGATACATCGATATATACGTGTCTAGCATAACCAGACATGTGTCTGTAAATTTTGCTTGATGTTGGGTATGGATGTGTGTTGCAGTGTTCAAAGAACTGAGAGAAAGGGGATCAAGACCTTATTTGCATCCAAGTACAGTAGCGTAAAGAAAAGCCAAACAGAAACAAAGGATAACAAAGAGTTGCCATGTTCAAACAACACTGCAAAATGTGGGAATGTGGGCCTCCACAACGTGCCACCCTCCTCCCAGCATCAGGTTTCTCAAAGTTTGCATGATTTCTAGACAGCCAGAAACTGCCTGCACATGTGCCATGGTCAAGACTTGGGCAAATCGCCAATATCAGAGGCTGGTCATCAGTCCATGAATAAGGATTTTTATGTATCATCAATCAACAACTCTCATCCTGTTATGAGTGACTTAAGAGCCACAAAAGCCAGTGTTCCTTGCACCACAGCAAATTACATCCCCCTTTAAAATATCCGTTTGAAATTGACACCTGGGTGTTGTCCCATGGCAGGGCACATAAACTTCCCATGGCAGTTCCTGGGATGATATTTTTTGGTGCTGCAGAGTGATAGAGATGATTGGTACTTTATAAAGGGTCAAACAACAAAATAGTGGCATACTTTCTTACTGTAGACAATGTTTGCTTTGCAGTCTGCAGTTCCAAGGCTCTGCATTAGATTGTTTGATGAGGTGAGATGAAATGAATTGAAAATGAGATGAGGTGAGATGAAATGAGATGAGCAAAGATTAGGTGAGATAGATTCAGATAGATTCCATTTCTTCGACGGTGTTTCTTGTGATCCATGTTGGCTCGTCCTATCGATGCATAAGGCCCAGTAGCGCAGGAGACCTGAGGTAAGCCCCATGAGACTTAAAGCTCCTGCAGACCGAAAAAATGTTATTTGATTTTCAGTAGGAGCTGTGAAGGCATTGCCTGTCAGTCTCATCTGCAGCCGACGATTCAAAGTCGCAGCGTGACGTTGGGAATCATTGTTTTCAAGGAACGTACAAAACACGACCGAGCGTACGAAAAGTGAAAACGTCTTTTTAGCCATGTTGAACCGGTCTAACCGTTGATCACTTCAACGTAAATGCCAAGAAGAAACACATATTCATCTAAATGATGCATAGTAACTCACTCGAACCCATATTAAAAAAATAAGTTGATTAGATCTGGATCCGGTGAGTTTAGATAAGGGTCTTTGGCAATCATTGTTACATTGTTGCTGCATGTTGCTGCCCAGAAAATCCGTGAGGTTGGGTGAGATGTTCGGTGACGTGAAGTGAAATGAGGTAAGGTGAGCTGCGCTGAAGTGAGATGATGAGGTGAGATGAAGCGAGATCAGATTACAGTAAATGAGCTGAGATGAATTCAGATTAGGCGATATAAAGTAAAATGAGGCGAGATGGGCTGAGATGAGGAGTGATCAACTAAGATGAGGTGAATTGAACTGAGATGAGTTGGGATGAGTTGAGACGAAGTGAGATGAGGTGATATGACATATGAGTCATATGAGCTCAAATGAGGTGTTAGAAGAGGCGAAGGTAGATGAGGTGAGATAAAATGAGATGAAGATGGATGATATAGATGAGGTGACATGGACTGATACGAACTGAAATGAGCTGACGTAAAGTAAGATGAAGCATGATGAAGCACGCTGAGGTGATATGAAGTGAAGTGAGGTGGGGCGAGCTGAGATGAACCGAGATGTTGTTTGTTGGAGATGAAGTGAGATGAGATGAGATGAATGATTTTCCCTCTTGTAAGCTCTGGCTGTCACAAACGGAGAAAAGCCGTTGACAGTTAAAGGGCGGCGCTAACAAGGAACACATACCTGACCCCATTGAATTTAACCTTATTATCTCACCTGGCTTACAGTGGCTTACAGCTGTGCAGTAATTTCCATATAGCCAGCAGAAGTTGCTTTCAGATATGGGCAATCATCTTTACTACGTAGACATGAGTACCTAGACTTTCTTGTCAATACATCATCGATGAAACATACTACATAGTTGCAGTCTGGGTGAGCTGGTCAGTGGTGACCTCACAATTTTTTTCCGCGTACGTCAACAACCTGGCTTCAACAGCATCAAGACTTTGGGGCCGCAATCTGTGGAGGAGCTAGGTGTGGCTAAGTTCTACTTGGTGCCTGGCCATTCACTGACAAAGCTCAGCCGCTGCCCTCCATACTGAAGCCATCAAGGCGCTGAGGCGCCCACCCGCTGCCAAAACGCAACTTCCTCGTTCGACCATGGGGCACGCAACGGCCTGAAGCGACGCCAGCCGAGAGGCCTCAGAAGCCGACCAGCTGCGGCACGAAGCCGGCCCTGGGGCCTAGGATGTTCTTGCCGAACGGGTCAGCATTGTTGCGCAAGGACGGACAGTGTAACCCAGACGGCTCTACTGCTGCAGTTGCCTGTGAGGTTCCAGAACACGCTTGAATTGCATGTTTCGACGCGCAATTAAATTTTCGCTCCACTTCCACGGTTTGTTTTGGTGAAGCGCTGTCAGCTGTGCCATTGGGTTGCGGAATTGAGGACGAAAGGGGGCCTCAGCGGCATCTTGTTGTCCATGCGTTGGATGAGCACCCAAGGCGTGAAGAAGCGCCTAAAGAGTTCCTTCCGCTGGTTGCAATGTCGCGTCCGGAACTTGGTTTGGGTCTATAAGATGGCATGGCAAAAGTCCAGTAGAGGGGAGCCATCTTGCTTCGGTGGCGAGGTTGCAGATGTTTTATTGTGACAGCTGCGGGCTATGTGATCAACCTAACAGCAAAGTATTTTGCCGCAGGTTAGATTTTGATCATCAGTTTTTTCATGGGTTGACTGACAATGTTGGAATAGCCTACAAGGAGACTATTGAGTTCATTTGGTTTTGACACATCCAAGACAATGAACACAAAAACCAACAAAATGAAACTGCGCACATTGCACCAATGGACCCGGTCGTTGCACCATTTTTTCGGTGGCCAGTAATTTTGAGGAGTCTTACCCCTAAATATACTCCCCATGCGGCCCCTAAAATGAATACAACCAATAGTCAACCAGAGTTTCTGGCGGAGAATATTTAATGGAAGGGGAAAGGGTCTAATTTGGAACCATGTTTCATCAAATATGGGACCAACCATTCTGTCCAAAGGTCGGTGGCAAGAGCTGGATAATGAGGCCCTCGACACACATGAGCGTTTGTAGCAAATGCTGCACATGCCATGCCTAAGATTTCATGGTAACAGTAACATCAAAAATCCAAAATTGTTTCTTGAAAAAATTGCCACTTCGCAGAATGTTTTGTTCCAGTACCACCCAGTTCCCCCGTGAAAGCGTTGTCTTGATTATTATGAACACATGTCATTTACACAGACATCAGCACAAACTTGGCCCCGCGCCATCGCCCGTGGGAGGCCACCTTGCTGCGTGTGGACAGCGGTGACCAGTTGGTCGACCAATTTGCGTCGCCGCGAGATTCACGTGGAGAGGTTGCCTCCAAAGCGTTGTTAGCTGTGGAATCCAAGGTGATTTTGGGGCTGGAACGGGATGGGATTGCGTGGCCGTTCATTTTTTCTTGGGTAAAACGAACACAAAAAATATCTGTATGTTTGCTGCGTTTATATGTTGGTTGATTATTTTTTTGTTTCATGAGACGAAACATCATTGATCCATGTCGCAGGAGCACCATGAGAAGCGATGTTCACAGGCAGGAATGGTAAGAAATGGTGGGTCACCCAGGAAGGGTAGGAACATGTAGCAAAAAGATGCAAAAAGTTAGTTAGAGGAATATTTGTAAACTATAATAAATAGTCTTTTTAACATGTGTATGATATTGGACTTAGTGGTCCAACACTGGTGGTTTGTCCAAAGCCATCCATTACTGTGGCCAAAAGCGGGCTTAGCGGGTGTTACGGTTTGATCCTGGGGAAAGATGACATAGTTTGGCGCTCTGATTTGTGTAAGCAGGGTGAAATTCAACGCAATTTCATGCAGTTTATCTACGTTTAGTTGGATTGTTTGGACCCCCTTGGCATGGCGTCCTTGTTTAGGCAGTTCTGTTTTCAAGGTGATTTGGCATATAAGGTGTAGCTCAGTGTTGATCATTTGTAGCCAATCTCCCGCATGGCGTAGCTATATTTGGCTAGATTTGGCTGCATTTTCCATGTGACCATCTTTGTGAATTGATCGCTGACGTCGATTGACGTCGCTTGCAGACACACCCCCCAAGTTGCCGTTTATCATCTCCACGTATATACACTTTCTTCCTCGATTTCTTCGTGAAAAATCATGTCCAATCCATCGGTCTTGTTTGTTTCAAGCCGTTTGTTGGTCGATGCTCCCACATTCTTGGCGGCGTAGCTCTGATGGTTTTGGGATTCCCATGGACTCCCCCAACTCTTGGTGAGTGATTGTCTCTATCTGGATAAATTATATTAGAGGGACCTCACTGGGCAAATCACCATGATGATTGTCAAAAAGTCGGAATCATATTTTAAAAAGGCTCACAGTATCTCTATTTGGGAGTTGATCTATTTGTGTCCTTGGAGGGATTGAAATATGAGATTGCTTAAAGTGTTTTTTCGGCTGAAGAAATGGCAAAACAAATCATTTCTGGCTTTGCGAGATGGAATTTTCAGACAGATTTTCCGCGAAAATTCCGCGACGGTAGTGGCGAAAGTAAAGCTGTCTCGGAAACTCTAGCAAGAAAGCGGGTTACTGTACCATTCCATGCAGTCCGACTACTTGGTCACCGTTTCCATTGGTGCCATTTCCATGCAATCTTAAGATCCCCATATGGCCTCCATTAATCTCCATGTTTGGTCAGTTCACCCCCATCATTTATGACTTTGAATTAGCATTTTGGCTCATTAAAATCAGTTAAAATATGTTAAAATCAACACGTTGATCATTTTTTGGTTGGTTAGGCCTCATCAAGATACAGTTTTGATGGCGAAATCCTGCGCCCGTTGAGGGATGTGGTTTCTCACTAGGCTTTCGCCAGGCACGGCGCCGACGCCGCACCTGGCACTCTCGTCGTCGGAGTCGGCGCTGCCGCTCCTTGTCGCTGGCCAAGGCGCCACTGAAGGCGCGAAGCCCATCGAATCTGGCTTTTAAAGATGGTGCTAGGTAGTAAACATATGACAAAAACATGGCAAGATGTAGTGTCGTTGTCAGTTATTAGTTTTAGTACGTGATTGTGATCAATGGTAATAAACACTTATCGTGAGAATTGAGAATTGATAATGAATTAGCTATCATAGTTGATAGTTAACCCCCATTTGATTGTATGAATAGTTAATCAATCAAATGGGTGGTCCTTAGTCCTGAGCTTGGAAACTGAGAAAAACATTATTGAAAACTGCCATGTGCGGGTTGGAAGATATGGCCATTTGAACAGGGAAAGCGATGGTTTTAATTTATCTAATTTCAAGAAGAATGAAAAGCATGTTTTCTGATGATTCAGCATGGGTAGGTACATATGACACTTTCTATGGGTACGGTACGGTGGGTACGGTGGGTACGGTACGGTGGGTACGGTGGGTACGGTACGGTGGGTACGCTGGGTACGGTACGGGAGGTACGGTGGGTACGGTACGATGGTACGGTGGGTACGGTACGGTGGGTACGGGTGCGTACCTGTGGGTACGGTGGGTGCGTACCTGCACCCACCGCACCGTACCCACGGTACCCACCGTACCGTACCACCCACCGTACCGTACCCACTGTACCCACTG
>Ga0126342_10012106_pt1 | contig 15405 bp, 14 predicted proteins | sample Cyp1metagenome_FD_92528 | JGI IMG/M metagenome (GOLD analysis project Ga0126342, IMG submission 92528) | Coral microbial communities from Lord Howe Island, Old Settlement Bay, Australia - Cyphastrea 1 metagenome | ecosystem: Host-associated > Invertebrates > Cnidaria > Coral ...
CCTTTCTACTTCTACTATTCTACTTTTTCTTTTCTTCAGTCATGTGTTTTTGCTGCTCTACTTCCTGCTCCTTTGCTTCTTTGCTTCCTGTCTTTACTGTCTCTTTGTTTTTCATGTTCTTTTTCTTTATTATGTTCTGTTTGTATCCTAAATGAAACCCTAGAGAGACCCTAGGGTCCTAGGTGAAACCCAAACAAACCTTAAAGAAAACCTGATAAGAAACCCTACATGAAGCCCTAAATGAACCCTAAAGAAACCATAAATGAAGCCTAAAAAAACATAAATTAATCCTAAAGAAACCATAATGAAACCCTAAAGAAACTTTAAATGACACCCTAAATGACATCCCAAAGAAACCCTAAACGACACTCTGACAAAGAACCAACTGAAACCTTAACGGACACCTTAGCTGAAACCCTAAATTTACACCCTAAAGAAACCCTAAAGAAAAAGCCTAAATTGAAACCCTAAATGAAACCCTAAAGAAACCCTAAAGAACCCCTAAACGACACCCCTAAATGAAATCCTAAAGGAGCCTTAAAGGAACCCACTTGAACGTTTAGAAATTGTGAAAAGAAATCCTGATAAGAAACACTGGAATCAAACCCTAAAGAAAGCTTAAATGAACTCCTGAATGAAACTGAAATTGAAACCCTAAATTGAAACCCTAAAGGAACCTTAAATGAAACCCTAAAGAAACCCTAAATGATACCCTAAATGAAACCCTAGAGAAGCCCTAAAGAAACTCTAAATGAAACCCTAAAGAAACCTGAAATGAGAGCCTAAATGAAACCCAAACTGAAACCCTAAAGAAACCCCAAATGAGACCCTAAAGAAGCCCTAAAGAAACCCATTTGAACGTTTAGAGCTCCTGATAAGAAATTCCGATAAGAGACCCTACATGAAACCGGAAAAAACAAACTAAATGAAACACTAAAGAAAACCTAGCCCTAAAGAAACCCTAAATGAAACCGTAAAGAAACCCTAAATGAAACTCTAAATGAAACCCCAAAGAAATCCTAAATGAAATTCTAAATAAAACCCTAAAGGAAGCCCTAAATAAAACCCTAAATGAAACCTTAAATGGCACCCTAAATGGAAGCCTAAAGAACCTTCAAGAGACCCACATGAACGTTTGAAGTACCAAACCGTAGCAAATACCATGCAAATGAGAGGTTGAAATGCCAAAATGTGACAAATACCATGCAAAATGAAAGGCGAACATGGCCAAATGTAGCAAATACCAGGCAAAATGACAGGTTCTAGTTCCAAACTGTTGCAAATACAAGGCAAATGGTACCAGGAAAGAAAGCCAAATAAAAATCCAAAACCTGAGGCAAAAAAATACCAAAAACTATTCTACACCAATACAGAATAGGGGCTCTTTAATCTCTAGACCATTTGAAACACACGAAGAGATGGATGTTGTCGGTGAAGAATATCCCGAACTCTTATTGGCTTCTGGTAATCGAGCATAGCTATGGAAAAATCATATTTTTTCAGTTCGGTAAATCGGTAAATCATAGATCACGAAAGGTAGCTCCAGAGGGGCTACCTTGAGTTTTACTTTACGAAGTAAAGGGGAGGGCGGCCAGCCCCGTCACCTGATTATTCAGGAGATTGCTAGTCATTTTAGTACCCCCCCCCACCCCTCCCCTCCACGCCTCCCACGCACCCTAAGAGCAGACTCAAAACATTGTAATTTACAGTATTTTTGTTCTTTTTTTTGTTATATGGTGAAACATCCGTAAATACCAGTGTTTTTGCTAGGTGCTGGCCAAAAACCACTGTAAATACCGTGCTTTTTGCTACCAGAGGCAAAAAACATCGTAAATACCGTGGTTTTGGGCTTCCGATCCACCCAACACATTGGTATTTACGGTGTTTTTTGCTCCGAGAGTTCCAAAAACGTGTGAAAACACTACCTATTTGACGATTTTCGGCCACTACGGAACCGAGACAAAAAGCTGCAGGGGTAACACCAACACCAACCCCAACAGCACCACCACCTCTACTCTACCACCACCATGAACAACAACAAGAAGAAGAAGAAGAAGAACAAGAACAAGAACAACAACAACAACAAGAACAAGAACAAGAACAAGAACAACAACAAGAACAAGAACAAGAACAAGAACAAGAAGAAGAAGAAGAAGAACAAGAAGAACAAGAAGAACAAGAAGAACAAGAAGAACAAGAAGAACAAGAAGAACAAGAAGAACAAGAATAACAAGAATAACAAGAACAGCAACAGCAAGAACAACAGCAACAGCAAGAACAACAAGAACAACACCAACAACAAGAACAACACCAAGAACAACACCAACAACAACAACAACACCAACACCAACAACAACAACAACAGCAACAACAACAACAACAACAACAGCAACAACAACAACAGCAGCAACAGCAACAACAACAACAACAGCAACCAGAACAACAACAACAACAACAGCTGCAGGGGTAATACCAACACGACCACCAAGACCCACATCAACAGCAACAACAACAACAGCAACAACAATAACAACAATTACAACAAGAACAACACCAACAACACCACCAACAATAACAACAACAACAACAATAACAACAACACCACCAACAATAACAACAACAACAACAACAACAACAGCTGCAGGGGTAATACCAACACGACCACCAAGACCCACATCAACAGCAACAACAACAACAGCAACAACAATAACAACAATAACAACGAGAACAACACCAACAACACCACCACCAACAACAACAACAACAGCAACAACAACAACAACAACCACAACAACAAGAACAACAACAACAACGACAACAATAAACACAAGACCCACACCAACATCAACAACAACAACAAGAACCATAATAAGAACAACAACCAGAACTACAATAACAACAACCACGATGACGACAACAACAACAACGACGACGACGACAACAACGACAACAACAACAACGACAACGACCAGAACGACAACAACAAGAATAAGAACACGAACAAGAACAACTGCGGGTGCGAAGGACCAGTTCTTTTCTTCGCTAATGGCTCATGAGCAACTGGTGTGTGTGTGTGTGCCAGTGCATACTGCGCGCAGCCTCGGGATCGAAATTTTCGCGCACATAGTCGAGCCAGCCGGCCCGTCAACATGTTTTTTTTCCCTTGCCCTCTCCCCTTCATTTCTTCTTCGGTTCCTTTCTTGCTGACCTATCTTTCGTGTTCCCCCTCTTAAGTCTAAATAGACAAATGTTCATCAACTTTCCATAGCAAGCTCTTGTTGGTGTTGTTAATAACCAACTCTTGGGTATATAACATGATGTTACAACAAAACATAACATAACATCATAGAATATAACATAACATAATATAAGAATATAATAAACTATAACATAATTTGATATAATACAATTTAAAACAATATGATATAATATAATTTAATTTAAAACAACATCATATAATATGATGTAGTATAACATAACATAATATAAAATCATATGATGCGACAAACTATAATATACAATCATATGATATAACATAATATAACATAATATCATATCATGTCATATAATATAATATAATATAATATAAAATAATATAATGTAATGTAATGTAATATAACATAGTATATAATATATATATAACAATAATAATAATACTAATAATAATAAGTAATAAATAATAATAATTATATCCTTTCATATATGTATGTACAACCCAAGTTTCCTTTTCTTCATATTGGGTTTCCCTTGGCCACTGAGCTCTCGAGGAATAGGCTGCGCTGCCACCACTACCGCGCCGGAGCCGGAGCCTCCCGAGCCCTGCGACGGCAGCGTGGCCAGGTGGTCGAAACGAAAGACAGACGCTTGGAGCGCGCTGACCGGTGACCGCTGGTGGTTTGGGAGGGGAAAACCATGGGTAAAACCCCAAGAATACTGGTGGTTTTATGATGGTTTTTATGGTACTGAACCATAAAAAAGTAACCAACCATAGTTGTGTGTTTTCTTTGATTGAAACAACAAGAATCGGGGGTTTGGAATCCTTGGAAACAACAGTTAACTGATGTGACCGATGTGTATCATTATTTATCGGGGTAGATACAGATAACATGAATACATGCAGGAACACTGCAAGTTGAGAAACTTGATCAGATCACACACAGATTCATTATTATCATTACTTGATGATCCACTAAAACACAGGATATGATCCACAAAATGTATCAGCATACCTCATTCTTGGAGTGAATACCAGTTTTAAAATTCAGAAAGGTGGGTTACACCTGCCACTTTTTAAGTGACATTCTCATGGCAGCTAGCTGCCACCCGACATAAAAGGACGTACTTAGGACTGGTGCTGTCGACATAAAGGTGTCGCCTGCAGTCCTCCACGAACCATGCCATACAACTGCCACGAACGGCCTCTGGAAATTTGGTCGCTGGGAAAGAAACTTTGGTGCTGTCAGAACTACCAGGCAGGAATCTGTGGGGCACAACCTCAGGTTAAAACATGACCGGGCTACGATGTTTTTTTGGGCCTTTGGGATTTACACCTGGGAAAAGGGTAGTTGTTCATAATGTCATAGTTCATGTGTCTCTTTTCATGGGGTTCTCGGTTCATTTACCCGCTATTATACTTCATTATACCTCTTATCTTATGGGGTTCTCTTATACCTGGCACTGCCTGGCACGAAAAGAATCCCGACGAGGTCGGGGGATCACCCTCATGCATCTCCCTGTTTGTTTCAGGTTTATGAATTTGACACCAGCCAGCAAAAAAAATAATAGAATGAGGATGAATGAGGTGTGGATGACTTTTGGTTGTTCCATGGTGTGTGAAAATAGTTGGATTATGCAATCCCAGTGAGTTTCGTTGGTGAATATAGCTGTATTTTTGCATCCTTGAATGGGATAATCCCAGCTGGTGGCCTTATGAATTATGATTGCTATAACGGGCTTGAACACAAATCAGTTGCCCCTACAGTACATTCCATCAAGTTCAACCCCACTATCTTGAGTTGAGCAATGTATTCTTTTCAGGTTGAGTACACAAAATTCCAATGGTTTATTACAGTAATGTGTTTTTCCTATATAAACAAATGCCATGTGGGGAAAAATGAGGCCCCAACCATACATTGAACACATAGAACATTGGACAGGCCCTTAGGATCCGGTCCTAAAGAGGATCTCTTGGGATCCCTGATGTGGCGAGCGTCGATGTCTGACGAAATGCAACATAGGAGATCTGCCAATCTGAAGGCTGCCAAATCTTAAGTGTTTTGCAGTTTTTTTTTCCAGATGTTTCCAGATAAAAAGCAACGTGCCAATTCTTGCTCTGTGCTAGGTGGGCTGTCCGCGTTATCACGTGACTACCGTGTCTACTCTTCCCTTCGATTGTGATGCCGGCGATGCGGCTGCTTTTTGTTTCGTGTATGGGTATGGGTGTATCAATGGTCCCCAAAATAACTGGGTGATTTTTTTTTGAATCGTATGTTTGGCCACAAAGCTAAACAATGACATTTATGGGCGTCCACGGCTTCCACTGTTCTGGAGTAGCTATATTGCAATGGGTCAGCCATGCCTTGGAGTGCATGCAACAATTTTCAATAACTTGTTAAACAGTTGTGTCTCAAAGTTGGAACGTCAACATTCCATGGTTTCGCCCTTTTCACTTTTAACCCATCATTTTCCCCAGAAGATGCAGTTGGGCGCCTGAGGAGCTCATTTCTTGCACGGATGGTCGATTGCCAAGAAGGCCAGTGGTCTATTTTTGGCTCCGGGCATCACCTGTTGGACATTTGAACCAAAGCTGGGATCATTGAATACACGGTTTGAGGACTGGAAGTATGGCATGGTATGGCTATATAGAGCTACAAGTGCATACTTCAAAAATACAGGTGTAGTCGGTATAGTCTCAAGGTATCTATCATCTCGGTATCCATTATGAGGGTTGGCTTTTTGGTTGGTGATGTAATTCTCCCCTTCAACCTTTGTTACCCCGTTTTGAAGCCAATCCTGAAGCCGCTTGATAGCATCGAATGTATATTAGATTCAATTTAAATCCAAATATATAAATGGAATAGTGAATTAATGATATTTCAGTTACCCATTGTATATTACATCACCCATTCTTTATTACCATTAGTCTAGCAGGGCTGCCAAACTCTCTTCGCTGGATGCTGGATGTTCATTCCCATGGTCCCATGGTCATGGGGTCACCAATCCATGTTCATACGGATATAATATATATATATATATAATTATATATATATTATATATATTGTATATATATATTATATATTATATATATATATATATATATTATATGTATATATATAATATTATATATATATTATATATCCATGATGAGGAATCCCATTCATGATGATTGGATGGCCATACTACCGTGTATATATATAATGTATATATGTATACTAATATGTTAATGATTTATATCCCACCTACATTAAATATATCACAGGAAGCATTCTATGGAATATTCCAATTGTACCATGATATCCATACGTTTTATTACATTAAATCTCATGTTTGATGGTTCAACCACAATTTTTTTTTTCAGCCAGGCTTTCTGCTGCGCAGAGTTCCATGTGGGTTGCGTCGTGACCGCCCCAGCCCCAGCGCCGGCTGCGATGCCCTATGATTGCCATGCGGGGTATAGCAACTGGAGGCTGGTGACTGTGGGGAAGTGTCAGGATTTCTTTCAACAGATTCTGGGTAAATTCGAGCGACCCAAAAAAACCTATAGATGATTGTTAGGGGTGCAAATCATCCCCGCCTTAGGAAATATCAAAGATGTTTTTTCCAGATGTTCACTACGGTACCGTACAGTATGTTCATTGGGTACAGCAGAGCCGTTGGTTTGATATATCAGGTCGAGTTTACGGTATGCTGCTCTCAGCTTCCCTGAGACAGATGTTCACTTGTTAGTCACGTGTTTTTCTTCTGAATTGTGGGCTAACCAAAGATGAATATGCTCGATGCAACAAAATGAAGCATACTTGACGGGCATCCTGAAATGTTCAGCCATAAGCGAAACCGCCAGTCGACCCTTGGTTGATGAAGCACATCCGTCAAAACATCACTGCAGGGAAGATATTCCTGGTGGCTATTGTTGACCGAAATATGAGCAGCTGATGGCCGGTGAGGGCACGTCACCATCCATGTACGACATGTCGATTGACAATTCACTGGGTGATGTTCGGATTTCGGTATCGGGGATAGATGCTGTCTTATCTCTTACATTCTCTTACTGTAGCATCATGATTCACCAATGTTAACCAAACTGCAGAAACCAATGCCATGAGGGTAGGAAAAACATGGAAAAGCATCAGGCTATCTGGTTTTGTCAGAAAATGGGCTATACCCCGCAATTCCCATGTTTTGCTAAATATTATTAAATGCTCTGATCCGACTGTCACTGTTCAACAAACGCAATGTGACGTGGATTGAATCCATCATTTTAAGACACACCCAAATATAGTCATAGTATTGCTTACTACACATATATATATAATTATATGTTTATACATACATATTCTACACAATTCCCACTTTGTCCCGATATTATTATTATTATTATTATATATATATATATATATTTGCATCAAACAAACCACCAAGACATATAAGGCGTTCCTAGGGTCGTGCCACGAGATTGGTGCGGGATAAAAATCGCAGGAGGGGCTGGTCGGAGGGAAAGAAGAGCTTCTGCTGCCAGCACTTCAAGTGGCTTGGTGCTGCAAGGGAATGGGCCATGGAGTTAGTTAACTCTTTGATACTGAGGATGGTTGCGAAATCCTGCACCAGTTGGTAAGTAATGGGATTTCCGTAAAACACTGGTAAATAATTGGGATGATAACTAATGATAACGGGATATTTACCACCAATCCATGTGGGTTGAACCGTTGAAGCCACGTTAATTGTAACATCTTACAACCCAGTTTCTTTGATCCGGTCATCAGGCAGGGCCCCATCTAAGTGCAGAATCATCCTGAAAGTTTGCCTTGACCGTGACCGATTGGGATGTCCGACCGGATGTGGGTCAAGGTGAAATAAACCTAACAATCCTCCGTAAACCTTAGCTGGGTAATGTTAAGTTAGAATTATAGATCTACGAGGGATTAATAAACCACCACATACTAGTTTCTTTGTTTCCTCTTTTCACCAAGTTAACTTTTGCCTGGGGCGTATGTGCGACCCCACTGTATATTTATTTTCTTGCAGGTCATCAACCATGCGCCCACGTAGCCGGAGAGGATTTTCACAGAACATCTCAGAACTATCCATGTCCCCCCTGCAAGCAGGGTCCCCCAGCTATGCTTGTTGCTTTATGCTAGCGATTCATAGATCTGATGGCACAATGGTCCAAGTTGGATGTGCATCCTGAGAATTCTTTGTGGTGGATAACTATAGTAACTATAGAGTCATGACCCAGTTGGAAAAGGGGATAAAGCCCGGTTATGGGCTGAAAAAAGGCACTTCACTGGGATGCGCATCCATGAACAAAAAAATGTGACAGTTCTTCCATGGATTCCGAAGTTGCCAGAAGATGGATCCACTGAAATTGTCTTGCCAGAAAGAAGGCAGTGGTTTGATGGAACGTGACATTTGGAGGGTTATTTTTGACCGACATGGGAGGTGTGCGGCTTTCATTCATGTTTCAAAGAGAATAATAATAAGAAGAATGGTTCTTGTTTTCTCTTTAAAACCGTGTTAGTTCATGTTCAATCTTAATCTGCGAATTGCTTTTATTAGTACTTCAGCTTCAGGAACGGCCACAAAAACATCAAATGGTCAGTGATCAGTGGTCACTGCGCAGTCTCGTCTCCATCACGTGTCACCAGTGCATCAGAATGATGAATGGAATAACGGTTATCCCAATTATGAACAATTCATCGTGAAATATGTTTGTTAGATTTTGTTAGATTTGTTGACATCCCAACGTCTCAAAATGCTTCCGGTCCATTTTTCTGAAAACAAAATCAACGGACGATCTGACGATCAGAATGGGGATGAACCAAAAACACATTCGCACAAGGAGAGGTTGCTCCAGCGATCCCTATGACTGCGATGCAGGCTTTTCCAACTGGAATCTTGGCAGAAAGGGCCACTTTTTTGAAGCAACAGCTAAGCAACAACATATCCCGTTGATATCCGCATTTAGAAAGATGAACATATATGAACATATATGAACATATGTGAACATCTATGAAAATATGTGGACCTTTGCCTTAAATCTGTCCGCAAACTGAAGGATTCCTCATAGCGGATGCCTATTTTTGACCACCTGGATCACCTCGGAAATATCGGGAGATCCCAACTGTCTGTCTTCGCTGATGAAATACCACGGCTTCGCGAATGGGTGCCCTATTCTCTTGATTTCCTATCCTGGGTTTATCATGTTTTATCATGTTTTATCCCATTTTTGATCCCATTTTTGATCCACATTTCATCCACAAGTGCCATGGATCAACCCCTGGCCGACTGGTATTTCTTTGCCAGCGCTCATGGATTTATCATGGATTTATCATGATTGTACCAAAGTGTATTCTTTTGATTGTAATTCTTTGATGAGTGGAGTCTTGCTAATATTATCTAATATTATGTGACACCATGTTACACCCCTGTTTTCTTGATGTATTGTTCCATCAAAATAGCAGATGTTCATCCCCTAAGTTTTTACCACTCCCCGATGTGTTCTTTCCATCCCGATGCGGGATCAACATCTCCCGATGGGAACCAACCCCTCACTGATAGCTGGTGAAGAAACCCAAAACATAAACCCACACATTATTGGGGGGTATCCCGGTATCCCAATATATCATATATATATAATATATATATATATATATATCATATATAATATATATATAATATATATATATATAATATATATATATAATATATATATATATACATGTATGTACATTTACATAATATATCCTTATATTTGTTGATCGATCTCATCCCCCAATGATTAAGCACCCCATGACACCCCCATTCCATGGTCCCAAGTATGTTTTGCCATCCCCTAATAAGCCATGGATCCATGGTTTCTTCTGGGGTGGCATTTTAACAATATATATATATTATATATATATATACATATATATATATATATATATTATATATATATATACATAGGTGGAAGGGGTTGCTGAACTTCCAGAGTTTACCCAAGTCATCTTCCATCCTCCAAGACTCCAAGCCCATCCATATTTGTCGATTCAGTCCCAGTTGGGGTTCTGCCGCAAAAACTATCTCCCTAGTTTGTTGGTTATAACCATTTTATCCCATCAGTATCCCATCAGTATCCCATCAGTATCCCATCAGTATCCCATCAGTATCCCATTAAATCGTATTAAACCACCATTTTTCATGGATAAACTAAGGTTGTTGATCTCCATATTGCTTGGATCTCCCGCTTTGCACGGCGCGCGATGCAGGCGAAGAGGCTGGTCCGACGCCAAGAAGACGTGGTGCTGCCACCATGGGGGCCGCGGCTGTGCGAAGGCCTCAACCTATGACTGTGATGTAGGCGCCCCGGGACGGGGGAAAGCGGTGCCATGTTTCAACCACAACTTGGAGCTGGTGAGTTTTTTGAAACTGTTGATTTTCCCGGGAGAAACTTGGTTTCCATCCGTAGGGGATAGTTTTTTTTTTGAGAGTTCCTTGAGCAAATCCAAGACAAACTTGGGGGGGGTCATTTCCATCATCCCATAAATAGTCGTACCCACAACAATAAACCACTAATTAGGGATTGTTTATTGTTAGGTTTACCACTAATTAACGGGATTTATCCAATAATGAGCGGTTTTAACCACAATAATGATCCATATAAAAAAAAACTGGTGGTTTGAGCGATTTTCTCATCATAAATGGGGATACGGAATGGGGAGATCAGGTGTTATAATGGGATATATAATTATATATATATATATATATTAAATGTATATTACACATTATATGTCTTAGATGTGGTGAAGAATTTGGGGAAAACAATCACAAACAAACTCACAGACTCAAGATGTTGCTAAGTTTGGGGAAACATCTACTGTAAATACAACACTGAGATTTGCGGCCCTAAGTATGATCTTGTTTGTGACGGATATGCAACGCGAGGATATCACCAAAGCTCTTGTTTGGATTGAACCAGCAAGACATGTGGACTTCACCAGCCATTTGATTTAGGTAACATAGCCTGGGACGTCAAGCACATGGGGATTTGGAGATCAGGGAAAGACAGTTTCCAGTGGCTGCCGGGTAGTTTCTGGGCCCACTCGTGAATGGTAGGATAAACATGTGTTTTAAATTATGTGTTATCACTCATGAGTGGAATGGATATCCAAGGATCAGTCAGAGAGCGTGTGGGTGTCATTTTCGAAGACGGTGAAGCCAGCACAGGTGTTGCCAACCGAGATGCCCTTTGGAGTCCCGGAAAGAAAACCTGGTGTTGCAAACATGCGAAGCGCGGATGCACCAAAGTCTCTCGGTGGAAGTCAGGGCCCGTGTTTTTTCGTGTGGAACTGGCACATACTGTAGGGTTTGGAAGATGGTTTTCAACGTTTTTCTACTGGATGTGGCCAGTTTTAGATTTCAACTCAATTTTTCTGACAATGAAAGGTATGCAGGGAATGGACTGGTTGAGTTTGAATTGTGCATGCAGCAATGCAGTGCAGATGCTTGATTACACATCTGTGCTTAAGATGAAGAAGATAGGAAGGCACGCGCAAGAGCAGTGGTGTCATTTTAAGCAGAGACCCTTTGGCGTTCCCCCCGAAAGATAAAGAGCTACATCAGCACCAAACAGGCATTTCGGCATTAACTTCTCTACTGTATGATCCTGATGGTATTCAGATCAAAGTGAACATACATTCCATGTGGTCCTTGAGTTTTAGCTAGTTCGATCTAGTTCGCCTATGTTTCTCTTGTCAAATATGTTTCATTCAGGGCTTGGATGGATTGCCGAGTTTGCAGTCTGGAGTCGTATGTAGTCCAATGTTTTCAAACAGACGATACTAATATGACAATTATACCAGCTACAATTAGATAGATAAAGATAGTTAGACAAGATATATTATATATTATTATTATTATTATTATATATATATGTATAGATAGATAATATAAGAGTAGAGTAGACTAGATGCAGACAGATATATATATATATATATATACAAGTAGATGGATCGATAGATCAACCGATCGATTTGATGTGTATATATATACAGGCAGATAGGATCAATGTAACAGTATTTGTTTTGTAAAGTATATGTGTGCACTTTTGTGTATGTTATGCATGTACATACATATATGATCAGACATATCTTCTCATATATAGGGTTACTTAAATGTATATATGTGATTATACAAATGTATGTGACTATATGTACGTATGATTGTGCAGGTGTAAATATACATTTGAGATGCATTTCACCCTTGAATGCCGCTAAGGACACCGCAGATCGAAGGTTTGACACTCGGAATTCATCTGCACCAAACAGGCCGACAAGGTTCTTATGGGTACAACAGTCAAAAAACTTTCAACTGGATATGATGATGGTTCCAAACATTTGTCTTTTCAATTGTGTGGTCTTGCCCATCCAACCTGGGATTGATGATGATTGATGATGGTTGATGATGATGATGATGGTGATGGTGATGATGATGATGATTATTGTGATTGATGATTGTGATGGTGATGATGACAATGATGATGTTGATGAGCATGAGGATGATGATGATGATGGTGATTAATGATGATGGTGATTTTGATGATGATGATGATGATGATGATTGATGATGATGATGATGATGATGACGACGACGACGACGACGACGACGGCGACGATGATGATGATGATGATTTTGATGATGATGATTATTATTATTATTGTGATTGATGATTGTGATGGTGATGATGACAATCATGATGTTGATGAGCATGAGGATGATGATGATGATGGTGATTGATGATGATGGTGATGATGATGATGATGATTTATGATGATGATGATGATGATCATGATGATGATGAGTGATGGTGATGGTGATGGTGGTGGTGATTGATGATGATTGATATAAATGAAGATAGTGATGATTTAGCCATTGTTTGGAATATGTTGGAACCATCAGCCAGACATATTTATTGTATATGTTGACCATTGTTGACCGGACACCATGAGGATGACACCATGAGGACACCATGAATAGCTGCCAGGCAAAAGCGGGAAGAGAACTCTCTGGACACATGATTTTTATTTAAAGGAACATCTTTCATACAGGTTTCCTTGTTCGTTGTATCAAATATAGGTTCCTGCAGATTTTTTCCGGTGAACTAACCCAATGAAACACAAAGCAAGTGGAGGTCAGTTTGAGATGATCGTCAAAGCTGAGGATCTGAATATTCAACGGTTTTTGAGGTGGGGCCCCAACAACTGAGCGTTTCTCAAAATTTAAAATGGGGTAATGTGGGCGACCCCAGAATCATCCAGGTTGCGTCATTTAAGATACGAAAACCTATGGTCTTGGGGTACCTCCACGTTGGACACAATTTCAGCTAGGCCAATTGTTGGGTTTATGGATGTTAATGGTGGACACAGTTGAATCCTAATCCTCTCATGTCGTTATGGCCGGCAGCTGTCCCGTGGGGCCACCTATCATCATTCTCAACAAAGTCCTATTTGTTTGCTGGTTAGATATACCCATCTGTCGGGCTCGAACTCAACTTAAGTAAATACCATTAAATCATATTAAATTCCCATGTTTATATTGTTTATAGAATGTTACACCTGTTTATCCCGTTGTTATTTACCTATCGATCTTCGGTCACGGGACCCGAGGATTGCATGTCGGGTTTCCAGCACTGGAGTGAAACCTGGACAGAGAGCAAGAGCCACGGCAGGAACGTTGGAGTAGCGCGGTTTCTTGTTTTGTTTTGGGTTAAAAACGATGAATACAATAAATATGATTACAAACATGTAAAAAACATAGAGAGATAGATATAGATAGTATACGATAGTATATTAATGTGTATGATGTGATATGACATATATATATACATACGTATGATGATATATTATATATGTACTGTATGTATGTATGTATATATATATATATGATTGTATATTTATATAGTATGTTGTTTTTTGTTTTTTAATTCTATGTATAAATACATTTGAATATATATATATATATATATGTCATGCTGAAGATCCTCATTTTTTTTGAAAATTCCATATCCTACCATATCCTTCCTACTGTAGGACGGTTAATTATAAACAGATACATAGTGTGGTTTATAACTAAGATTGGAGAGTATGACCAGTTTTGGTACAGACTGGTTGATGAAATACTTTGGAGTGGACATTGCGACCACATGGTTGTCCACGATCAGTAAGTATATTCAAATTGTTTTGTCAATACATGTCAATACATTGGGCCAGTCCCATTTCCTTGGTTGCATGATCCGCGGAGTCTGACAGGGTTATAATTTTGTATGGAACGAACAGAGAAGCTCTAGTTCAAAAGCAGTAGCAGTGGGTCCAGAGTTCCCTCAAAAAATGACACAGTTTGGAAACGGCATGTTGTAATGTGCTGCACTGTTTTCATGGGATCATGCAGAGTGCCGTTCCATAAATTTGCACGGTGCATCGTTATGTCAATATGCAACTTCATGTACCCTCCGATAATCAAACATGGCAATGGGAAAAAAACGATTACCCTCTGGTGAACTAACATAGCAATGGAAAATGGCTATTTATAGTGGATTTTCCCATGAAAAATGGTGGATCTTTCCATAGCAAAATGTTAGTTCACCAGGCCGGGTATATACTTTCTGAATCCAGAGGTTTTCCAGCCAGCAGAATCAGCCATTTTGGTGGATTTTCCAGCCAGCCATGCGAGTGCTACCTCTGAATCCACTGGTGCATATTGGTGTATTATCATTTTCCCATTGGAATCATGATATTCCCAGATGTTCAATTTCCATTCTGAATGATTTTTGCCCTACAACGACTAAATCAGACATAACCTTTGGGGTTAAGTCACTGCTAAGTCCCCCATGTTCAGACAGAGATGCGACAACTCCCGCAAAAAACGGCCGAGGAAGGACTGGTGTTGCAAGACATACCATGTCGCCTGCAGCCCGTCAGCGGCTTGGCCAGGTGATCACGGTGATCAGGATTTGCATCGGGCGACATGTCACTTATCTGGTAAATTACCTATGGTAATTATATCATATGCTCAGGTAGTGGTAGATGTCACTACGGTGGGTGGAAGAAATCCTGCACCACCTCTATAACCTTAGATTTGCTAATGCATAACTTGTACCCCCGTACCCCCAAGCTCAATGTTGAATGACATGTTGACAGGTGGTGCAGGATTTCC
>Ga0126342_10012107_pt1 | contig 15405 bp, 15 predicted proteins | sample Cyp1metagenome_FD_92528 | JGI IMG/M metagenome (GOLD analysis project Ga0126342, IMG submission 92528) | Coral microbial communities from Lord Howe Island, Old Settlement Bay, Australia - Cyphastrea 1 metagenome | ecosystem: Host-associated > Invertebrates > Cnidaria > Coral ...
AAGTGAGGCACCTTTTTCTTTGGGCAAAAGAGCGCTCTGGGATGCGCATGGAATGTCTGCAAGACTGAATGCTGCAAAGGTGGAATGCTATGTCACTGCTGTTTCACATGCAGTTTCACATTTGATGACCATCAGTTATTGGCAATTAATGTGCGTTAGCATGCTTAAGCTATCTTAAGCTAATCATAAACCATCCCTAACCCGAGGTTTACCACTGAATTTGCCACCTTTATCATTGTACATGACTTCATGATGGAAGGAAATATGCCAGCACCTTGTTTGCCACAACCATTTCACCATTTCCATCTGTCGGACTGTCACTCCGCCCAAGGTGCTGAGATTCTGAACACAGCACACAAACACGGCACGAATCACAATGTCTTCCCTCCATTCTGAGTGACGCTTTGACAGCTAGGAGTTTGCGGGAGTACCCTCTGGTAAACTAACATAGCTATTGAAAATGGCCATTTATAGTGGATTTACCCATTAAAAATGGTGATTTTCCATAGCTATGTTAAATTACCAGAGGGTATGTCATGTCTAGGAATTTGCCATCAATCCTTGGCGCAAATTATGTGACTTTCAGATTTACCGTCCCAAGACCCGCACTTGATGATTCACAATGGCCCCGAGAAAAAGCCATTCTGTGGGCCCAAGAGATCCCAAGAGTAAAGCTACCACAGCACCATGTCACACTGCCTGATGTGCCATATCTGCCATATCTGCCATATCTACCCCCCCTGTTCTTGACATGTTGACGGCCGGAGAAGGCGACTGCAAGGGATTGTAGCCCTCAAAAGATTGTCGTTCACAGGTATGCCCAGTATGGCAATGACAGAACCTGCGTGATAAAGGCAAGGCCTGCATTGCAGTAAACGATGGCAAACCCAAAAGTATACCGTGCCTCATATACCAATTTGGACCACCCATCTTTACATTATTTTGCTCTATATACTTACCCCCCATCTTGCCCCTTAACGTTAATTTTTTTTGAAAAAAAATCAGACCTCCAAAAAGGTGAGGGACGTTTGACAGGCTCTACTCGCCTTGACCATCCAAGTCGGGCAGTTTCCGCCTGCGGTTGGCAAAAAGAAAAAGATCGCTGCAGCTTCGGACGATTCCTACACTCGATTTTGAGATGATGCAAACAGGGGACAAACAAACAAACAAACCCGAGCAAACTCCAGTAAACCCGAATTAAGGCAGCTTTTGATGGTTCCTCTGTTCTTTTCCGTTCATGTTAAATATCAAGCATCGCTTGCCCTTCCCCGCGGGTGCCCACACAGAAGGAAGGTCAAGAGACTCGTGAGAAAGTTTGAACTGTTCTTGGGATCTGAGCCAACCATACAAAGTATGCATATATATATATATGTGTGTGTGTGTGTTTCCATATTGCCAGATACAAATCATCATGAATCACCGTAAACTATTGCTATATAACATGCAGTAACCCTCGAAAAAAACAGTAAAATGTGAGTAAGTCTTGAGATTCTCGTCTTGAGATAGTCGCAATAGGTCCTAGACATGGTTCCACCATCCCCACTGGATCCATCTGGATCAAGTGGCTGGTAACCATCCAGCCATGTGGCGTAACCAGTGATTTCAGTGCCTGGATGCATCCGCCAGGGCGGCCAGAAAGCTGGCTTCAGAGTGGCCTCGGCTGACTGATTTTTTTGGTGAGGCTTTGTGGGGCTATGTATAGCCCAAGTAAACTTTAATGGGATAAAACACGAATCAGAAACCATACTAACCAGATCTAACCAGCATGAGAAAAACCTAGCCTATATTGTTTCTCAATTTCATGGAATGATTCTCCAAGAGCGGTGACTGCTTGGAGGTCACAGTTGGTAAGTGGGGAACATAACCCGTATACGCTTCATATGGTTGGTGTATACCCATATGGTTGGTGTATACCCAACAAAAAGAACTGAGTTGGATGGTTGCTAGCCCCTTACCAACTGGGATGCCCCTCCAAGTGAGATGCCGCCATCATTTACCCACTGGCCAACCGACTGGTGGAAAAAGGATGGAAAAGGCTTCATAGATGCTTCGTAGGTACACAACACAAAGAAAAAGGTTTCAATGAATCGGTTGATTCTGCTTCATAGCTGGCTGAGCATCAAGTTTAAAGTCCCATTTAAACTTGATCCCATTTAGATCCACTAGAAAAGGATCTCAGGAAACCCCTGTGTCTTTTTTTTGAGGAAAAGTTACCTGTCTTTTTTAAGAGCAAAAACACGTTTTCTTTCAACTGGTTTCAACCCTATAGTGTTCTTCAAAATCAAGAGAATCAAGCCATGGATCCCATATGCCATAGCTGATGCTTAGACCCCGAGTCAACTTGTGCCCGCTGGCCGCCACTTTTTCAACCTGGCCGTGCCCTCGCTGGGCCGAGGTGACAGCAGTCGAACTGCACCGAGACCGAGGAGCGTCAGGGCTGCTTTCCACCAGTGCTGGCTTGACTTTATGGGAAACCCATGGGTTGAAGAGTTCCGAAATAAGTACCATGTTTCAATATGTTTCCTCTCTCTCTCCCCCCCGGCCAGCGAACTCGCAATTATAGATGTAACCCATATTATAAATATATATTTATTGCAACATATCAAATACATAACCTTTTTGGGATTTTCGGCAGCGTCTCTATCTGAATCAGGATATTTTGGGACACCATCGACTCCTGCTCTTAGCTTCACAGCTCCCTGAAGCCACCGGTGCAGCTCCTTCGACTTAGGGCGAATCTAGCTACATGCCGAGCACAAGGGGTCCAGCAGGCATCAAATCATCAATGGGTCCCTTGGAAACAGACATGCTGTTTGACATTGTTTGACGCTTTCCCCAATGTTAGCCACTCATGATCACTTTTCTGTATGGTGGAAACGTTTCAGGTTGCTATCAAGGTTCCACAAAAAAGTCATCCGAATTCCACCGACAGAAAATCTGGTCAAATCACTCGAATCTCATCACGTTTTTTTTGGCGGCTGGAACCAACGGCCGCGAAACAGCAGGAGTTTCTCGCGAATCTTTGGCCGCGTCTGAGCTTAACAGCGGTGTCAGGGTTCAAAGCATTGCTTGGCTCAATGTCAAGGACTTAGGCCCAGTAAAACACCCGCTTTGAGTATAAAACCACCCCAAATATCCCAACATAACATGTTTTGGATTGTTTTGGTGGATCTTTGAGATTCTTTGAGCTTTTCGTTGCATTTTCCATGTTTGTTCTGATTCTTCGACCTTCTCCACCAGGCGCAGGCAGCAAGTTATGGCTCACTCACCAAGGGTCGAAGTGTGGAGCCGCTCCATCGAAGCGATAGACTGGCCTGGAGAGCACTCACCTGCGATCCCGAGAACTTGGCAAGTTCCACTGGCGGTGAAGGAGCGGGCTTTATAGGGGCAAAAACCCCAAAAAAAAAACATGAAACATTGAATAGTATAAATATAATTAAATATAGAAGTATTGAATTGATTTAGAATCCAAGCCTGCTGAGCAAGTTTGAAATGATCCCATAATCTTCGTTCACCCTGGAGATTGCAGGAGTGGCTACCGACTTTGTTGTGCCATATGCCATGTGTCCGTTCGTCTGTTACGAATTTCCATAGCATTCGTCATATTCGTCCCCAAAAAAAGGCTGGTGTCGCATCAATGTTCTCAGCATCCAAAGCATTCATCAAATACATCTGGAGATTGGACGGCCAAAGGGAATGGGAATGGCTTGACAAATATATTGAATCGCAATGATTCACAATCCAGCCCAACTGTACCAGGGAATCCAGCATGCTAACAGATGCTAACATGGTCTCTCCTCTACTATTCTACTGTTCTTTCATGATTATAGTTTACCCTCTGGTAAATTAACATAGACCCTGAAAATACACCATGTTTAGTGCATATTTCGTGGAAAAACAAATCCTCCAATCCCGATCTGCCAGGGTCTATCGCTGTGGATCGCCACCTCGCTTTCCAACATCGAGGGGCGACCAGCGCTCCATGTCCGAGCGGTCCGAGCGTCCTGATGCAATCCCACGACTTTCGGGCCGCACTTGGACCATTTCGGGTTGCACTTCGTTGTGCCACAACTTTTGCTAAAGTGGGATAAAGTGGGTTTGTCATGGTTTGTCTGAAAATGGCCTACTCCAACCCCCAAAATTGGATGGTTTATCAATTTGTCTGTATTTTCTCCCGTGAAAACTAGCAGTAACTAGCACTTTATGGGTACGGCCCGTTTTCAGACACTCAAAATCATCTGGTTTATATGCATGATGTTCTTTCCCTTAATTAAATCACCATGTTCTTAACTTTTCTCAGGAGCGTCTTCCCAGGGACAACAAGGGAACATCGAATGATATCGAATGTTTGGTGAGCGACCCTGGGACGCTTTATTAAAATAATACCTTCCCAAGGACAACAGGGGGGGACTAATGATTTAATGGCATCCCGTGGCCTGCCGTCCACAGGCTGCTTCGATGCCGGGCATGAGGTACAGCAGAATCAGGAGCGCAGCGGGAGCGACCTGCGGTGAGGCTGTGATACCTGACTTACTGGTGCTTAATAGGGAATGGATGGCAATGGGGGTTGCTGGGATGATTATTACTAGTGACTATGGTCATTCCCTCATTCCCTGCTAAGCACCAGTAAGTCTTGAGAAAACACCCAAGCCCCATGGTTTACAATGCTTTTCCACATTACCATGGCAATTTTCCAGGTATCATACGGTGACCCCCCGTTTGAAAAAACTCTGAAAACTGATGTTGGAAGATGTCACGTGCATTTTTCCTGTGGGAACCTGAGTTCCGCGATGTCTTTGCTTTTCGGGCCGTTTGGCCCGTACAAAACCGAAATCGATCCACTCTAGTCGTGGCCGGCCGCCGTTGTGGCCGCCGCTGTAGCTCTCGAATCTATAAGAAATCGAATCGAATCGAGCAGGCTCAAGGCCGCTGTAGGCCACTCACACATCCGTCAAAAGTCAACAAGCCCGGGATGTGGCCAAATGGCCCAGGAAGTCCTCTTAGATCCCCGCTCCTGCCATGCAAAATGATTTGCGATCTGATGCGCGGGTATCTGCATAAGTGGAAGCGAAGTAGAAGGAACTTTGGGCAGCAGTTTGGAGATTGAAGAAGTTTGAACTAATTACCTTTAGGATCCTTTAGGTGTCAAATGGTGTCACCAACAGCCTAAATTCATCCGAATTCATTCATACCTCACTGCACTGCATTGGAGATTTCTTCTGCCACCCCTGCTGGACGGCTGGCACAAAAACAGGAACATCCGCAAAACAACATACAGATATGGTGATTCATAGTGATTCATAGGCGATACAACAAACAAACATGCGGATACATACCCAGACCATCCCAGTACATCCCCAAACCACTCCACCCCCAAAGAAAGAAAACTGGTCGGCTCCGCGGTCTCCACTGCTACACGTTGAATTTCTGGTGGTTATGTAAAAATTACCATCACACCCCACCCCCACCAAAAAAAAATCAGAATGGCCAGGAATCGCCATGAAAAATGTACCAAATTTATCCAAATTTGCCTGTAGGATCTTGAGGAAATCTGCTTGAAAACATCAAAAACACATAGCCATAGGGCCATAGACAAATGTACAAAACATCAAATGTACCAAACTTTCTGCAACCTTTGGACCACCTTGGACCCTGGGCTCGCTCCTCAAGAGATGGTTGGCAGCGCTGCTGCCGCGATGCACTGCCCCACCGCCTTGAAGTGGTCGTCGGCCGTGTGGAACTGCATCCCAGCCTCGGCATCTCAGGTGATGGAAAACCACCCATAAAAATGAAGATTTTAGGGGATGGTTTATTATTGGATTTACATGGATTTACCACATGTTGATTTGTTTAAACAATGTCATTTCACATCATTTAAATGAGTTTGTGGCGGAGTGACTCGTGGGGCAATGTGGAGGGCGATGCTATCCCTCGTCCATTTGGGGGGTGCGCAAACAACGCAAAGTCAGTATCCTGCATAATTCGTGCACTTCGATCCGTTTTTGTTTAAGTGAAATGGTTAGCAAATAACGGGGCTCTATGTACCCTTTGCAGCTGCTTTACACTTAACACCCCCAGTTTTCAACGGCCCCGTCATTAATGAGCCCTCCTCTCAGCTACTTGTCGTTTTTCCCACCCACAAGAGAAGAATCAATGGGCAATGACCCAACATGACCCAACAGCTAGGGGCCCAGGATGGCCCAGGGGGCTCTGGGTAACACTGGCAACACCAGGGCCCCACTGGAACTGAAAGGCGGTTCGGTTTCCGGGTTTCCGCATGACATCCTGTTGCGAGCCAGGCGCGTACTCCGGAAACTCGACTTCCAAGACCTCCGAGCTGGAGCCGGATGTCAAGCTGGAGGCTCAATCATTTTAAGCCATAGCCGGCAAGACATATCAAATTACTCACAGATCTCACAGTTCCTTTTTCTGCCATGACTAGCCCTGGAACCTTTTTTGAGGGGTGAGCGGGGTTGCAAGAAAGTTGAGTTATCGATGTTTATCGGCATCACAACCCCTCAAACAAGCAGTTGGGGGCCCATCAAGGTATTTCTGCATGTTGCCTGGTGTAATATTGAAAACCCTCACAGAAAGGATCCCCGTATCAATCAATTGTTCAACTCGCATGTTCAATCATACTGTGAAAGTGTCTCAATTCCCCTATCTGGCCCTATCTGTTAGTTCAATTATATATTCAATCAATCAGTTAATGATTAGCAAATCATTCATCAGCATTTTTGCTGTCCCTAAATGTCACTCTTGAGCCATGTCCCTTGGATCCCACGGACTTTCTTGCAGCCTTCTTGGCGGTGTTCAACATGATATCACCTGCAAGGGAGGCATTGGCAGTTTCAGCTAGTGATGTGAAAGGTTGTGATGCCCATCTGTTCCGGTACACCCAAGCATTGCCATAAGTGATCTACAAAGATCTACAATGTCAATTTGTGATATTTGGTGCCCTGGAAACATGGACGTTTGATGTGCGGCGGCAGATCAGTGACCCTGGCCTCCGGCGCCCTTGCTCACGCGGCCCAGGATCATCACATGATCGATGGGATAAAACTCGCAGTACTGTGCTAAGGCATAGCCCAAATAAACTCCCATGGTCACATAGAGTTGCTCCACCTGGCAGGCAGATCGAAAAAGTGTGATGCTGTGCCACTGGGATTGGATTCTTTGAAAAGGTATCAGCTGATAGCGACCATTGGTTGGCGGAAGTTCCCCAGGCGCGGCTATTTATGGTGACCTCCCCAAGCTTGATTGAGCACCATCAGAACAACGACTGGTTCACTGGTGGGCTGCCTTCGGATGCTAGGAATTGATGGAGATATCACAACTTTTCCACCTTGGTTGCCACCCCCACCCTAGGGTCCCTAGGGCCTGTGGTCGCAGGTCTTTGTCCTCCATGGCCTTCTGAATCAGCTTGAGGCACTGCGCGTGGTTCTCATGTTTGATGGTGCACATGTCCGGATGAGGATAGACCTGAACTGCACTACATCTTGGCACTGCCCACGACAAAGGAAATGGTCAACTGGGGTCCCCAAACCGGGGACAACGGGAAGAAAAGGCATGAATACTGAATACCTGCGAAAATATACAGCAAAATATTTATTGAACAAATTTACGCATGTAAATACATATGCTTTTGTCACATATGAAATCCAGAATGATGAATTTGAGATGAAAATGGCAATAAAGATGGACAGATAAACATTATAAACCACCATCCATCCATCCATCCATCCATCCAACCAACCAACCAACCATCCATCCACTTAAAAATTGCTCGTTTCAGCCAGGTCACATAGTTGGGGGGCACCTTCACCCCAGCCTTGGCCGCCAATTTGGTGGCGCCACGCTGTCCAAGGTACATGTGGGACATGCCGATGTGCGCGCCCTTGGTCCAGGGATCTGTGGGTGCCTCGGGGTTCAAGTCCAATCTCCTCGGCCGGCACACACGGTGGTAACCCAGCTACATATATATATATATTTATATTTATATTTATAACTATATATATATAATTATAGATATATATATATATACGTATATACATATGTGTGTATATGTATATATATGTGAGTATATATATATATATATATATATAATATATATATATATATATATATATCTGTGTGTGTGTGTGTGTGTGTGTGTGCGTAATATTTTATTACATAATAATATATATATATATATAACTAACTACTTTAGTTTATAGGGGTAGAAAGAAACAAACAAGACTGTGATTCACCACATTGTGGCATTGTTTTGTGAAAATAAGACATATCAATGTGTTCATAAAATTCAGAAGCATCACAGCATCACCCACTTCCATGATATTCGATGATATAGATGCGGATAGGATGGGATTCAGATCCAGTAGCGGTAACTGAGGAGCTTTCAGCCAAGTTACACGTAGCATAGCTCGTTGATCCATCCCATCAAATTACCTGGCGATGGGTGGCACATAGTTGTAGTGCGCTTAAATATGTTTCTGAATCCCCAGCGCAAATCACAAACACCCCCTCAGAGAAACGCGTAGAAAAGTTGATCTGCTCATTTTGGGGTACCGTGTGAAGGATCTCACTACAGTTGGGATTGAATGACACGGTGTAGCTACCATTAGCTACCCTATTTGCCAAGGCTGCGGGCTGTAGACAAGTGACCCTCAGCGTTGGCATAGCCGGCACCCTCACTGCTGCCCATCGAAATGCCCATGATGTTTCCCTTGCCCTCGAGTTTCTGCACCGCTGCCAGCACCGTCACCTGCGAGGATGAAAAAAAACTGGACCGACACTGTCATCGAAGATGGAAATGGAACATCCCATCCCTCGTTTTCAGATGAGTTTCCTATTGAAACCTGCATTTATAGGGGGTTCCCCTTGCCATGTTTGATGACCAAAGGGTATTGAACGCTGTAGCTCAGTGATGGTGTGAATGAATCAAGCTGGTCTTCTCCTCGGAAGTCCAGTTTCTTCCTTTGTCTGACATCATGTACTTGGATGTTTGGCTTGCAACTAGGACCTCCATCATACAACAGTCAATCCAAATTCTAGTGGCTCCCAATGGCACCATCGTCATCGTCATCGTCATCGTCATCGTCATCGTCATCATCATCATCATCATCATCATCATCATCATCATCATTATCACCATCATCAATCATAATCATCAGCGCATGAATATACAGTAGCATTACAATAACAATAGTAACAAGAAAAATGTACTTTTGTAATATATAATAATTGTCGTCATATGTCATAAACATATATATATATATTAAACTTTATTAAACCCTTCACCAATGGCACCATGCTCCCGATTGATCACCTCACCATCGTTGATCACCTTCAGCGGCACATCTCCAGCAACCTCTTTGGAGATTCGCTGGAAGATGTCCACCACCTTCTGCTTGTAAACCTCGAAGAAAATATAACATCTGAAGATTTGTTGTCCACGTCGTGATATTTCATGAGATGATTTGGGAGATAGATGACGGTTTCGTGCAAGGGTCAGACGAACAGACGGACAGACAATGTCTCCCTGGCATGTTCACTCTTCATTACCCTCTGGTAAACTAACATAGCTATGGAAAAATCACCATTTTCAATGGGTAATTCCACTATAAATGGCCATTTTCAATAGCAAACCGTTAAATTACTAGAGGGTACTGCTGCTTTCTTGCGGCCGTTTTGCTTTCACATCTCTGTTTTAAGGCAACTTTACCGACTCAATGACCAGCTGATCACAGCTAGATGACCAGCAACAAAGGTTGGTGGTTTCAACCCCTCTGAAACATATGAAAGTCAATGGGAAGGATTATATATCCCATATATTAAAATCAACATGTTTGAAACCACCAACCAGTATACAATGCGTTACAGTATTTAAACCGTATGAAAACCTAGTGATGAACGTTGATAATCCGTGATAAACCGAAAACTGGGGATGCTTTACAGCATTGGCTTTACAGCGTTCATTGCCATTCCGGGCGGCCGGTGGCGGCACGTTGGGAAAGATGTCGCACCACGTGGCCTCGTTGTTAGCTCCCAGAGTTCCCGTCGCGCTGCCGCCCACGGCGTCCACCTGACTAAATCTTCAGAGTCTTGGATCTGATTTTCACCTGGTTTATATGGTGGTTTCCATAAAGGGGGTACCCTCTGGTAATTTAACATAGCTATAGAAAATTACCATTTTCAATAGGTAAACCATCTATAAATGGGGCCATTTTCCATAGCTATGTTAGTTAGTTAGTTTACCAAAAAGGGTATCCAAAAATGGTTGGCTTCCCATTAAAATGGATGATTTAGAGGTGAGGTACCCCTATTTCAGGAAACCACCATATATGTCTTTCTGATCATTTTCCCCATTGAAAATATGAAATGATTGAACATTTAGATACATTTGGGATATACCCCATCCCCATGTTCAATCATTTTCAGATCAAGTTTATCATGATATATCATATCATGATGTTGCCCTTTGAAAGTGCATTTTGGAGGATACCCCCATTTTGAGACCTACCAAAGTGTGAATTAAATTCACATCTCTACGTGCGTGACCAGCGCCACGTCTCTGCCTTGGGAAGTTTCTCCTTGGCGATTTTCAGGGCATCGGTCACCGCCTTGAAATGATAATCCGGATCTGGGTTGGTCACCTCAGTGCAGCTGTTCTGGAGATGGCTCCGCTGATCTTTTTTTGCGGATGTTGTCTGGTTCTTATTGCGATGTTCTTTGGAAATCCTGTGGGAAAAAATGATATCAATTGATATCAACTGGAATTCCTGTGAAGTTCTCATGTTGCTGTGATGTTTGGCTCTTATTGCTTACCCTAAACTGACATCAACTGACCGACTGATGGAGCTAGGATGGGGCTTACCAACAAACAGCAAGGAGCCTAGGACCCCACAAGAGTGCAAGCAAAGCCCTCTGTTGACTGCTAGGTGCGGCTAGGTGGGGTATGGGAGGCAGGTTGAATGATGAATGATCCTTGACCACATACCCCACCAGAAATCCGATGTGAAACCCAAGTGCAATACATCCCTTTCCTTTTGGGAAACCGCGATCCAAATCCAAATCGTTTGGGTTCAATGTCACTTTTCTGGAGCGCAACCTTGAAGATCTTCGGAGAGTATCTCTGCAACTGCAAAGTTTAGGCAAGTTGCATCCCACTCGGTCTCCTTGGAATAGACCACCTCAAATCACTTAGATCAATGGCTGGATGGACGGCTGCTTTATTTTTAAAACAAATACATATGACATTGACCAGTCATGACCAGTCCACCAAACAACTTTGCCTCCAAAAAAAATGATTCCATCATCCCGGTCCGAGAGCCCTTGAAAAACAAAACATCCACATATCCATGTACGTTTACACATATTAGATTCAATTCACGTTTGAACTGCAATTGAAAAATCATCCTACTCACGGACTTAATTGCTACGAATTCCCCCCATCACTCCCAACTTGCACATGGAATAAGCCATGGAATATCCATGGAATAAGCCCTTTTTTATCACATTTATCACCTAAAAGTTGGACCATCCATCCCCACCGGGACCATCCAGGCCTCACCATCCTTGACGGCCACGGTTTTGATGTCGCTCTTTCCCAGGTCAAAGGCCAAACGACATCCGTTGGCCGTTTTGCCGCAGACCTGCGGGGTGTCCTTGCCTTCTGGCAGCTCCTAAGCTGTATCTGGATCTGGAGCCGGATCTAGTGAGATGTCATGAGTGAACTATGGTAAGGGGTCTAAGAAAAACAAATCCCATAGGATCCATGTATGCCATATATGGTAACATATGGTAACATTTACCATCAATATACCCCAAATGTTAGCATATATACCATACATGGATCCTATGGGATATAGCTGGTGGTGTTGTTATGGCCAGCTTCAAAAGGGATAAAAGGGATAGACTCCCTATGAGCCAAGCCGCTGCAGCCGTTGAAACAATCTTCACCTCGAAAGGGCTGTCCGGCGTGCCGCAGACGTTCGGCATGGAGGTGACTTCGAAGCTGTACTTGCCGCCCACCGAAAAGTCCTGGCGACTTCTTCGGAAAAAAATGTGGAAAGGAATCGAAAGTACTTCAAAGAAATGATGTTGAAACTAGTTGAAAAATGGACAGCTCTGTTTTTCGGCTTGACTTTTTTGCACACAAAAAATGGATCACTCCTTGGCCAGGGCTTCACAAATCTTGGCAGGCCCATAGAGCAGTAGACTTTTGGCACTTCGCTGCCAGATCATCTCCTGGATCAAAGCTCCTGCAGGACGACGACCCGACAAGAATGTCTCCACTTCCTGCCTGGTGTAGGTCGAATAATGTGGGCAAAACAATTAGTGAACCACCCAATTTTTGATGGTTTATACCACCTATATACCACCTATTTATGGTGATTTGGGGGATGGTTTATTATTGTTTCAATCAAAATACTGTAAGTTAGTTGATGGAATGAAAACAGACAAACATAAACTGCATAAACTAATATCAACATATTATATCAACTAACCATGTCTTCTAAAAGTCTATAGCCCGAAGGGAACATCAATGAACTTCAGGGCTTTCCATTCCTACGAACACAAGGTTGTCTCTAATCTATAAAGCCGGTGTACCAAAAAAAAAATCATGGGGATGCGTGTCAAGTCCTGTGGCACCACCGTGATGATCTTGTCAAAATTTGCTGCTGCTGTTGTTTCTGTTGCTTAATTACCGGGCTTTAAATTGTGTGAATCCGTTTCAAACCGCTTCATGCAACTCTCACAGCGAAAACACTAAAGGTATGGACCAAAACCTAAAGCACCACGTTGCGGTCGATTTTTTGGTCTTGAGCTCCCAGTGAAAGCCAGTCCTGCCAGGTAGATGGAGGCGTCAATATCTTCGTGGCCCTCCGGAAACACTGGCAGTTTGTAGCGTGCGCATCCATCCTGATCCAGGGATGACTGTTACCTGTTACCTATGGACATCCTATGGACAAAGGAGTCGTCCTAAGAATGGAGACCATCAGTCACATGGGTATGGATCAATACCTATTAATACCATTTTTAGTGGGATGAACATCCATTTACCAGCTATTTTGATGTTCACCAGGGGTACAAGGTTTTGACACACTGCCACATGGTTGATGTTCTAGGGTTCTGAGCATATTTCTCAACTTGCTTCCACTGGCAAAAGTCTTCATCTGACAATCTGAAGGAAAATGAGCTATGGATGCCCAGATTTTTCCAAGCGTCCGCACGGGGCAGCGCCCATTCCAGATACACAGGGCTGCCCTTCAAAACCGAGCCCAAAATGCCTTCCCAAGCACCACTGGCAGCTGACACAGCCTTCAAATACCTCACTTGGATGATCATACCCATGCCAAGGGCTGTGAGAACTGCTTCAGAAACCTATAAAGCATCCCATAGCATCCCCAATTGAGCAATCTCGGAAACTCAAGGTGCACGAAAAGGCCATCAACAAATTATTCAATAATTGGGGAAGGTCCCATCGCTTGCGACGCGTCTGCACAAAAAAAATGATGCATGGCAAATTTTGGGGTATCGCTTCAGGGAAAATGATCTATGCGCAAAGGTACGCAATAACCTTCAAAGAGGGCAAACATATTTGGGAAGGTCCCATCGCTTGCCTCATGCTTGTACATTTTTTGACACCCATGTCCATCCCTTACATGTTTCTTATTGCCGGAGTTTTTACGGTGGCTCAAAGTGGAGGACCCGGTAAGTGTAGATACCAACAGCAGACGAAATGAATAAGACAGAAACGACCGCTGGATTTGGTTTGATCCAGAAGGACGGACACCTGCGCACCAAACCTATGGCTTAGTAAAATCATGTCAAATCCGTCCCAGAAGTGCTCCCTCGACCCAGGCCTATGGATATCTATAGCTACTTAGCTCCAAACCACCCGCGAGCCAGAGGCTAGCCCCAGCATATCCCAAAACATCCCCGATATATCATTTATTAATATATCATGATTTTTCGTTGGTGAACTCCCCTGGAATCTGAATATAATTCTATATATTTATATCATTTTATATCCATTGATTACAGTACCATTTTTGTTGCTTAAATCAGTTAAATCAGTTAAGTTGAATCATGTTAAACCCCAATTTTTGGTTGGTTCAACTCCCACTCTTTTTTTGGGGTCAGCTCCCCGACGTTGATCTCAGCGTCTTCCGCTTCGCCAGGACCATGGGTGCAAAGTTGGGATCCAACGGAGCAGCCACGGCTGGTCGCACCAGCAGGTGCTTCATTGCAGCCACGGGCATCGCCATAGTGCCGCGGGCTCTGGGGTGACCACGGACAAGAGTGTGAAGCCAAAAAGCTAACTAAGCAAGCTGACCAAGCTCGAAGCAAGGCGACATGGAACGGAGCAACAAGTGATTCTCGTGGGAAAAAATCATCTAGTGACATGTATCTTCAGGATTCGGTATGATACTGGACCAGGTGTTTTTAATGGTAAAAATGAATGAGAAAAAGCACAACATGGATCTTGACATCATCAGCATCAGTTCAGCATGATCCTAATGTTTTTTTTCTCCTTAGTAATGGCTGGAAGGCTGGAAGAATGGTTTGTTTGGGGGCTTTGCCCATCCACCTGGGACAAAGCAGTCTTGGCATCAAGAAACTGGGCCCCGGATGCCTCTGAGACCAGGTAGTATGGCAAAAGCAGGCCGCATGGCCAGTATTGCCTGGTGAATCCGCCCACACTGTGGGTGCATTTGAGACGCTACGCGCAGAGATAGAATGAGATAGGCACGTAGCAAATACTTGTAGAAAGGAAAGATAGAACGAAAGGTGGATTGAACCTTTTATATAACCCACTGACTTCAGTTGCCATCATCATCATCATCCCCCCGTTGGTGCTGCTGAGGTGCTTGTCATTCCACACCAGGTATAGGATGCAGGCTGCCCGGAAGAGGAAGGCAGCCACACAGGCCGTCACAACAGCCAGAACACGTGACACACCTCGGTCCGGTGGCGGGTCTCAACCCCATCTGCGAAAATCTGCGTCACAATGTTTGGCCGTATAAAAACCATTAAAAACCTAGATAAATTGGACAGAATAGTTCACCAATCTGAAATAAGGCCCCACTTGTTGCAGATTGTCCCACTATGTCCCACTTCCCCCTAGCGGCCCTAGCGCGTTGACGTCGCAGCACCCCCAAGGGCCGCAACATGAACCAATGTGTTGTTGTTCTCCCTTAAATTCTGAGGACCCAACCCACAAAAAGACTCTATAGTTAAGGACATACACTTAGAACACAAAGTGTTTTCCATTTTTTTTTTTCATACACTTAGAACACCGTTTTGCTGCGGGAGAAATTCGCCCCAACTGTTCTAAGTGAAGGCTTAGAACATGTTCTAAGTGAGCCACTTAGAACATCATCAGAAACGTGTTAGAAC